>ERZ773237.2075-NODE-2075-length-14261-cov-2.931649_pt1 | contig 14261 bp, 10 predicted proteins | sample MGYA00580990_ERZ773237 | MGnify/ENA primary metagenome ERZ773237 (study PRJEB29015, sample SAMEA2737749) | human gut metagenome | biome: human gut; feature: human-associated habitat; material: faeces | place: China | collected 2012 ...
TTAAATGCCTTATCTAAGTCTTTATCAAAGTTTTTGTATTTCTTCAATACATCTTTGGCAAAAAGTGATTTTACCATTTCTTTATCTTTGTTATCAAAAGCTTTTACCACCTTTTTCATTGTATCAGTAGCAATTTTTTCTGATGATGCAAAAAAAGAATTAGGTAGAGCCTTTAGGTCACCTCCAATAATATTGCATCCGGTTAGTGAAAAAGTAAGAAACAATAAGGAGATAACAATACAAACTAATTTTTTCATTTTTACACCTCTAGACTACAAACTCAAATATCCCCTGAATTTTTTAGTGTTAAATTTCCATTTTTTCAATCATTAGATTTCGTTTTCTTCTTGATATATGTATTACTCAAATTGCAATAACTTTCCGTAAACAACTTCGCTTATTTTTCATATAATTACCTACTTTATTTTGAAAAAATACTTTCCGGTTTCAATAGGCAAATATGTTTTATTGAAGAATCCAGTAGTTCTCCTATATTTATATGAATTACCACTAATTCAACAACAAATATATTATTTGTTAACTTAAAATAGAATAATAATCATATCCATCAACAATTGTATCACATACAGTTACACTATAAATAATCCATTTACCATTATCATTATGAAGTTCAATTATATGGCTTCCATTTGAATCGTTTACAACATTATTTCTGTTGTCATATGACCTATAAATATATCTGTACTCAGCAAAAGCTACACCATTATGTTTAAATACTTTACTGATTTTTCCACTATTTTTCTCATTAACAATATTATTCACGTTATCCCGATAATTCATTTCACTAAAGTCTTTTCTTGAAATTATTCCATTAAATTTAGTGTCAAATCGACCATAGTTTTTATACGCACTATTTTCTATTTCGTCTACTAAAGAATACACTTCACCTTTAATATTAATAGGATTCAAGTAAAAGAACATCGTAATAAAATTTGAAAATAAATAAGAAAAAACAAGAACAATTATAAAACATACCTTTTTCATAATATTCACCTCATACTCAATATGTAAACACATCTATTTTTCATCTTTTTATTAGTAGTTCCTCTTAACATTGCATATTTGTGTGGATTAGTATGGGCTGCATAAAAGATTTTTTTTTTTACCTTACTAATAATAGTAGCATGAATAATGATACCTTTACCATTATCAAAATACATTAAATCTCCCATTTTTATTTTATTTTTTTAATAAATTTTAGGTGCTTATCATCTGATAATTTGTACAAATATAAAACACTAATTTTACGCACAAATTTAGATCTCGCAAAGTAGGCATAATTTTTACTTGCAACAGTCCAATATTGTGTATAAGTACATTTCCAATATGAAGACTTTATACAGTACCAATTCTTACTCATATTTAAGCCACCATAATGTAAACATTGAGAAACAAAATTTGCACAGTCACCTCCCTTATAATCAAAATCAGGGTATTGTGGATTATGTTTATCATACCATTTCTGAGCATATTCAATTGCTTTTTTAGGATTATATTTGTTGCTTTTATAACAATGTATTAAAGTTGTATTATCGCTAAAACAACATTGTCCACACGGATCAACATTATTAACAGGATTATTCTCACAATAAGTATAAATATTATCGCCAATTGCAGTACCTGAAGAACCAATAAAAGCAGTATCATCAGCATTGATAAATCTACCTGTAGTTGGGTCATAGTATCTGGTTTGAAGATAATAAAGAGTGGTATCTTCATCATAAACATAGCCACGATAACGAAGATAGTTTGTTACCTTAGAACCTACTTGTTTTTGGGTTCTCATTCCATTTGCACAGTTGATTTAAGAAATACACATACATCATTTATTTTGACTCATCAGGAAAAATTTCTTCTGTCACACTCGTAACTTTCCATTGCCCTGATTTCTTCTCTAACTCAACAAATATTGGTATTGGTTCATACCAAGTGCCACTACTAGACACTAATTGATCATTTTTATCATAAGATGTATAATGATATCTAAATTCAGCTTCCGCTTTATTGTCAGTTATTTTAATGTCAGATATATAACAACTATTTGTTTCTCTTTTTACGCTTTCTCTATCATCTCGATAATCCAAACTTTTGAAATCATCTTTTGATATAAAACCAGTGTACTCCTCATTTAACCTTTCACCATATGTATCATAAGCATTTTCCATAACAAAATTTAGTTTTAGCTTTAAATATTCTTCTTCAGCATCAAAAGAATATGTTTTGTATAAATTCAAACCCAGCAATAACAAAATAGCAATTAAAATTCCATACTTTATTACTGTTTTCCATTTCACCATCATTCTAGACCACTCATTTCATTTGTAATATACAGACAGTACTATTTCTTTTGCCTTTATTTTTTTAGGATTCTTTTTATCCTTATTACTTAATAATTTTTTATTGAAATTGTTTACAGTATGAGCTGCATAACAAATTATTTTTTTGCCCTTTACTTTAATTATTGAACTAATTATCGAAGCGTGCGTATAGATTCCATCACCATTACCATCAAAATAAAGCAAATCACCTTTTTTAATACCGTATTTATTTATAATTTTGTGTTGAATGGTATTCATTAAATTTTAATTATCCCACCATCCCAATAACTACAATTACCTGTATATAATATAAGTTTATTGAATTATTCTCACAATACACAAAAATATTACAACTTAAAACAGTACCTGAAGAACTGATAAAAGCAGTATCATCAGCATTAATAAATCTACCGGTTTTGGGGTCATAGTAACGGCTTTGGAGATAATACAGACCTGTATCTGTATCATACACATATCCTCTATATCGGAATAGGTTGATCTCTTTAACTGTTGCATATGATGGGTTAACATTAGATTTTTCTTTTAGGATATTTCCCCATGCATCATATGTTATTGTTTCTCCGTTATATGATGTCAGCTTGTCCTTCCATGTTGTATCATAACCATATGTATTTGTTTTTTTAACGCATTGATTGAACTGTTATAGACTTGTACCTTTTTTATGTTACCTGCGTTATTATAAGTAACAATAGTTAATCATTAAACTCATTTTTATAATATTCAAAGAATTTTTCTGCTTGACCATTAGTATTAGCAATTTTAACAAAATCAACTATATACCAAGAATAATCATAATCCACAATCAGTATAGGAATGTTTTTAAACTTATCCCTAATTATGTCTTCATTCTGTATTTGATTGACAACCCCTGCAATTTCACAACAAAGGTCGTAATACCCAGTTGGTCCTTTACCAATATAATTCATATCATCATCGTACATAGAACTTTCATCTTCTCTAATTTCACTAATTCCTTGAGAAACAAACCATTGATACAAAACCTCTGTACCATCAACACATTCATCTTCATCAGCTAAAAAATACTCCTCACTATTGTCCCATTCAGCAATATTCCATCTTTCCTCACTACATTCAGGAGCATTATCACAATCCTTTTCTGTATTATATAACATAACAATACTAGGAAAATTCTCAAATTCTTTGTAGCAATTATTACATTCAACTAAAATAGAAATAGCATATACATCATCTTCTGCTATTTCGTTAATATGGTTTAAAATCTCTTTATACAAATATTGTTTTAACATTAATATCACTCCTAAGGAATTTGTTTAGTTGCTGCTAGCAACAATTCTCTAATATATTTAAGAATTGCTATTGTCTTCTTTCGTTCACCTTTACCTTTACTTAATAACCTATATACTTTATCGTGATATACCTTTGTATGCATACATCTGTGAAGTCTATATTTTACATAAACTAAGTTATAAGTTGAATTAATTCCTATGTTTGCCTTTTGTAAAAGTTTTCGAGAATTAAATGCACGAGCAGCTTTTTAGCAACAATGTGATGCTTTTCTTTTTTTGAGATTTAGATTTCGTTTTAGCTCTATCAATGGAATTGGCAACAGTATCCGACAATGATTAACAAGCCTCAATGATTCACAATCCTCTTTAATTTTTGCTCCACAAACTCTAACAACATTATTTAAAGCATCACGAACAGCAGGACTACTGAGAAATACCGCTCCAACAGTTATCACTAACGCACCAACAACTAAATAAGCCCAATCATCTACTAAAAAGAAATGCCCTGTTTTATCAACATTATTAATAAAATTATTCTCACAATAAGCGAACATATTAGTGCTTAATGGAGTACCGGAATTTGTATCTACATATGCTGTATCATCAGCATTGATAAATCTACCGGTTTTTGGGTCATAGTATCTACTTTGGAGATAGTACAGACCTGTATCTGTATCATACACATATCCTCTATATCGGAATGGGTTGAACTCTTTAACTGTTGCATATGATGGGGTAACATTAGATTTTTCTTTTAGGATATTTCCCCAAGCATCATATGTATATTCTACCATTACTTTACCTTGACTATTAACAATCTTTGTTATGTCAACCTGTAATTTTTTACATAGTAAAACATCTTTCCAAAATCTCCCCTACTCAATTTTAATGAGTAAGGGAAATTTAATTGATTGTTACTACTAGACGACTAGAATATCATTTCAACAGGTCATTTGTCAGTATCGTAATAGTAATAAGTAGATTTAGAAAGAGCTAAGTTAAACTAAGATCATCAACTTTTATTTCTTTATAGTCACTGACTATTTCAGAAATTGTAGGAATAATTTTTTCATAATTATTAGAATAAATTATGATTTCGGTATGGCAAGTCGGTTGCAATATAAAATCGAACTTAGGTAAATAAAAATCAATAAATGAAAAGTATCTAAAGTCATTCTCTACAATAAAATCAATAACATCATGATCATTTGAATTTAAGACATAATTATATTTTTTGTTGAAAAAGTATAACAAATTGTTATAAGAATCATAACATTTTATATCTTTCCATTTAGCTATCAAACTAAGACGTTCGCTGAAGTTTTTACCTATAAAAGCCTTGTCACCAAAAGTACTAATAATTTTTCTAATAATTTCACTAAAATTATTCGCATATTTGTAAAATTCCTGTTTATCACTCAAAGTAGCATCAATGGGATATCCTCCGTCCCAATAACTTTCACTAGTGATAACATACACATCTTTAATATCATACAATTGGTGTACGACGTCTTTAATTTTCTTATTAATCCTTTGCATATTTCTCCTTTTTATAACACCTTACCTTCAGGACTAACATTATAATAATCACCTGTTTTTCCATTTTTAGGTGAGTAATGCCAATGTTCCTTATTATTGAAGTGACCATCCTTGGACTTACCACACTTCCATTTTGTTTTTTTGTGTTCGAATATTCCATCTTTTTTATAAACGAACTCATCTTTATATTTGTCTGGAGTTTTGACCTTATTACCTTTTTTTAGTTTACTAGGTATCTTTGTCTTTTTTCTTTTTGATAATTGAGGAACTGCCTTGCCATTTTTTACACCAAGACTGATACAATTATAAATCAAACATACCGAAACGATAATTACGATTCCACCAACAATCCAACCAATTGGATTCCACCAATTCACAACAGCAACAGTAGCTGCTGCCGCCATATTACCATTTTTATCTTGTTTATTAATAGGATTATTCTCACAATAAGCAAACATATTTGTGCTTAATGGAGTACCGGAATTTGTATCTACATATGCTGTATCATCAGCATTGATAAATCTACCGGTTTTTGGGTCATAGTATCTACTTTGGAGATAGTACAGACCTGTATCTGTATCATACACATATCCTCTATATCGGAATGGGTTGAACTCTTTAACTGTTGCATATGATGGGGTAACATTAGATTTTTCTTTTAGGATATTTCCCCAAGCATCATATGTATATTCTACCATTACTTTACCTTGGTGATTTACTATCTTTGTTATATCACCCTGTAAATTCTTGATGTAATAATACATTGAGTCATTTATTGACATTGCCGTTACTGAGTTGTTGCTATCATAGTAGAAATATGCTACAACTCCACCCTGCATCATTGCTATTAAATTGTTATTATCATCATAGTAATAGTAATAAGTGTAATCAGAATTATCCTTACGAGTTCTTAAGCCTTTGATATTATACTTGTATGTTATTGTATCTTTGGAAGTTTTTACTTGAGAAAGTTGTCTTCCGTTCTTCCACTGCATTGTCATTCCGTTACGATACTTTAGTGGATTGCCTATTCCATCATATGTTATTGTTTCTCCGTTATATGATGTTAGTTTATCTTTCCATGTTGTATCGTATCCGTATGTATTTGTTTTCTTTAATGCATTGGTTGATGAGTTATATACTTGTACCTTTGTAATGTTACCTGCATTATCGTATCTAATTTTTGTTTTTTCTTTTTGGCTACCATCTGTAATTTGGGTTAACTGATTTAGATTATCATAAGTATAACTACTCTTACTGTATGATGAATTTATTGGTACTCCTCCGGTACCTTTATCGTAACTTCTTTCTACTGACGTTGCAATATTACCGTTAGCATCATATGTATATTGATACATCAAGCCTTTAGTTGTATTGTCATAATCATATAGTATTGAACTTACATTATTTGTGGTTTTGTGAGATGTTGTTTCATAACCGTACTCTGTATAAAACAATTCTTCTCCATTAAACTTTGTACTTACATTCTCAAGTCTGCCAAAATCATCATTTTTACTTGATACTTTTACATTTCTTGGAGTATTTCCATCACCACTGATATATTCTACAAATTCATCATCGTTATCATCTGTTCCACGCTTAATAGTCTTGTATCTATTATTTATGTTTGTTTGCTCTACTGTATTTCCGTTAGAATCTAAGGAAATATTTTGAACTAACTTTACCCTGCCTTCACTATCAATAGTTTCTGAAGTTTTTGATACAAGATTACCATTGCAATCATAATAGTAATTAGTAGTTTGGTTCAACCAATAATCATGTTCTCTGGTTACAAGACCTTTCTTGTTGTATTCATATGAAACAACATCATATCCTGCACCTGTAACTAAAATAATTCTATCATAACGGTCATAATGATATCTGTAAAAACCACCGTTACCATAACTTATTGATTCTAAGTTACCGTTATTACTATTATAGTTATATTTTACAATACTCTTATTTCCAACTTTTACTTCTAACAATTTATTATAAATTGTGTAGTTAAAGTTATAAGCAAAACTATTATGCTTTATAGAAGAAAGCTGGTTTTGATTATTGTAAATATAGGTATTTGATGAATTGCCATTTGAAATAGAAGTAGTATTACCCTGAATATCATAACCATAGGAAGTAACATTGCCTTTGCCATCTTTTACAGAGGTTTGATTTCCATTCTTATCATATGAATACTCAGTTGTATTACCTGCATCATCAGTTTCTTTAGTTATATAGTTTTCTGTTGAATCATATTCTACAGAATTTTCCATATAATCTTTTGATGTGTCTAGGGTTTCGGATACCACACTTTCATCAACAGGTTCAGCTGAATTATTTGTGCTATCATCTGAGTTACCATCTTTTTTCTCAATAACCAAATTTTCTGCAAAGTTAAGCATTGCATTCTTAACTTCCATTATATTCTTATTGTAACCATAAACGAAAGCAAAGTCAACTGTTTTTATAATTTTATTTGCTTCTTCCGGTGTTACTGATAAGGTAACAGACTGTTCTGCTGAAGTATAAGCATTATACTCTTGATAATGGTCTTCAGTTGTATTATCGGCATAATTAATTTTTAATGCTATACCAAAAGTTCTGTTATCTGTAGTTAACGGAACTGAGTTGGCTTTTGCAGTACCTGAAATGTTAAATACCACATTAGCTCTATTAACATTTACAGATTGATAAATATGCTTATCTTTTAGTGAATTATTATCACTCTCAGTATTGTCATCAGTAGTATCATTATCATCAGTTTCATTTTCATTTGTAACTTCATAAGTTCTATTGTACTTTCTTGTTACAAAACCTTGTTGATAAGTCTTTTTGTTACCATCAGTTTTTTCAATATTACCATATGGTTCTGTTTCAGTTTCAACAGAAGTATAAGTTTGTGCTGTAGTATCTGTGGTTTCCTCAACTGTTGTATCAACAGTTGGTGCAGGTTCTCCACCACTGCCTTTGATTGTATTATCAGTTACAATATCTCCACTTTGATTATACCATTTATTTTGTTCACTGCTCCAATTATTTGCACTAAAATCACTGTATGAAAGGGCATTGTAGTCATTCATAACTTTGCCTTTTTCAAGTTGCAAACAATCAAACCATACTGAACCACTTGCATTTCTCAATGCACAATAAAATCTTATCTTTGAAGTATTCTTAGGTAACGTAACAGTCAAACTGATTCTTTGCCACTTTGACGCAGTCGTTGTTTCTAATAAAGCAACACTGTTATCATCACTAATTACTGAACCTGATGGGTCAAATGTTTTTAATTTTAGCATTGCACCCTTTTGACCATCACGAGTACCTGCTTTTAGAGCTTTATCAATATACACATAGCCTGATAATGTAACTGTGTCACCTGCTGAAAGGTTATAATCACTTATATTCATATCATGATTAACAGAAGTATAGAACTGGTTTGTTGAGTTAGCATCATGTGTGATTTTTAGTGAGTTACCACCAAAATAATAAATTCCTGTATCTACTGATGCAGTACCACCGGAACTATTTTCTGTTTTGATACTTTCATTAGACTTTTTATAATAATGATTACCACCTAAACTATCAAAGTGACTGGATTCATCAATATAGTTTCGTGTATAGGAATCTGAACCACCCATTGCTGATAGTCCGGAACCACCCTCACCTTCTTCTATATATCCATACTCATTTAATTTAGTTATTGTATTACCATATTCATCAAATGTATATGTTTCACTTCTACCGTTTCTATCAATGAAAGTAGTTGTATTATAACCTTTATTATATTTATCATTACTGCTTTCATGTGTACCGTAAACCATCTTTAGATAGTTACCTTCTTCATAACTACCTGTTGAGGTGTTGTAGCCGTATTCAGCAGCTTTTGTTACCTTGCCATTTGAATATGAAAACTGCATTTTCATACCGTTTTCAGAATTAATATCATCATTAAAATGATATTTTACAACACTTAGGTAATTGTTACTATATTCAAATGTTGTCCATTTATTATCAATAAACTTAATACCATATGGCAAAGTACAACCTGAATAGTAGATGAAATATGCTGCATCATCAGAATCTACAGTAATCTTTGAATAACATCTTCTTGTAGAACCATCACTATCAGTTACTACATTGTAGTATACATGATATTTATGCAATGTACTTGTTATCTCTGAAAGATAACCGGAAGAATCATATGTATATGTAATTGTATTTTTACTATTATCAGGGTCAGTTTCTGACTTTATATATGATACATCATTGTTATTTGGAATATCATATACTTCAACTCTATCACTTTCAATAGTAAGTTTGTTATTCTGTACTTTTAATGTATAACCTAAATCATCTTCATCATTTAGTTCTGTTTCACCATCAACAATTTTAAAATAATGGTCAACTGCATCAGAGTCAGTATATACATAATATTTATCTGTTTTTTTAACTGATTTTTCAAAAGACATATGGTGACCGTATCCGGCAAGACCTAGGACATCTTTTCTTGCACTATGATATGTTTGATAAATGCTATAAGGCATTCGTTCGCCTTTTTCTTCATACAAACTTTGTTTGAAGATTAGACCACCTGTATAGTCACAAATTGATGCATCAGCTTTTTGACCACAAGTAACTGTATGAGATGACAAATTATTTTCAGAACCTGTATAATCTTTATATATTATCTGAAATTGAGGTAACTTATCCTTTAAATAACAAAAGTAACCACCAAAGTCAGTTACACTACCATTACTCTTAAGATAAATACCGTTATTTTTTAGTGAACCATCAACCCATCGTTTATACACCTTAGTAATATCGAAAGTAACAGGATTCGTGTTACCGCTTTCAGTAGTAGCATAATCTATAATTTGACTTGAATCGTAAGTAACATTATTGTATGTAACACTACTATTCGACCAATCAGATTTAATGGGATAAGCTTCAATTTCCATATTAGACATTGTATCTAAAGGATATATAGACACTTTTGCACTAACAATATTTTTGTTTAGTAAATCACTATCAATATTTTTACTTTTAATAAGTGCACTATACTCGGCATTATTAGCATCTTTACCAAGATAAAAGTGTGTCTGCTGACCTTCTACTGAATTTTCTTTACTAGAATTTACTTGAGCTGTTTCAGTAGTTGATGGAGAGGTAGCAATTACTTCCGGATCAATAGTAACAGGATATTTTGTATTAGCATTATTTAAAAAGTTTTTATCTGCAACAAGATTTACATACAACTTATTATCTTGTATTCTATCAATCTTTAGTGATACTTTAGAACTTTGTTCACCATTTGCGTCACACATATATGGTGCAGTAATTGTATATGCAACTTTACCATCTTTTATTAGGTTAATTGTTTGTTCATCTACTTGTTTCGCTTTTAAGTCTTGAATATCATATTGAATTTGAAATTCATTATTTGCTTTTGCATTTTCTAGAATGATATTTTCTTTAACTCCTGTAGATGAAATAAAACATTGTAAATCTGTATTATCATAAATATTGTTATAATTCACTTCAGAAGAAAGATTTTGCAAAGTAGTAAATTTCTGATTACCTTCTAGTTTTTCATTTTCATTTACTACTTTAGCCTTAGAATTATTTGAATCAACATACTTCCAACTAATGTTACCTTTAGATGTATTAAGAGAAACTAACTCATCTTCTTTTGAGTTAGTAGAAATATCAACATCAATATTACTTTTCTTATTAGAATATTTTGTTTCTTCCTCATTACTAGAAGTTTCAACATTTTCCTTAACTAAAGAATTATCATATTCAACCCATTTTCCACTTTTAGTTTTATAATGAACCGGAACAACATAATTTACGGCCATAAATGTTCCATCATCTAAACGAAAATGTTTTGTATATTTATCACGATTTTCAGTGATTTCTGATACTATATTTCCTACTTCTGTTCCATCACCTATATTAGAAAAATTAGGATTTGATGGAGTTTCATCATTGTTCTTACCTATGGTTTCAGCTAATACTTGTGTTGAGATTGAAGATAAAAGTGTTATACACAAGATTATTGAAACAACTGACATAATTTTATTAATACCTTTTTTCATAGACTTCCCCTCTATTTAATATATTTTTGTTTTTCTACATTGTATTGTTAATTATCACCTCCGAGTAATTATATGTTCAATATTTGCAAATATTATATTCATTTTACTTAATGTGTTTATATACTGACAATTAATACGCATTCTATGCGTATTATTATAGAGTTTGTTTAATTTTGTCACTTAAAGTAATGTTATTCTACTATAATATAAATTAAATGTCAATATAAATAATAATTTTATTGTATAGTTATTATTACTGTTGTATTTGACTAATGATTAGAATAAAAATAGCTGCTAGCACTTGCTAACAGCTTTGATTAAAGATATGATTGTTTATTATAGACTTCTTAAGGAAACATATAATGTTCTATAAAGATTTGTATATCTGAAAAAGGGTAAATAACAGGTTAAGTACAGACTAATTTAGCGTATTATTCTTATTATACCAATAATTATGATACTAATTACGATATTCTCACTTAATTAGTTTACACTATGCCTAGTCGTGTATCGCATTTACCTTTTATGATTATTTAAGTCTATATTATGCTATATTTCAACTTCAATTATTGGTAAATATTCTACAATAATATAAATACGCATAAGTCTGTAATATATAATTCTTTAAAAGCACTAAATTCTTTAGGAAAGTCTTTAGGAAAAGAATTATAATTTATGTTACTCATATAATCAACAGTTATATAATACTACTAAAAGACTTTTTCACCATAGAAATAGAAATAAAATCTACTTTTATAAAAAATCTAATAGTGATTCTCTTTCATTATAATTTTTTATCATTGAAATAAGGCAAATTATTCAGGAATTCTAATAAATCCTCAAAAGCTTCTTCAGGTAATTCATCTACATACTTCTCATAACTAATACATTTTGATTTTGTAGGATTAAAATAATCGTGACCTTTTATGTAAGTCTTTATCCAGTCAAGATTACCTTTCACATCAACAATTTTTGAATCATAGTCACTTTTAAATAAATCAATCCTATCAGTATCACCTTTATTTTGATCTTCAAAATAATTAATAAATTTTTGTTTCTTATCTGTTAATTTCTTATGAAGATCTTCATACACATCTTCTACCTTATTATATAAATCATGACTAACAAGCAACTCTGGAGAAAATAAGAATCCCTCAATTGAACTATATTTAGTAATATATAATAGTGAGATTGCTTTCGCAGCAAATTTATCGTTAATATTACTTTTTAATTGATTACTCAAATTTCTTTCAACCATTTCTTTACTCTTAGTATCAGCATCACGAATAATCGCGAAATCATCACCTATTGTTGTTTTATCCAGAAATCTTAATGATGCATAAAAATTAAGATTGTTACATGACTTAGTATCAATAACTGCTATTCTTTCTAATTCAACATCGTAATACTTTTTTAGAACAAATTCTAATATTTTCTTATCATCAGGTCCTTCAACAAAAAATACAAAATCAGTGTTCAATATATCTTGGCTAGAATATCCTATTTCGTTCAATACATCATCAATAGTTGTTTCTGTAACAATACTACAATAGTTAGATTCGTCCAACACAACTTTCCTAATATCATTTGTACTGAATTCTCTCAACATTATTGGTGAATGGGAAGTAAAAATCACTTGATTGTTGTCTGATATTTCAGATAGTGTTTTTGCCATAGATTTTTGCAACTGTGGATGTAAGTACAATTCAGGCTCTTCAATAATAAATATTGTATGTTTAGCACTAATAGCCTGATAAGTTTGTAATAAGGACAAAATATAAACACTACGCACACCGGCACCTACATTAGATAGTTCAACCTCTGAATCAAGAGCCGGATCATATAATTTTGTAATAATAGAAAAGGACTTATCAATATTACTAGTTGCTTTAATATTAACTTTAAAACCACTCTGATAATTTTTAGCAAAACGATCAGAAATGCTACTAGTGAATTTCATCGAAGTGTTCTTTGTTTTGAAGTTAATCAACTTTTGTAATTCTTCAATACTAAGTTCAGTAGGTTTTTTGGTTTCAAGCTTAACTATACATTTACTTTCACAATCAGTGCTATTACAATCATCACAATTAAATTCAGCATTGCTAAATAACTCTGATTTAAGAATATTATTAAATACACTTGCAGTAATAGTTTTTGTCTTGCCAACTTCTTCATCAGAAAAATTACGAGAATCATCAATAAATGCTACAGAAGGTAGGAAGTTGACAATTTCTTTATTATGACTATATTCAACCTTATAACCACCTCTTTTATAAATCAAAGAAGCCCTTATTAGACCATTAGAAATATCAAGTCTTCTATGAATAGCTTTAATCCACAAAGGTAAATATGTATCTCTTGTATTAACATCTTCAATTAATTGGTCTTCGATGACCTTATTTCTCATTTCTTTAAATTCCGTATATTTTACAGATTCAAAGGAAGTTCCAGTAATAAGCTCTTTATACTCAGGAGAACTTGAAGGAACTTTTGTAAAGCCAATTTTACTGTCTAAAAAAAATTCAGAAATATAATCATCATCACACTCTAATACTGCTTCAATTTCAAAATCATTAGAACCTTTGTATATATCTTTATCCTGTGGTGTATAATCACCGAAAAAAGTTCTAATTGCAGTTAAAAATGCACTTTTTCCGGCATTATTTTTTCCAATAAGAACTAATGCATTTTCAATGTTATTGATAGTTTGGTCTTTAATTCCACGAAATCCTTTAATGTGTATTTCTTTTAGTTTCATAATACCTCCTATTGTTGAAAACTCATACCTTAATTCTTACATATATTTATATATGTAATTTATAACTCCTTATAGTGTTGATTATACCATAATTATACAATAATATAAATAGTTTTTCACATTTATTGTGATAAAATTTTACATTATCAATTTGTGCAATATTTACAAATATATAAAATTATAAAAAGTCTCCCCTACTCAATTTTAAATGAGTAAGGGAGAATGAAATGATATGTTTATT
>ERZ773237.2078-NODE-2078-length-14249-cov-3.305552_pt1 | contig 14249 bp, 13 predicted proteins | sample MGYA00580990_ERZ773237 | MGnify/ENA primary metagenome ERZ773237 (study PRJEB29015, sample SAMEA2737749) | human gut metagenome | biome: human gut; feature: human-associated habitat; material: faeces | place: China | collected 2012 ...
CCTTTTGAAAAGAACGGACTTGCTACCTTAAAGCTTGCAAGAAGACTGCTTCCTGAGGTGGAACATAAAAATCTGGATGTGCTTTGCGCATATTTTCAGATTAATCCGGGTAATTCGCACCGCGCCTTAGACGATGCGGTCAGCGCCCATCAGCTTTATTATAAGCTGTATGCGGTAAAGCCGGACGATGAAGGATTTAGAGAAACCCTGCCGCTTAATTACACGGTCAAAAAAGATACGCCGGTTACGGCGGCACAGAAACGGTATCTGGCAGCATTGGTTTCCTATCACGGACTGACACTGGAGCAGGACATTGACAGCCTGACAAAGAGCAAGGCGTCTAAAATCATTGATGGCATTATTTCGGAACATGGGAAACTGCCGTATAAAAAATAAAAAGTCTGTTTAATCGTAAGCGCAGTAAAAAGTTAGGCAGGTGAAGTCTCTCCGCGCTGGATGGCTTTTAAACGGGCAATAATCGGGTCTTTGGAAAGTGAGGAAAGCTGTTCTGCCTGTGCGATTAAAAAGTCGATTTTTTCAGGCTTTCCATATTCCATGTAATATCCGGCAAGCAGGGTATAGTTTTTACCGATGTCGGTATGGGTTGCGATGCCGAATTCCAAAAATGCGGCAGCCTCTTTTTTCAACCCCTGTTCTGTCAGTAGTTCAGCAATTCTTGCAAGGGAGCGGCTCAGTGTGACATAGTTGTTGTCATAATCGGTCAGCTCGGTTAAGTTGCCGACACCGTATTCCAATTTTAAATCGGTGTTCGTAAAACCTGACAGATTTAAAATCTTTTTTTCTTTTAAAGCTTCAATTGTATGCCACTCCTTTAAGATACGTTCATCCTGCGTATCCGGACAGGTCAGTGTATCCGGAATTCGGATGTAATCCAGTCCGGAAATATCTTTTTTCCGCACAGAATTGGCTTCCGACTCCCGTTTCCAGAAGGTTTCATTGTTAATTTTCTCTTTTTTTGAATTTTTTTTCATATTATGTTGAAGCAGAAATAATATTAGTATAAAATAAGGCAGTATCAGTTTCATAATTTATCCTTTACATTGGGATAATCACAGAAATGGAGCAAGTGTGAAAAATCCTTAAATTCAAGATTTTTCACACGGCAGTTTTGTGCCGCAGGCGTCACAAAGCTGCGCTTATCGCAGAACTGAATAAATTCAGTCCGCGATTCCTCCGGCATTAAAATGCCTGCGGAATGGAGAAGAAAATGATTAATTTTAACAATAAAAAAAACAAGCAAATTTTTTCTGCAATTATCATTATTATTTTAGTATTGGCAATGGTTGTGCCGATGGTGGCATCAGCCCTGCTTTACTAATCATAACCTAAATAAGGCAAAGTGGCAAGTTTTACTTAAAGACCTGCCGGAATGGAGAGTATATGAATCCGGGAAAAGTATCAAATTCGATTTTGAAGCGTTCTGTTTTAAAGCAGATAAAAAAACGTGAAGAATATGCGGCGAAACCGGCGATTGGTGTAGACTGTGCGTATATCAGCCTGCAAAAGAAAGACAAGCCTGCGGTGGTGAGTGCGGCAGCGGCTGCAACGGGGGACATTGCAGCGAAAAATCCGGTACAGCGAGCCGCCAATAATATTTATGCAGGCGGCGGAATTCCCGTGGCGGCGGAGTGTACGGTGCTTTTACCGCTGTCCGCAGAGGAGGCGAAGCTGCGGGAAATCATGGAAACGCTCCAAAAGCAGTGCGAACCGCTGGGTATCCAGATTTCCGGCGGACATACGCAGGGCAGTGCAGCGGTTTTAGAACCGGTTGTAACGGTGACGGTAATCGGGCTGTGTGACGGGAAAAATTTATCGGCGAAAAATATTCATCCGGGACAGGACGTGATTCTGACAAAGTGGATTGGTATCAGCGGCATCCGGCAGATTATTGCAAAGAACCGCCCGGAAATTTTACGGTTTTACAGAGAAGACGTGATTGAAAAGGCACAGGGAAATGCACAGGATATGTCCGTTGGGGAAGAAGCGTTTCTTGCTGCACAGGCAGGCGTGACCGGTATGCATGATGTTTCTGAGGGCGGCATTTTTGCAGCACTGTGGGATATGGCAGAAGCCGGAAAAGTCGGACTGGATATTGATTTTAAAAAGATTCCGGTCAGACAGGAGATTATTGAGATTTGTGAAATTTTTGACGTAAATCCATATGAATTGGAATCTTGTGGTGCTTTGTTAATGACAGCGGATAACGGACATGATATAATAAAAATATTGTCTGATGCAGGAATTAAGGCATCTGTCATTGGAAGGACAACGGCAGACCACAATAAAATTTTGCGCAATGACGATGAGGTACGGTATTTGGACACACCGAACCGGGACGAGGTATATCGTTTTATATAAGTTTTCGATTGAAAAGATCGGGATTCCCTATATATCTACACAATTATACAAGGAGGCAATCAAAAATGAGAGAGAAAATTTTGGCGGTAATCGAAAAAAACAGCAGAATCGATTTAAAAGACATGGCGGTTATGCTTGGTATGACAGAGGTGGAAGTCGCCAATGAAATCGCGGATATGGAAAAAGAGCATGTCATCTGCGGTTATAATACCCTGATTAACTGGGACAAGACAAGTGAAGAAAAAGTAACAGCCCTGATTGAAGTGAAAGTCACACCGCAGCGCGGATTGGGATTTGACAGCATTGCAGAGCGCATTTATAAATATGATGAGATTACATCGGTTTATTTAATGTCCGGTGGATTTGACTTTACGGTCATTATTGAAGGCAAGACGATGAAATCAGTGGCACAGTTTGTAGCCAATAAGCTTTCACCGCTGGATTCGGTACTCAGCACATCCACACATTTTGTACTGAAAAAATATAAGGATTACGGCAGGGTATTGGATGCAGAAGAAAAAGATGAAAGGATGCTGGTGACACCATGAGAAATCCATTGTCAAAGAAAATAATCGGTATTGAACCGTCAGGAATCCGTAAATTTTTTGATATTGTCAGTGAAATGCCGGATGCGATTTCTTTAGGTGTCGGAGAACCGGATTTTGATACACCGTGGAATGTCCGCGAAGAAGGCATTTATACGCTGGAAAAGGGAAGAACATTTTATACATCCAATGCAGGTTTAAAAGAACTGCGTGAAGAAATCAGCCGGTATGTAAACCGCAAATATGATCTGCACTATGACCCGGTGCATGAAATTTTTGTCACGGTCGGCGGTAGTGAAGCGATTGATGTGGCACTGCGCTGTATGACAGACCCCGGCGATGAGGTGCTGATTCCGCAGCCGAGTTATGTGTCGTATCTGCCGTGTGCAGTCATGGCGGATGCCGTGCCGGTGCCGATTGAATTAAAGGCGGAAAATGATTTTAAGCTGACAAAAGAACAGCTTTTAAACAGCATTACGGATAAGACCAAGATACTGGTACTGCCATATCCGAACAATCCGACCGGTGCAATTATGACGAAGGAAGAACTGGAAGAACTTGTTCCGGTGATTATTGAAAAGGATTTATATGTGATTTCCGATGAAATTTATGCGGAACTGACATATGGAGGGAAGCGCCACTGTTCGATTGGTTCACTGCCTGGCATGAAGGAACGGACCATTGTGATTAACGGCTTTTCAAAAGCATTTGCAATGACCGGATGGCGCTTAGGCTATGCCTGCGGACCGGCACCGGTTATTGAACAGATGGTAAAACTCCACCAGTTTGCGATTATGTGTGCACCGACGAACAGCCAGTTTGCGGCAGTGGAAGCGTTGAAAAATTGTGACATGGAGGTTGAAATGATGGTAGAGGCATATGATCAGAGAAGACGTTTTCTGCTCAATGCCTTTAAAGAGATGGGACTGGAATGTTTTGAGCCGTATGGCGCATTTTATGTATTCCCGTCAATTAAGAAATTTGGAATGACATCAGAGGAATTTGCAACAAGGTTACTGAGTGAACAGAAGCTGGCAGTAGTACCGGGAACAGCTTTCGGAGCATCAGGTGAAGGCTTTGTGCGCATTTCTTATGCGTACTCCATCGAAAATTTAAAGGTGGGATTAGAAAGAATACAGAAGTTTATAGAGTCCTTGGGAGGAAATGATGGCAGAATTTAGCGTAGAATATATCAATCCTTTTTTAATGGCGGCAACCAGCGTGATTAAAGATATTTGCCAGGTTGATATGAAAATTGGCAGACCGTATGTAAAGACAACGGAGTTTGCAAGTGATTCCGTGATTATTATGATTGGTGTGACAGGAGAAGTGCGCGGACAGGTTTTAATGTCATTTCCGGAAGCACATGCGCTCCATGTAGTCTCCAAGATGATGATGGGGATGCCGGTTACGGCACTTGACGATATGTCTGCCAGTGCGATTAATGAGCTGGGCAATATGATGATGGGAAATGCGGCAACGATTCTTTCGACAAAAGGCATTGCCATGGATATCACACCGCCGACTTTATGCCGCGGAAATGTTTATTTAAAGCAGTCTTACAGTCAGAATATCTGTGTTCCGCTGACAAGTGATGAGATTCATATGGAACTGGATATTGCAATTAATGTGAATTAATTATAATACACGGCGGAGGCATTGACGGATAGGACGGTGCAGTTGTGTAACTGGTTGATTGCAGGATCAGAAAGGGGAAAAGATGTTAAATATTGTATTACATGAACCGGAGATGCCGGCGAATACCGGAAATATCGGAAGAACGTGTGTGGCGGCGGGCGCAAGACTGCATTTGATTGAACCGCTCGGCTTTAAGTTAAATGAAAAGATGTTAAAGCGTGCAGGACTGGATTACTGGGACAAGCTGGACGTAACCGTGTACGATGACTATGCGGATTTTCAGAAAAAAAATCCGGGTGCAAAGATATATATGGCAACGACTAAGGCACAAAAGACTTACTGTGATGTGTCTTATGAGGATGACTGTTATATTATGTTTGGCAAGGAAAGTGCCGGAATTCCGGAAGAAATTCTGGTCGATAATGAGGAAACATGTATCCGTATCCCGATGATTGGTGATATCCGTTCCCTGAATCTGTCCAATTCCGTTGCAATTGTACTGTATGAGGCTTTGCGCCAGCACAATTTTGAAACAATGAATCTGGAAGGACATCTGCACAGATTGCACTGGAAAAGTGAATGAATATAAGAATAGCATGAAAAAATGGTAGTCGTAGACATCTCTATTTTAAGAGGTACGGAATTTGTTCATCAGTTCCCTGGCGGCGTTGAAGTAACATTAGACATTCCGGCAGGCTATGAGGAAACCAATACAAAGGTATTCCGTATGGAAGCAGACGGAACGGCAACAGATATGCAGGCAGTCTGCAAGGACGGCAAAGCAGTCTTTGTAACCAACCATTTCAGTACCTATGTTATTGCAGAACAGGCAAAGACGGCAGAGGAAGCACCGAAGGTTGTGAATGAAAATGTTTCAACCGCACAGACCGAAGCTGCAAAAGCAGAAAATACAAAGAATGAAACCGTAAAAACAGGCGATACCGCCAATGCAGGATTATATGTAATGCTGATGGCAGTCATGTTTATCGGTGCAGGCGTTCTGGTCATCGGAAAACGTAAAGATTTATTTACAAAATAGAATTAGAAGCAAAAGTAAATATAAAGTTGTAAAAGACTGAAAATAAAAGCCGGCGTATAAAGTCAGCAGAAAAGCAAAACTTTATACGTCGGCTTTTTACAGTGTAATACTTTCTAAAGCCAACCCCATCCCGCCCGCCGCCGTTCCAGTAAAAAAATCATCCGCTTTCCGAAGTCAAGTGATAACGTTGAGGAAAGTGGATGATTTTTTATTTACTTAAAGCCAGTGTAAAAATAAACTCTGTGCCGACGCCGACGGTGCTGACGACATCAATCGTTTCATTGTGTGCCTGTAAAATTTCCTTAGTGATAGAAAGGCCAAGGCCGGAGCCTTTTTTGTCGCGGCCGCGGGATGCATCGGATTTGTAAAAGCGGTCCCAGATTTTATCAAGACTTTCCTTTGAAATACCGGAGCCGTTGTCCTTGACGGAAATATAGGCTTTCTCACCTTTTTCCCGCACGGAAATGTAAATCACGGAATTTTCGTGGCTGAATTTAATTGCGTTGTCGACAAGGTTGTAAATAACCTGTCCGATTTTGCTTTTATCGGCTTTGACGGAACAGGTTTCCGCGGAAAAGGTCAGCTGGAACTGAATCCGCTTCTTTTTACACGTTCCCTCAAAGGTTTCAATTGTGTGCTTGATAATCGAATTGACATCAAATACGGACAATTCAAGCCGCACGGTTTTCGGGTCTAATTCATTCAGCGTTAAAATGTTGCTTGTCAGCTTCGTCAGCCGGTCCGTTTCAAACAGTACAATATCAATATATTTTTTTGTCATTTCCGGCGGAATCGTACCGTCTGCAATGGCTTCCAGATATCCCTTAATTGATGTCAGCGGTGAGCGGAAATCGTGGGAAATGTTGGATAGGAACTTCTGCTGGAACTGGTCGGATTCGTCCAGCTTTGATGCCATATAATTTAAGGAAGCGGACAGCCGTCCGATTTCATCAATATCATTTTTGACATCAATTTTATAGGCGAGATTTCCTTTTCCGTATTCCTTTGTCGCTTTGATAATGCCGTTGAGCGGTTTGTGAATCTGGACAAAGTACAGTGCGATAAAGCTGAGGCTTAAAAGCATTACCATAACCAGTGTGATGTAGTTGGTATTAAAGGTTGTGTATACATTACCGGTAATCACATTTTCATCTAAATGCACAACCACATAGCCTTTCATCGTAAAGGAGCTGGTTATCGGCGCAAAGACACTTAAACAGGTACAGTCAAGCATACCGTAAAAATCGCCGGTCTGCGTGTGTTTTGTCCCCAGACTGGTATAATCAAAGCCATCAATGGTGTATAAAATATCTTTTGTGTTATGCTCCTGTGCATAAGCTGTATCCAGAATGATATTGCCTGCGGTGTCGATAAACATAATGCGTGTATCGTTGAGCAGGGCAACGGTTCTTAATTCGGTTTCAACGATACGCAGGTGTTCCTCACTGAAATAGTCATCGGCGTATTCACTTGAAATCGACAGTGCCTGCTTGTACAGGGCATCTGTATAGTAGTTGTAAACCTTTGCGTAGTCGATGCGGTAGCTGATAAAAGTCACGCCTAAAAAGCCGAGCAGGGCAACTGCCGCATAGACAAAAAGGTATTTGGTTAAAAGATTAAATTTCATAATTGAAAACAATCCTTTCCGGTGTTATGACGGTTTTATTTCATCTTCGTGGATTACCGGCGTGTTACGAACTTGTAACCGATGCCCCATACCGTTTCAATCGACCAGTTTGCGTGGTCTTTGATTTTTTCACGGATTCGCTTGATATGGACATCGACCGTCCGGGTATCTCCGATATATTCATAACCCCAGATGTGGTCTAAAAGCTGTTCCCTTGTAAAGACCTGATTCGGCGAAGAAGCCAAAAAGTAGAGCAGTTCCAGTTCCTTCGGCGGCATTTCCACCGTCTTTCCGCAGTATTGTACGGAATAATTGCTGAGATTGATAATCAGATCCGGGTATTCCACGCACTGCACAGTTGCACCGACCGGCGCAGATTCCGCAGGCATCTGGTAGCGGCGTAAAACTGCCTTGACGCGGGCAACCAGCTCCTTTGTTTCAAACGGCTTGATAATATAATCATCAGCCCCCAGTTCCAGTCCGAGTACCTTATCAAAGGTTTCGCCCTTGGCGGATAGCATGATAATCGGTACATTGTTGGACTTGCGGATTTCACGGCAGACTTGATAGCCGTCAATACCCGGAAGCATCAAGTCCAGTAAAATGAGGTTCGGGCGGAAAGTGTCAAGCTGGAGCAGGGCACTTTCGCCGTCATAAACAATCTTTGTTTCAAAACATTCTTTTGTCAGATAAAGAGAAATGAGTTCTGCAATATTTTCGTCATCGTCAACAATCAGTATTTTTTGTTTTGTCGCCATGTAAAAATCCCCCTTTTATTTAAAATCTACAATGGTTACACCGGTGTCGCCCTCGCCGATTTCGCCGAGACGGAACGACTTGATATAAGGAACACCGCGCAGGTAGGCGGTAACGCCGTTTCGCAGCGCACCGGTGCCTTTTCCGTGTACAATGCGTACCTGCGGAATTCTTGAAATGTACGCATCGTCTAAATATTTGTCCAGTTTGGCAACCGCTTCGTCAACGGTCAGTCCCAAAAGATTGATTTCATGGGAAATCGAAGCCGCCTTGGACATCTTGATTTTGCCGGAGCCGCCAGCCCCCTTCGGTGCTTTTTTAGCTTCTTCCGGGTCTTTGTAGCCGACAAGAATCTCTAAGTTATTGATTTTTGTCTTGGTACTTAAACTGCCCATCTGTACGGTGATTTCGCCCTTCGGACTTGGCGGTGCGGTCACGGTGCCGATTAAGTTCATGCTTAGAACGCGCACATGTGTGCCGACTTTAAATTCGGAAATGTCGTGTGCCTTATGTGCTTTCGGCTTTGCTGCCTGGACGGAAAGTTTTTCCTGACGTTTATTCATCTTGTCACGGATGGCACTGCGCTGTTTTTCCAGTTCTTTTACGGTCATGCCGTGCTTGTTCATCGTCTTAATCGTCTGGTCGGCATATTCTTTGGCATCTTTTAAAATCGCCGCCGCTTCTTCGTTGGCTTTGCGCAAAATTTTGTCGCGGCGTTCATCTAACCGGTCAGATTTTGTCTTTAATTCGTCCTTTAACTGCTGGATTTCCTGCTTATAGGCATTGATTTCGGCACGTTCTTTTTCAATCGTAATGCGGCTATGCTCCAAATCGGAGAGCAGGTCTTCAAACTGTACGTCATCGGCATCCATGCGGGCAGAAGCATCTTTAATAATATAATCGGGCAGACCGAGCTTTTTGGAAATTGCAAAAGCGTTACTTTTTCCCGGAATACCGATTAATAAGCGGTAGGTTGGACGCAGGGATTCCACGTCAAATTCACAGCAGGCATTTTCCACGCCGTCCGTGGTGAGTGCATACACCTTGATCTCGCTGTAATGTGTGGTCGCCATGGTTGTAATGCCGCGTTTGTGCAAATCATTTAAAATGGAAATGGCAAGTGCCGCACCTTCTGTCGGGTCTGTTCCCGCACCGATTTCATCAAATAAAATCAGGCTGTGTGCATCGGCTTCCTTTAAAATGCTGACGGTGTTTGTCATATGGGAAGAAAATGTACTTAAACTCTGCTCAATGCTCTGTTCGTCGCCGATATCGGCAAATACATTGTCAAATACGGCAAGCTCGGAGTGGTCGAGAGCCGGAATGTGCAGACCGGACTGCGCCATTAAGGTCAGCAGTCCCACGGTTTTTAAAGAAACCGTTTTACCGCCGGTATTCGGACCAGTGATAATAAGCAGATTAAAATTCTTTCCTAAATAAATGTCAATTGGCACAACCTTATGCGGGTCAATCAGCGGGTGACGTCCCTTTTTAATATTGATATAATTGTTCGTATTCATAACCGGGCAGCTGCATTTATATTGCTTGGACATCTGTGCCTTTGCAAAAATGAAATCCAGCGTAGTCAGTACCTGGAAATCCATTAACAGTTCATCGGTAAATTCAGATGCCTTTGCGCTTAATTCTGCAAGAATGGCTTCAATTTCAGCCTGTTCCTTTAATTCAAGCTCGCGGATATCATTGTTTAATTTGACAACCGCCGCCGGTTCGATAAAAAGAGTTGAACCGGTTGCAGACTGGTCATGCACCATGCCGGGTACCTGCGATTTGTATTCGGCTTTGACCGGAAGACAGTATCTGCCGGAGCGTGAGGTGATGACAAAATCTTGTAAGCAGTTACGCACGGAAGATGAATTTAACATCTTATTTAATTCGGTGTGAATCCGTTCAGCGGCAAGCACCTTCTGACGGCGGATACTGCGCAGATTTGCACTGGCATCATCGCTGATTTCATCTTCTGAGAGAATACAGCGCTTAATTTCTGTATTTAACGGTGTCAGCGGTTCAAGTGCATGAAAATATCCCGTTAAGGAATCGGTGGTATCTTCGTAATAATTTTTTACCCTTGCAGCCGCGGTCAGCAGGGAACTGATATGCAGTAACTCTACCGTATTTAAGGAGCTGCCGATTTCAAGACGTTTTACGGAAGCACCGATGTCGTGCACGCCGCCAAAAGAAACAGCCCCCTTTGCATAGACACGGGAAAGGGCATCACTGGTTTCTGAAAGAGCAGCGTTAATATCGTGGATGTCCGTCATCGGCACCAGCTTTTTTAAGCGTTCCTTTGCTTTATCGGAAGCCGCAAAAGATACTAAGCGGTCAATAATTTTATCATATTCAAGAGTCGTTAAAGACTTGTAATTCATTCATTTCTCCAATCCGGAAATGCAGGGTCTTGCAGACATGGAATCTGTGGCATTTCCGGCACAGATTCCATTTTATTGTACCGCATTTGAAACAAAAATTCTACTATGGATATAAGAATTTACAAGTAGGTCATAAATTGTTCATAACTGTCCGTTATAATAAAATTAATTTTGCAGTTCAATAAAAGTTAGGTTATGGTGACAGAAAAAATGGGAAACACAGAACACAAGGAAGAAGACTCCTTTGCTTTATATACGGAAAAAATCGTACCCAAGCCGTCCGTGAAGTACCGCAGACTAATCCGCGCGGCAAAGTTTTTTGTGGCGGCAGTGCTGTTTGGTCTGATTGCAAGCGGTGTGATGCTTCTTGTATATCCGGCATTGGAAAAAAGAATGGTTCAGAGGAATACGGACAAAGAAATTCTGACCATTGAAAAGGATGAATATCCGAGTGAAGAACAGGATAATACGGAAACAAAAGAAACGACAGCCGATGACAATTATGAGGCAGTGTTACAGACAACCGATGCGGCAGCTTTAAAAAATGTTGCTACGGCGGCGATTAAATCACTGGTATTAATTGACGTCTATAAGACCGATATGGGAAATATCCTGACGGAAACACAGAGTGCGACAGAAACGGTCGGACTTGTAATCGGACAGGTCAATTCAGAATATATTATTTTGACGAATGCGGAGGTTGTGCGTGATTCGTCGTCACTGGTCGTAAAGGTTTCAAAAGCGACAGAAGTCGATGCCGAGCTGGTTGGAAGCGATACGGATACCGGCATTGCGATTGTCAGTGTCAAGGAATCGCAGATTCCGTCCAAAGAAAGAAGTTCGATTGTAACAGCGCAGTTAGACAACTCTTACAGCATACAGCAGGGGGATATTGTCGTTGCGGCAGGCAGGCTTTACGGACAGAATAAGACGGTTGATTACGGCATGGTTTCAGGCATTTCAACAAAAAGCGGTGTCGATAACAGCTATGAGATTATCAGCACGGGACTTGCGGGCATAGAAGGCGATTACGGTTATCTTTTTAATATGAAGGGAAATGTTGTCGGCATTTCCATGAAGAATACAAAGACGACATTTTCAGTGCTTGGCATTTCGGATTTAAAATCAATGATACAGGAATTATCCAACGGGAACAGTCCGGTATATTTCGGCATTAAAGGGCAGAATGTAACCGGTACAATGGCAACGCGTTATGGACTGCCGGTGGGAATTTACGTAACGGATATTGAACTGGACTCTCCGGCATATGCGGCGGGAATCCAGCCGGGGGATATTATTACAGGGATTGACGGAAATATGGTTTTGACAATTCAGGCATTTAGTGAGAAACTATATCAGTGTGAAAGCGGTCAGCAGATTTCTATTACAGCCAAACGGTTTGGCGGGGATGAATATAAGGATATGACATTTAACGCCGTAATTGCGGTGAAATAAAGCATATAATCCGGCTGGCGGCAGGAGAAATGAGAAAAGGAAAGGGCAGATTATGCATTTTATTGAAAAATTTAAGGACGGAGACAGAATCTCCGATGTTTACCTTTGTAAGTCCAAATCAACAGCACTCACAAAGTCAGGAAAAGAATATGAAAATGTGATGCTTCAGGATAAGACCGGACAGATGGATTCCAAAATATGGGACCCGTCTTCCGGCGGTATCTGTGACTTTGATGCCATGGATTATGTTGCAGTAACGGGACAGGTTATCAGCTTTAACGGCGCATTACAGTTAAAGATTGAAAGAATCCGCAAGGCAGACGAAGGAGAATATGTTCCGTCTGATTATATTCCATGTTCTAAGTATGATATCGAAGAAATGTATACAGAACTCATGCAGTATACAGGCAGTGTGAAGAATGAGTATCTTTCGGCACTGTTAAAGAGCTTTTTTACAGACGATGCGGATTTTATTGCAAAATTTAAGAGTATCGCGGCAGGAAAGACGGTACACCACGGCTTTTTGGGCGGATTATTAGAGCATAGTTTAAGTGTAACCAGACTGTGTGTAAAGATTGCGGAAAACTATCCGTTTTTAAACCGCGATTTACTGATTACATGTGCGGCACTTCACGATGCCGGAAAAGTAAAGGAACTCGCACCGTTCCCAAAGAACGATTATACGGATGAGGGGAATTTCCTCGGACATATTGTAATGGGCTATGAAATGATTCAGCAAAAGATTGCAGGCATTGAAGGATTTCCGCCGGTGCTGGCTTCCGAAGTCGGACACTGCATTTTATCCCACCACGGTGAGCTGGAATACGGTTCTCCAAAGAAACCGTGTATTATGGAAGCGGTAGCATTGTCTATGGCAGACAATATGGATGCCAAAATGGAAACGTTTAAAGAGGCACTGGAAGCCAAAGACACCAACGAATGGCTTGGTTTTAACCGGTGGCTGGATGCAAATATCAAAAAGACACTGTAGAGGTAAATGTGAAAAGCGAATTTAAAAAAGACGATTGTGTGACACTGCACATTGAGGATATCGGAACGGGCGGCGAAGGCATCGGAAAAGCGGACGGATTTACATTTTTTGTAAAAGATGCCATTGTCGGCGATGTTATCGAAGCCAAAATTATGAAATTAAAGAAAAATTATGGCTATGCAAGACTGATGAAAGTGCTTACACCGTCTAAAGACCGTGTAGAGCCGAAATGTCCGGTCGCAAGGCAGTGCGGCGGCTGTCAGATACAGGAAATGCGTTATGAAGCCCAGCTTGCCTTTAAGCAGAAAATGGTACAGAACAATTTAGAGCGTATCGGCGGACTTTCGGACTTTGAAATGTACCCTGTAATCGGCATGGAAACACCGTATGCATACCGTAATAAGGCACAGTTTCCGATTGGGACAGACAAAGACGGCAGAGTGACCGCCGGATTCTATGCCGGCAGAACACACAGCATTATCGGGAATACAGACTGTGTACTTGGTGTGGAAGTGAATGAAGAGATCTTGAACTGTATCCTGGATTTTATGGAAGAATTTGAAATTCCGGCATACGATGAAGTGAAACATAAGGGACTGGTGCGCCATGTGCTGCTCCGTTACGGATTTAAAACGGATGAGATCATGGTGTGTTTGGTCATCAATGGAAAGACCATTCCGCACTGCCATGATCTGGTCGGACGTCTCCGACAGATTCCGGGCATGACAAGCATCACACTCAGCTCGAATACGGCGAAGACGAATGTGATCATGGGCGATACGATCCGCCTTCTGTGGGGGCAAGAGTTCATCACAGACTATATCGGTGAGATCAAGTATCAGATTTCCCCTCTGTCATTTTACCAGGTGAATCCGGTCCAGACAGAGAAGTTATACGGATTGGCACTGGACTATGCAGGTCTTACAGGCAATGAGACAGTGTGGGATCTGTACTGCGGAATCGGAACCATTTCCCTGTTCCTTGCGAAGAAAGCAAAGCAGGTATATGGTGTAGAGATTATACCTCAGGCTATTGACGATGCAAAGAATAATGCGAAGATCAATGAGATCAATAATGCAGCGTTCTATGTTGGAAAGGCAGAAGAAGTTCTGCCGGAATATTATAAAGAATATGAAAAGACACATAACGGAGAGACGGCGCACGCTGATGTGATCGTGGTCGATCCGCCGAGAAAGGGCTGTGAGGAATCCCTGCTTCAGACGATCGTGGATATGCAGCCGGAGAAAGTCGTGTATGTAAGCTGCGACAGTGCAACGCTTGCGAGGGATGTGAAGTTCTTAAGAGCAAAGGGATATGAACTTAAGGATGTGACGCCGGTGGATCAGTTTCCGCATACGGTGCATGTAGAGACGGTTGTTCTTTTGTCCCAACTGAAATAAAAGCCGGATGATAATGTTGAGGTGAAATGAAG
>ERZ773237.2093-NODE-2093-length-14175-cov-4.000425_pt1 | contig 14175 bp, 7 predicted proteins | sample MGYA00580990_ERZ773237 | MGnify/ENA primary metagenome ERZ773237 (study PRJEB29015, sample SAMEA2737749) | human gut metagenome | biome: human gut; feature: human-associated habitat; material: faeces | place: China | collected 2012 ...
TAAAGAAGGCGCTATAGCCGATTTACACGCTATGAAGAAGGCAGGCATCAACCTGGCCTTCATCGGCAATATCGGCCTCGGGGAGCTGGCGACGCCCTATGCCCCTGTGAAACTTTTTACGGACGAATGGTGGGAAGTGACCCATGCGGCGCTCAAACGCGCCTCGGAGCTGGGTATCGAGATCGGCATGTTCAACAGCCCCGGCTGGAGCCAGGCCGGAGGGCCGTGGATCGAACCCGGGCAGGCTATGCGTTACCTGGCTTCGGTCAAGGCGCATGTCCGGGGCGGCGGGAAGGTCGAGGTGGAGCTGCCGCGCCCGTCGGCCGATTTCCAGGACGTGCGGGTGGTCGCCTATCCCGCTCCCGCCGTGGGGCGTGCGGCGCTGACGGCGGCCGATACGCGTGTGACGGCTGCCGGGGCGCAATGCCTCTTAGACGGCGACCCGGCGACGGAGCTCCTCTTCGACGGCAGCCCCGAAGCCGTCATCGACTTGGTGACGGACGCCGACATGGATCTGCGCAACATCACGGTGTGGCCCGCCCACCGTCCGATACGTGCCGAGGCCGAATTGCAGGTGAAGGGGGCGGACGGCTACCGGACGGTCGCATCGTTCGGGATCGACCGCTCGAACCCCAATATCGAGGTCGGCTTCGACCCTTACGCCCCGGTTTCGGTCAGCGTGGCGAAGACCACGGGACGCGAGTTCCGGCTCATAGTCCGCGGCGCGGGGAAGGATACGGGTTTCGCGGAAGTGCTGCTCTCGTCGCTGCCCCGTGTGGAGCGTTATGCGGAGAAGACCTTTGCCAAGATGTTCCAGTCGCCGCTGCCCTACTGGGAGGAGTACCAGTGGCGCGACCAGCCCGTGCTGGACGATGCCTCGCTGGCGGTCGACCCCGCGGAAGTGGTCGACATAACGGAATGTCTCGACGGCGACCGCCTGGTGTGGGAAGCCCCTGCCGGGGAGTGGGTCGTCATGCGTACCGGGATGCGCCCGACCGGCATCCAGAATTCGCCCGCGGCGCCCGAAGGCACCGGGCTCGAAGTGGACAAGATGACCCCGGCCTACCTGCAGCACCATTTCGACGCCTTTATCGGTGAGATACTCCGCCGCATCCCGGCCGAAGACCGCAGGACGTTCCGCGTGGTGGTGGCCGACAGCTACGAGAAGGGCGGGCAGAACTTTACGGATACCTTCCTGGCCGACTTCAGGGAGCGTTACGGCTACGACGCCCTGCCGTTCCTGCCCGTTTACGACGGCGTGGTGGTCGGCAGCCAGGATATCTCCGACCGGTTCCTGTGGGACATGCGGCGCCTGGCGGCCGACAAGCTGGCCTATGCGCATATCGGAGGGCTGCGCGAAATCGCGCACAAATACGGGCTGACGTTGTGGCTGGAGAACTACGGCCACTGGGGTTACCCCGGCGAGTTCCTGCAGTACGGCGGCCAGTCGGACGAGGTCGGGGGCGAATTCTGGGGCGAGGGGTCGCTGGGCGACATCGAGAACCGTGCCGCCTCGTCGTGCGCCCACATCTACGGCAAGCGGAAAGTGTCGGCCGAGTCGTACACCTCGGCCGGGAACGATTTCGGGCGTTATCCGGCGATGGTGAAGCCGCGCGGCGACAGGTTCTTCTCCGAGGGGATCAACAACACGCTGCTGCACGTCTACATTTCGCAGCCGGGCGACGAACTGCCCGGCATGAATGCCTGGTTCGGAACGGAATTCAACCGCAACAACACGTGGTTCTCGCATATCGACCTCTTCACGGATTACCTCAAGCGTGTCAATTACATGTTGCAGCAGGGGCTCAACGTCGCCGACGTGGCCTATTTCATCGGCGAGGACGCTCCGAAAATGACGGGCGTCACCGACCCGGCGCTGCCCCGGGGATACCAGTACGATTATATCAACGGCGAGGTGCTGCTGGAACGCGCCACCGTGAAGGACGGCCTGTGGACGCTTCCGCACGGGACGCAATACCGGATACTGGTGTTGCCGAAGCTCAAGACGATGCGCCCCGAACTGCTTGCGAAGCTGCAGGTGCTCGTCCGTGAGGGCGGCGTGCTGCTGGGGCCTGCGCCGCAGCGTTCGCCGAGCCTCGAAGGCTATCCCGATGCCGACGTCCGGGTGCGCCGCATGGCTGCGGAGCTCTGGGGCGGGGTCGACGGCAAGGCCGTGAAGGCCGCCCGCTACGGCAAGGGCGCCGTGCTGGACGGCATGACCATGGAGGAGGCGCTGGCCTATGTGCAGTGCCTGCCCGACTGCGAGGTCGGGGCCGATGTCCCCGTGCTCTTCGGGCACCGCGATGCGGGCGACGAGCAGATTTATTTCCTGACCAACCAGTCGGACGCGCGCATCGCTTTCCCCTGCACGCTGCGTGTGACGGGCTCTGTGCCCGAGGCATGGGATGCCGTGACGGGGGCGATTCGTCCGCTGCCGGAGTTCGAGGATGACGGTCGCAGGACGACGCTGCCGATGGTGTTGGAGCCCAACCAGAGCCTGTTTGTCGTACTGCGCGCGGACGGGGCGGGCGCTGCGCACAGGGACGGGACGGCGAATTTCCCGACCCCGGTGCGGGTCAAGACGCTGGACGGGCCGTGGACACTGACCTTCCAGGAGGGGCGCCGGGGCCCGGCGGAGCCTGTCGTGGCGGACGAACTGAAAGACCTGCGGCTCTCCGACGACGAGTCGGTGCGCTATTTCTCGGGCAGTGTCCGCTATGAGACGACGTTCGACCTCAGGGGGAAGGAGAAATCCGGCCGGCTGTACGTGAACACGGGCCAGGTTGGCGTGATGGCCAAGGTCTATGTCAACGGCAAGTACGCCGGGGGCGTGTGGACGGCGCCGTACAGGGTCGACGTCACGGACTTCGTGCGCAAAGGGAAGAATACCCTCGTCATCGACGTGGTCAATACGTGGGTGAACCGCCTGATCGGCGACAGCAGGCTCCCCGAGGATCGGCGCGGGACATGGACGCTGAACAATCCGTGGCGTCCCGATTCGCAGTTACAGCCTTCGGGGCTGTTCAACCCGGTGGTAATCGAACGGATGATTGCACGATGAGACAGATAGCACTGCTTGCCCTGCTGCTGGCCTTTGCGGCGGCCGTGTACGGGCAGGAGAACATACTGGAGAAGGGGCTGGAAGGCCGGAGCGCCGCGGATGTGATTTCACGCAGGTACGTGACCCCGCTGCGGCTGGTCGCACTGCCCGGTGAGCTGACGGCGGGGGTGGAAAATCCCGAAGCGCTGCTCCGGAATTTCGACGGGCAGCTGACGACCGGGACGCCCGATGTCTGCCGCCTCTCGACCCGCGACGGGCGCTCGGCTTCCGTGCTGCTCGATTTCGGCAAGGAGTTGTGCGGCGGGATCGCGCTCTCGGCGGCGACGCCCCGATGGCCAGCGCCACGAACGAGCATTCGCTGCGCGATTTTACGCTCGGCGTGCCGTGGCTGGGCAATGTCGAGGCCGGGAACTCGGGGTTCCGCTTCGTGCGGATCGACCTGGTGGAGCCTGATGCGGAGCTCAATCTGAAAGCCGTGCGGGCGATCCTCCGTTACCGCGACGTCCCTTATCTGGGGTCGTTCCGCTGCGATGATGAACGGCTGAACCGCATCTGGGAGACGGGGGCCTATACCGTCCACCTCAATATGCAGGAGTACCTCTGGGACGGGGTGAAACGCGACCGCCTGGTGTGGCTCGGGGACATGCACCCCGAGGTGATGACTGTACAGAGCGTGTTCGGCGGCAATGAGGTCGTGCGCCGGAGCCTCGACCACGTGCGCGACAATACGCCGCTGCCCGGGTGGATGAACTGGATCGCGGCCTACTCGATGTGGTGGGTCATTATCCACCGCGACCTGTATATGTACGAGGGCGATTTGAACTATCTCCGTGAACAGCAGGAATATATGCGCGCCCTGCTGCGGGTGCTGGCGTCGCAGATGGACGGCGACCGCGAGAACCTGCAGGGCGGCCAGCGACTGGCCCACGTCCCAGATGCCCGACGTGATCCATGCCGGGTATCAGGCCCTGATGGTGATGGCCATGGAGGCCGGCGCCGAAATCGGTGGCTGGCTCGGCGACAGGCAGATGCAGTCGGAGTGCCGTGGGGCGCTGCGGCGGTTGCGGCGGCACGTGCCCGACCACCTGCGGAACAAGCAGGCGGCGGCGATGCTCGTGCTGGCCGGGCTGGCCGACCCCGGCAAGGTGTGCCGGACGGTGATCGCCCGGGGCGGGGCGGAAGGTTTCTCGACCTTCTACGGATATTACATGCTCGAGGCGTTGGCCGAAGGCGGCCTTTACGACGAGGCTTTGCAGATCATCTCCGATTATTGGGGTGCGATGCTTGACCTGGGGGCCACGACTTTCTGGGAAGACCTCAATTACGCGCATGCGGCAGGTGCGGCGCGTATCGACGAGCCGGTTCCGGCCGGGAAATTCGACATCCATGCCGAGTCGGGCGCCTATTGCTACAAGGGGTTGCGCCACAGCCTTTGCCACGGCTGGGCATCGGGCCCCACTCCCTGGCTTTCGCGGCACGTGCTGGGCATCGTGCCGCTCGAACCGGGCTGCAAGTCCGTGGCGGTGCGCCCCCACCTGGGACACCTGAAGTGGGCCGAGGGGACGTTCCCGACCCCGTGGGGCGTTATCCGGGTGCGCCACGAGCGCGGTGCCGACGGGAAGGTCTCGACGAGCGTGTCGGCACCCGATGGGGTGCGGGTCGTGCGCTGACCCCGGAAAAAATCGTATTACTGTTAACAACCGATGGATATGACAAGGAAACTGATTTTGGCGGCGTGGGCGCTGCTGTTCGCCGCAGCTGTCCCTGCACAGCAGAAGGAGGAGTTCAGGTTATGGCCCGAGGCCGGGAAGTATGCCCCGGAGCGGCTCGGTGCCGGATTCGACCGCGACAACGCCCCCTATGTCACGTTGTACCGCCCCGAAGGGAAGAAGCCGGTGCCGGCCGTGGTGGTCTGCCCGGGCGGTGCCTACGGCGGCCTGGCTATCGGCCATGAGGGCTATCAGGTGGCGGAGTGGTTCGCGGCGCGCGGGTTTGCCGCCGTCGTGCTGAAATACACCATGCCCCACGGCAACTACGACCTGCCCCGCCGGGACGTGCAGCAGGCGATCGAGCTGGTGCGTGCGAATGCGGCCGGGTGGGGCGTAGACACCGCGCGGGTCGGCGTCATCGGCTTTTCGGCCGGGGGACACCTGGCCTCGACGGCTGCGACGCACTTCACCTGCGATGCGAACCGTCCCGATTTCGCCATACTGGTCTACCCGGTCATTACGATGGACGAACGTTTTACGCATGCCGGGTCACGGAGGAACCTACTGGGCGAAGCGCCGGCCGAAGGGCTGGTTGCGGCGTTCAGCAACGAACTGCGCGTGACCAGCGGGACTCCGCCGACGTTCATCGCCTTCAGCGATGACGACGACGGGGTGCCCCCGGTCAACGGCACGTTGTTCTACAATGCGCTCAAAGCCGCCTCGGTGCCGGGCGAGATCCATATTTATCCGACGGGCGGGCACGGCTGGGGCTGGAACGAGACCTTTAAATACAAGGACGAGTTCCGAAACTCGCTCGTGCGCTGGCTCTCCGAGCGGCTGGGCGAATGACGCCGTATCCGTTCGCCATAAGTGCCGGCAGGCACCAAAATCCCCGTTCGGCAATGCTGCCGAACGGGGATTTTGGTCGTGGACGGTTCCCGGTTGCGGGACAGGTTTACCGCGCCTTGCCGGCAGCGGGAATGGGGCGGGCTTCGACGCCCTCGCGGGTCATCCTGACCGGGACGATGTGCCCCTCGGCATCGAAATACATGCGGTCGATGCAGGTTTCACGGCTGCTGGCTGCCGTTTCGTCCAGCGGGCGGCGGTGGTAGACGATGTACCATTCGTCCCGCCCCGGAACCTGTATGACGGAGTGGTGCCCGGCGCCGCGGGCGATTGCCGGGTCTTGTTCGAGGATCTTGCCGATGCGTTCGAACGGCCCGAAGGGCGAGTCGGCGATGGCGTAGGCGACGCAGTAATCGGGGCCCGTCCAGCTCCCTTCCGACCACATGAAGTAATATTTTCCGCGGTGCCTGAGCATGAACGGCCCCTCGGTGTAATTCGCGGGGGTGACCTCCTTGTAGAGGGTGCCGTCGTCGAAGGGCACGATACGCAGCAGATCCGGCGACAGGCGTACCATGTTGCAGTGCCCCCAGCCGCCGTAGTACATGTAGTAGCTGCCGTCGTCGTCGCGGAAGACGAACTGGTCGATGGGCTGGGCTCCGTTGACGATGCTGTCGATGAGCGGCTTGCCCAGCGCATCGCGGAACGGCCCGGCCGGGGAGTCGGCCACGGCTACGCCGATGCCGCCGGTTTCACCCTCGTGGATGTCGTTGCCGGCGAAGAAAAGGTAATACTTGCCGTTGGCATGAACGGCCGCGGGCGCCCACATGGCGCGTTTCACCCACTTCACCTCGTCGTTGGAGACGATCCGGGGGTGCTTCTGCCAGTGTACGAGGTCTTTCGACGAGAAGGCGTCCAGGAAGGTCTGCTCGTCGTAGTCGGCCGAGTAGGTCGGGTAGATCCAGTAGGTGTCGCCGAAGACCACCCCTTCGGGGTCGGCGTACCAGCCCGGGAAGACGGGGTTGCCGCTCCGGGCGGCTGCCGAGGCCGTATTTTGCGCCGCGGCGCAGTATGCCGCAAGGCATGCGAAAAGGAGAGTTACGTATTTCATAAGTTATTCGATTAGGGTCGATTGCGGGCCGAGGTAAGAGCGTTTCATGCCCCCGAAGTCGAGGACGATCTTTTGCAGGACGATGCCCGGGTCGCCGACGCGGATGCGCAGCGTGTGGCGTCCCGGCTTGTCGATGTGGAGCGTCGATTTGTTGACGGCGCAGTTGCGCAGCACGCTTTCGAACCACACCTGCGAGTATTCGACGTGCGACGAGGAGGGGGTGGCCAATGCCCCGTCGTCGATCTGGACGCTGTACTTGGTGTCGGTGTTCGTGTTTTCGCCGATGCGGAAATCGCGGTCGGCGTGGAGCGGGAAGGTCGGCAGCACGTAGGTGTAGACATCGACCGAACCGGCGTCGAAGGCGTAGAAGTCGTATTCGGCGCACGGGACGTCGCGGCTGCGGAAGATCTGGAGCGGGGCGGTCGGGTCGCCCAGCTGCAGCGCGGGGCCTTCGATGCCGAGGTCTTCGACGGCTGTTATTTTGATTCGGTCGTTTTCACGGACGCGGTGGCAGCCTGCGGCGGGGATCGAGACGCAGCCGTTGTTCTCGACGTAGATGCCGCGGAGCTCGGCCCGCGACGGGGCGGTGGGGTTGAAGAGCGATACGAGCACCTTCTCGGACTGTTCACCCGCGCGGAAGACGATCTGGGCCGGCACCGCGTTCCCCGAGGGGGCTTTCTCCCAGTCGATGCCCACCGTGATGCGCTCTTCGTCGGCGGTTTTTCCGGCGGATTTGCTCAGGACGACCCAGGGTTCGGAGGCATGCGCCGTCCAGGCGAGCGTGCCGCCGCCCCGGTTGTATATCTCGACGGGGTAGGTGCGGCGCAGGTAGTTGTCGAACGCAGGCAGGGCGTGGAAGGCCCGGGCGCCCGTGACGTCCTCGCCTGCGACCTGCAATGCCAGCCGGGGAGCGCCTGCGGCGTCGTGCGTTGCCAGGTGCGGCAGGTTGAAATAGGCGCTCACGCCGTCGTAGTTCTGGCGCATGGACATCATGTGGTTCCATTTGCCGCCGAGCAGCGAGTTATACCCCCGGGTGATGACCTGCAGGCTGTCGTAGCAGCGCTGCACCTCGTCGCGCACGGCATTGGTTGCCGCGCGGCCCTGGCGTGCGTACCAGCGGTTGCGCTGGCCGCCGAGCGTCATGCGGTTCATCAGTTCGGCGCCGCGCAGGGGGTAGTAGACCAACTGGTAGAAAGCCGGGCGGGCTTCGTCGCCGATCTCGTGCAACAGGGCTTCGGCTCGGGCGCCGAGCTTCCGGTAGGCCTCCAGCCGCCGCGGTGCCTCGTCGTAGTTGGTGAACGAGAAATCAGTGTCGGTAAGCTGCTCGCAGTTGTGGTCGAAGCGGTTCCAGTGGTAGCCCCAGCCCATGTATTCGGGCTTGCGGGGGAAGGCCAGCCGCAGGTGTTCGCGGGTCATCGCTTCGAGGCGGTCGTAGTACGCTTCGCCGAAGATGCCGGCCAGCCAGCGTGCCGGGTAGGTCACGACGTTGTCGGCCGTGAAGCGGCCGATGTCCCAGGCCATGTCGAGGAAGAGCGAAACCTGCATCTCCGAGCCTTTCAGGTCGCCGCAGTTCAAGAGCCACAGCCGGTCGGCCGTGGTGTCATAGGCCTTGCGCAGCTCTTCGTACATCAGCGACGGGGGCGTCGTGCTGAACCAGAGGTAGCTGTGCGGTACGCCCAGGTAGGAGACATGGTAGTAGACCCCGGAGCGCCCCGTGCGCCGCTGCTCGCGCACGCCGCTCAGACGTTTCATGTAGCCGTAGTTGTCGTCCGGCCAGACGATCGTGACGTCGTCGGGCAGTTCCAGCCCGTTGGAATAGATCTCCAGCACCTCCTTGTAGGGTGTGAACGCCTGCGGGACGGTCTCGATCGGTCGGTCGATGTTCTCGGCGAGGATTCGCCGCTGGTCGAGCAGCGCCTGCTGGAGCATCCGCACCTTTTCGTGCATGGGCAGCGTGGTCGACATGGCGCCGTCGTGCAGGCCGCGCAGCGCCAGCGTATAGACGTTCTCGTAGGGGCTGTTCTCGCGCACGCGCTGCGTGAGCACGCGGTTGATACCCTCCTTGTTCTTGTCGTAGTTCCAGGGCCCCATCGTCTGGGTATCCCATTCGCTGGCGGTGTTCAGCAGCAGCGGTTCGCAGTGGGTCGATCCCATCACGATGGCGAACGTGTCGGCTACGAGCTTGTTTTCGGGGATTTGGTTGAATGAGGTGGAAACGGGGTGCATGGCCGGGGCGAGGTAGTTGGCCTTGAGGCGCAGCAGCAGTTCGCAGACCTTGGCGTAGGTTCTGGGGCCGATGTTGCCGCGCTCGGGCTCGAAGGTCTGCGAGGCCCAGGGCGTCAGACCCCAGTCCTCGTCGTTGAGGAAGATGCCGCGGTAGCGCACCGACGGCGTCTGGGAGTAGGTCGGCGGGGCGTCGACATGGAGCGCCGCATGTTTTTTCACCGGAACGTCGGCCCACCAGTACCAGGGGGATACGCCGATCAGCTCCGAGAGCGTGAAGAGCCCGTAGGCCGCGCCGCGGCGGTCGCTGCCCGCGATGACGAGGGCTTTGCGGATGCCCGGCAGGGGATTGGCGACGGTCTGGATCAGGTAACGCTCCCAGGCGCCTTCGAGCGGGGCGGTGTCGATCTTCCCCGCTTCGGAGAGCCTGCGGATGAGGGCGCTGCCTCCGACCGTCCCGACGATTACCGCCGGGCCTGTTTCTCCGGTCGCGGAGGTCACCTGCGGGCGTCGGCCCGTTACGGCCTCCACGTCGGCAGCGAAGAGCTCCGCCGCGCGTTTCACCACCGCGGCGTCGGATGCATCGTAGAGGATCGCGGCCGTCTGGCGGGGCGAGGCGAGGGTGAAGGCGTATTTGGTTTCCGGGCTTTTTTCGTGTACGGCCACCTGTGCGTGGCCTGCGGATACGGCCACGAGGGCCGACAACATAAGAATCAAGTGCTTCATGGGTATCGGTTTGCATTGCTAAGGTAGAAATTTCGCAGCAATGCCCGAAATTTTGCATCGGAAAACAGGGCGCGTGGCAGGATTATGTACTTTTTTGGCAGTATCCGTGACCTGCGGTTCGCCGGGTTACTCCCCGGGGTTGCCCAGGCGGGTGGTGACGACCATGCTCCGGCGTCCGGCGGGGGTGACGGCGACGCATTTGAGCACCCGTTGTTCCCCTGGGGGAACGACCACCTCCAGATAGTCCGGCACTTCGCGGTCGAAGTCGTAGGGCGTGGCGCCGTTGAGCGTGTAATAGACCCGGCAGCCCGGGAAAGGCGGGCGGATCGTGAAGCGGAAACATCCCCCTTCGAGCGTCTCTTCGCGGATGCCGTGGGGTTGCGGAACCTGATAGGCTGCCCCTTCGGCGTCGAGCCGCGCAAGGTATGCCGGAAGGCGCTGCCGGGAGAACTCCTCCCACGACTTGCGCGCCACGGGCGACCATGCGATCTCGGAGAGGGCGTAGATGCGCGGCAGCAACTGGTACTCGACCCGCTTCCCGGTCGCCACGAATTCCGTCCAAAGGTTGGCCTGCACGCCCAGCAGGTATTGCTGTTCCTCTTCGGAGAGCCCCTCCGCCGGGTCGTAGCCGTATATCTTCTCCAGCGGCAGGGAGAGGTTCAGGCTTACGGGCTCGTCGGGCGAATCCGTCCCCCGTTTGTCGAAATAGAGGTACTGGCCGGGGGTCATCACCACATGGTGGTACTCTCTGGCCGCCGCGATGCCGCCCTGTGTGCCCCGCCAGCTCATGATGACCGCCCCGGGCGACAGCCCGCCCTCCATGATCTCGTCCCAGCCGATCAGCTGCCGGCCTTTCGACGTGAGGTAGCTGTCGATGCGGTGGGTGAGGTAGGATTGCAGCTGCGTCTCGTCGCGCAACCCCTCGGCCGCGATCCGGGCCTGGCAGTCGGGGCAGGCTTCCCAGCGGGTGTGCTGGCACTCGTCGCCGCCGATGTGGATCAGCTTCGAGGGAAAGAGCGCGACGACCTCGTCGAGCACGTTTTCGAGGAATTCGAAGGTGCTCTCCTTGCCCGGGCAGAGGACGTTGCCGGGGCCGCAGATCCAACCCGCTATTTCGTAGGATTCGTCTCCGTTCGTGCATCCCAGCCAGGGATAGGCCGTGAGGGCCGCGAGCGAGTGCCCGGGCATTTCGATTTCGGGGATGACCGTGATGTACCGCTCGGCGGCATAGGCGACGACCTCGCGGATCTCGTCCTGCGTGTAAAAGCCGCCGTATCTTCCGAATTCGAAGGTGGCGGGCTTCTCCTCGTAGCTGCCGATCTGGGATTTCGAACGCCACGCCCCGACCTGGGTCAGGCGCGGGTAGCGTTTGATCTCGATGCGCCAGCCCTGGTCGTCGGTCAGGTGCCAGTGGAAGCGGTTGAGCTTCGCGGCGGCCATGCGGTCGAGATAGCCCTTCACGAACTCCACGGGGAAAAAGTGGCGGCAGACGTCCAGGTGGAGTCCCCGGTAGCCGTAGCGGGGGTAGTCCTCGATCTCGGCGCAGGGGATGTTACCGTCGGCGTCGGCCATTTGCAGGAGCGTCTGGAGCCCGTAGAAGATGCCGCTTTCGTCGCCCGCCGTGAGTTCCGCCTCGTGTTCGGCGACGCGGAGCCGGTATCCTTCGGCGGGGATGCCCGCGCGGGCGTCCAGTTGCAGGAGGAGCGTGTTCCGCGTTTTCCGGGCCGGCTGCTTTCCGTGCGGGGCGGCCAGTGCCGAGGCTACCCGGATCAGCCCTTCGGGCCGGGAGGCGAAGCCTTCGGCGGTGACTTTACAGCCCGGGGCGGCGAAGTGCCCTTCGCGGAGTTCGGCCCGGACGGGCTGCGGGATGAGTTGCAGGGGGCGCTGCGCCGCGGTTGCGCACAGCGTGGCCAGCACGGCGATCAGGGGGAATAGTTTTTTCATGGCGCAAGTATTTTGTCCGGCCGGGCCGATGCCGGCCCGGCCGGGGCTGGCGGGATTACTCCGCCGCCTTGAGTTCAAGTACGTGGCTGGCATGTTCGCCGCCCACCTCGAAGTCGAGGCCGGTCTCCATCAGGAACGCCCCGGTGAAGGTCTTGCCGTCCTGGGGAATGGGCTTGCCGTCGAGGCTGAGCTCCCTGACGAGGTACCTCTTCTGCGGGTCGAGCCCGGCCATCCGGAACGCCGGCCGGGGCATGTTGTGGTACTGTTCCAGCTTGTAGACGAAATAGGCCGCGTGGTCTTTTTCGGGCGAGACGTACATCAGCGATGCGTACCCGGTCTTGTCGAAGGGCGAGATCAGGCGGTAGAGGTCACCCTGCTGCACGACGGGGCGGATCAGCTTGTAGTCGGCGATGGCGCGTCGGGCGAAGGCCTTGTCCTCGTCGGTCATGTGTGCGGGCTGGAGCTCCATGCCCATGCGTCCGCTCATCGCCACGTCGAAACGCAGTTTGAGGGGCGTCTTGCGGCCGGTCTGGTAGTTGGTGTCCACGCTCACGTGCGAGGCCATCGCTACGGCGGGGAAGAAGTTCGAAACGCCCCACTGGATGAATATGCGTTGCAGGGCGTCGGTGTTGTCGCTCGTCCAGAATTCGTCGTAGTAAGGCAGCAGCCCGTAGTTGATACGGCCGCCGCCGCTGGCGCAGGCCTGCATTACCAGATCCGGGTATTTGGCGTGGATGCGCTTGAGGATGTTTTCCAGGCCGCGGTGGTAGGCGATGTAGAGATGCGACTGTTTGTCGCGGGGCAGGTAGGTCGACCCGTAGTTGAACAGCGTCATGTTGGCGTCCCACTTGATGTAGGCGATTTCGGGGTGCGCCGTCATCAGCTTGTCCACGACGCCGAACACGAATTCCTGCACTTCGGGGTTCGACAGGTCGAGCACGAGCTGGGTGCCTCCGCGACCCTTGTGCATCTCGCGGTGGGGCTGCTGGATCACCCATTCGGGGTGCTTCTCGAAAAGCTCGCTCTTCGAGTTGGTCATCTCGGGTTCGATCCAGATGCCGAACTTGAGCCCTTTCTCCCTGGCCGAGGCCGTCAGCCCCTCGATGCCCTCGGGGAGTTTCTCCTTGCAGACCACCCAGTCGCCGAGGCTCGACGTGCCGTTGTTGCGCGGGTATTTGTCGCCGAACCAGCCGTCGTCCATCACGAACATCTCCCCGCCCATGGCGGCGAAGTCGGCCATCATCTGATCCATCACCTCCTGGTTGACGTTCATCGAGACGCCTTCCCAGCTGTTGAGCAGGATGCTGCGCTGCTCGCCGCCGTGGTTGAGCCGGTGCAGCCGCGCCCAGCGGTGGAAGTTGCGGCTGACGCCGCCCTTGCCCTCGTCGCTGAAGGTGAAGGCGAATACGGGGGTCGTAAAGACCTCTTTCGGTTCGAGGATGTATTGCGACTGGTCTTCGTTGATGCCGGCGAAGATGCGTGTGGTGTGGGCATTGTCGTTGTCGATGGCGATACGGTAGTTGCCGCTCCATGCCAGCGTGCCGCCGATGACCATGCCGTGCTGTTCGTCGGGGCGCCCGTCGAGCGTGAGCATGAACGACGGGCAGCTGTTCTGCGTATTGCGTACGCCGTCCTTGTCCTTGATGACCCTCATGCCGTCTCTCAGCACCTCCTCGTAGAGGTATGCCTCGGCGCCCCAGGGGCCGTGGAAGTGCGAGAGCCAGTTGTCGCCGCGGCGCACGGGCAGGAAGGCCGACGCGAAACGGTAGAGCGTGACGGGTTTCTTTTCCAGGTGGCGGATCTCCGTCCAGGTCTCGATCACCTCGCAGTCGGGATAGGTCTTGTAGTAGATGGTGACATAGAACGGGTAGAATTTGTCTCTGGTCGCGATCGCCGTGACCTGGCCGCCGTCGCGGTTCTCCCTGGTGAGCGACTCCACGACCAGTTCGAGCGACATATTGCCGTCGTTGTGGGTTGCCTGAATGGCTGTTTCACGCGAGCACTGGACGCCGAACTGGGGGTATACCGGGTCGTTGAAGGCGCTCCCGCTGTCGAATACGTCGCCGGGATTCGCCAGCCGGGGGCCGAAGTACTGTATCCGGGGCGATTCACCCTTTTGGGCCGTGATCAGGATAGAGCTTTTCCTGTTGGAAATAACGATGTTATCAGCCCGGAGAATCCCGGAACCCAATAACGCGGCGCATAGCAGCACACTTGCAAAGAGTTTGTTCATAGGTGTTCCTTAGATTAAATAAGTTTTGGATTAATAGTCGTTATTCTAAAAATATGTGGTAAAATTAAGAATAATTATGAGAAAATTTAGCATTATCGGGCATTATTTTATCACTCCCGGTCGATATTCGTGCCCGGGAGTATCCCCTGCCCGGGGCGGATGGCCTTGGAACGCGGGAAATGCCCCGGTTTGCGGAGGGGCCGGGGAGGGTCGGGAGTCTGAAGGTCGGTTCCGGGAGCGGTGGTTTCGGAGATGGTTCCGGGAATGGTTTCGAGAGTTGGTGGTTGCAGGGATGGTTTCAAGGCCGGTTCCCGGGGGTGGGTGC
>ERZ773237.2109-NODE-2109-length-14121-cov-5.275985_pt1 | contig 14121 bp, 10 predicted proteins | sample MGYA00580990_ERZ773237 | MGnify/ENA primary metagenome ERZ773237 (study PRJEB29015, sample SAMEA2737749) | human gut metagenome | biome: human gut; feature: human-associated habitat; material: faeces | place: China | collected 2012 ...
AGGCACGCCGCCAGCGTTCGTCCTGAGCCAGGATCAAACTCTCTAAAATTTGTATCTCAACAGCCTTTCGACTGTTCAAATCAATTTCAGAGCTTTAATCGCTCATTGACGAATATGTCACTGACTATATCCGTAATTCCTGATGCTTTTTAGTGTACATCTCACTGTAATTCTTTGAGCTTTCCTCAAAGTCATTACGGGTTTCTTTACTATTATCTCGTTGTTCAATTTTCAAGGTCCTACGCACTTTCAAGGCTTGTTTGCTTCCTTCATTTGAAGTCGCTAACCTCAGCAGTGCAAGAGCTATTATACTACGTTGTTTTGATTTTGTCAAGCACTTTTTAAAAGTTTTTTAAAAAGTTTTTTCAGCTTTTAAAATCAAAACCGAGCAACACTTTCGATTACTTTCTGAATGTTGACTCTCCACTTCCGTGCGTTCTACACTCTTTCACCGTCTGTGTTTTCTCTTGTCTGCCTCGCCTCTCAGCGCAACAGTTGATATTATATCAGCACTTCTTCCTTTTGTAAACCCCTTTTTGACAATTTTTTTATCTTTTTTACATTATCGGCAATTTCTACATTTTAAACTCACTTGTTCTTTATTTTATCCCAAAATTCACTATATACACCTGTTTTTTAAAAATAAACTTTATTCGACAGATTTTCAAAACAATTTTCTTGACAAAGAATGGGTATATATATATAATAGTATTAACAAATGAATCCCCTTAAAAACATTGACGGGAACAAGATGCAAATGAACCGGCAAAGAGAGCTGACGGTTGGTGTGAGTCAGCATGGAACATTGTATGGATAGCTCATCCCCGAGTTTTTCGTGTGAAGTGTATATACTATATATATGTAATGCGAAACGCAAGACTGCGTTATCGGTCGGGACTTTGTCAGAAGTCTTTAAGGAGAACACAGTGATGTGTTCTTGAATACGGGTGGTACCACGGATTTTATTCGTCCCTTTGTTTAGGGGGGCGATTTTTTTGTGCTATTTAACAGGAGGTTATTATATGAAACCATCATTTGAAAAGTACATTCCCTTTAAGCAGATTAATCTGCCGGACAGACAGTGGCCAAACAATACTATAACAAAAGCACCGATCTGGTGCAGTGTTGACCTTCGTGACGGTAACCAGGCGCTTGTCGATCCTATGAACCTTGAAGAAAAGCTCGAATTTTTCCACGCTCTTTGCGATATGGGCTTTAAGGAAATCGAAATCGGTTTTCCGAGTGCGTCAGAAACAGAATATGAAATCTGCCGTGAGCTTATTGAAAACAACCACATTCCCGATGATGTAACAATTCAGGTTCTTGTTCAGGCAAGAGAGCATCTTATCAGAAAAACTTTTGAGGCTGTTAAGGGTGCTAAGAATGTTATCGTTCATTTCTATAACTCAACTTCAACTCTTCAGAGAAAAGTTGTTTTCAAAACAGATATGGACGGCGTAATCAAAATTGCCGTTGACGGTGCAAAGCTTATTAAACAGCTTACGGATGAATATGACGGAGATACAAACTTCAGATTTGAATATTCTCCCGAAAGCTTCAGCGGTACTGAGCCTGAAAACGCTGTTGAAATCTGCGACAGGGTTATCGAGGCACTCGGTTCGACTGCCGAAAACAAGTTGATTGTCAATCTTCCGAATACTGTTGAGATGTGCACACCGAACACATATGCAGATCAGATTGAATACTTTGCAAGAAATCTTAAACACCGTGACGCCGCTATTATCAGTATCCACCCACACAATGACCGTGGATGCGGTGTTGCCGCAGGCGAACTTGCATTGCTTGCAGGTGCTGAAAGAGTTGAGGGTACACTCTTCGGCAACGGAGAGCGTACAGGTAATATGGATATCGTTACGATGGGACTTAATATGTTCACACAGGGCGTTGATCCTAAGCTTGACTTTTCAAATCTTCCAAAGCTCCGTGAAATCTACGAGCGTTGCACAAACATGAAGATTGATCCTCGTCAGCCATATATCGGCGAGCTTGTATTTACAGCATTCTCGGGCTCACATCAGGACGCTATCAACAAGGGTATGAAATATATGAAGGAAAGCGGAACTGAGTACTGGGAAATTCCGTATCTTCCGATTGACCCTGCCGATGTTGGCAGAGAGTATGAGCCGATTATCAGAATCAACTCACAGTCCGGTAAGGGCGGTGCGGCTTTTGTTATGAACAACAACTTCGGTTATGACCTTCCGAAGAGAATGCATCCCGAATTTTCAAAGCTTGTTCAGGCAAAATGTGAGGAGCTTGGCAGAGAGCTTATTCCGAAAGAGCTGTTTGAGGTGTTCGAGAAGAATTATCTTGAGCATAAGCAGAAATATGTTCTCTCAAGCAGAAAAATTTATGAAGAGAGCGAAAACGGCAATGATTATGTTCACTTTAAGGGCAAGATGAAGATTAACGGCAACGAAGAGGTTTCTCTCAGCGGTGTCGGCAACGGACCTATTGACGCATTCTTCAATGCAATCAAAAAGGTCGGTCTTGACAAGTACGAATTCATCTCATACAGTCAGCACGCAATTTCTCAGGGTTCCGACTCAAAGGCTGTTTCATATATCGAACTCAAAAAGCCTGACGGAAAAAGTATCTTCGGCATCGGCATTGACTCAAATGTCAATGTTGCATCGGTACTCGGTGTTCTCAACGCAATCAACAGAGCCGAGGCTTAATCAATTTAATAATTCAATTTTCAGGGCTGTGCGAATGTGCAGTCCTGTTTTTTATGAAACAAGATGTAAATAATTGACTTTTGAAACGCAGACATATATAATGTAAACATATAATCGCAAATAGAAATTGTAGGGGTTAAAATGAAAAAGAAAGTAATTATAATTATTGCAGTGGTTTGTGTAGCGATTATTGCCGTTGTCGGTACAATCTTCGGCGTAAATGCTTACAACAATTACACCATACAGCAACAGACAGAACAGCAAGTCAAAAGTATTGACGATACATACTCAAAATTTACAAAGGAAACCGACAGAGCCAAAAAGTTAGTTATATTATCCGATTTCATTAAGAACAAGCCATCAACAAGTGATGAAATCAAGGTTGAAGTGTTAAACTCTGTTGAGCCAAAGTACAATGAAACACTTGCAAAAATGCAAAAGTTTTTCACAGATGATTATGATAAGACAATAAAGGATAATACTATCGACAGCAAAACTCTTGAAAAGACTAACGATAAAAAGAAACTGCAGGGTTATATTGATAACCTAAATTCGCTCAAAAAGACAATTGATTCCGAAAAGGATTCGGTATTTTTCAAAAACGATAAAAGCAAAGCTGACACATATACCGAAAAATCAGACACATTGATTAAATCATATGCAGACAGAATTGGGGCTATTGAAAAGGCAGAAGCTGAGGCTAAAGCTAAAAAAGAGGCTAAGGCTAAAGAAGAAACAGCTAAAAAAGCTGAAAAAGAAAAAGAGGAAGCTAAAACTGATAATAATTTTAGCAGTGAATCTAATAGCAGTAGCAATAACAATTACAATGATAATAACAACTATAATTATGGTGGTAGTGAAAGCAATAATAACAGCAATTATGACTACAACTATAATTATAGCGATAATAATAGCAGTGGCAATAATAATTCTTCAAGCTCTTCTGGTGATTATAGTTATTGGTCTTACACAAATGAAAATGGAACTTCTTATCATGATTCTAACGGAAATAGATGGCACTCTAACGGAAATAAGTACGAATATGATCCTGATGATGATATTAATTCTTGGGGTTATCCTGAAGATGAATAATTTTTTAATTTCAACTACCTTTATCGGTCGGATAATTTATTAAAATTGTCCGACCGATTTTTTGCGTAAAGTCGGATGCAATTTTTTGTTTAATGTAAAATTCAAATACCGCTTTCAGAAAAATGTTACAAACGCCTTTAAAAATCAAGAATTTCGTTACAAATGATTGAATATTTTCAAGAATAATGTTACACCGCCTTTATTTGACCTTAAATTGACCATAATAAGCCTGTGGGCGAAAAATAGGGACATACAGCTAACATAGCTATATGCCCCTGAAAATCGGTTTTAAAGCTTATTTCATGCTGTTTTCGTAAGACTCAATCATCTTTTTAACCATCTGACCGCCTACAGAACCTGCTTCTCTTGCAGAAATGTCGCCGTTATATCCCTGTTTGAGGTTTACGCCTACTTCGTTGGCACATTCCATCTTAAAGCGTTCCATGGCTTCCTTTGCCTGAGGTACATTAATCTGATTGTTATTGCTTGACATAATTTGTTTTCTCCTTTTCAAAACTTTTAAATCTCGTTAAATTTATTAATAAAGCGGCGTTTCGGCATCCCGTTTTCATCGCCGCAATAGTATTGTTTGCGGTGAAATTCGTTTTATTATTTGTAATTTTTTCAAGTTTTGAAATTCACAAAAAACATCATACAAAGCAAAAAGCAGCCATGCCAAACGACATAACTGCTTTTTATATTGTGTATGAAAGGGTTAGGGAAATAAGCCTTTCGTCTTGCTGTTAAAATATATTGAGTTACTTTTTCTCGATTGAATCGGTCTTGTAGATGAAGTCAACCTTACCGTCCATATCATCGGAAATACCACTGTAGTTGTTGTACTTCTTTGATGCTTTCTGAACAGCCTTGAAACGGTCGATGATATCCCGGACATCACCGTTTGCGGCATCAACAATGCTGTCAATGCCCTCCTCTTTGAACTTCTTCATACCCTTGGACAATGTCATTGCACCGTCATTGAGCTGTTTAACGCCGTCAACAAGTGCTGCACTGCCGTCCTTGAGAGTACCAACACCCTCAAAGAGGCTCTTTGTACCGTCCGAAAGTGAGCTTGTGCCGTTTTTGAGAGTCTTTACACCGCTTTTAAGGCTTGATGTACCGTCCTTGAGAGTTGAAGTACCGCTCTTGAGTTCGCTTGTACCGCTCTTAAGACTTGAAGAACCGTTCTTGAGCTGACCGGCACCGCTTACAAGTGAACCTGTGCCGTCCTTGAGTGTATATGTGCCGGCGAGAATCTGCTGAGCGCCCTCGTTAGCCTGATCAACACCCGCTGTGTATGAAAGCACACCCTGATAGAATGTGTTGTAGCTGTCAAGCTGAGTTTTGAGAGCCTGAAGTGACTTTCTGCCTGCCTGAGCTTTTGCAACACCTGCCTGAATCTGACTCTGAACCTCTTCGCTGTTCATATTTGTTTCGATAAGGCTCTGAATCTGTGCCTCTGTATTGCTGTCAATTGCAGTCTGAACCGCAGATGAACTCATTTGTGTAGAAACTGCAGTAGAAACCTGAGCCTGAACTTCTTCGCTGACCTGACCTGCGGCAACAGCGGCATCATACTGATCTGCCGTCATACCAAGACCTGCGGCTGCGAGAACCTGTTCCGTAACAGACTTTCTTACCGTTGCCTCAACGGCAGTTCTGATAACATCCTTCTGGCTGTTTACAGTTGCCGTTACTGTTTCGAGTGCTGTATTGTAAGCGAGCTTCTGAGCATTTTCATCGCTGAGTGATGAAATAAGTCCTTCAAGAACGCTGTCATAGTTTTTAATTGTCAGCTTGTCGGCTGTAAGACCTGCGGCGGCAATCTGAGTGTCGGCAGTTGAAAGAAGTGTGTTAAACACCTGTTCTGCACCGCCGTTTAGAGTTGCGCTGTTGGATGAAAGCTTGCCGAGACCGCCCGCAAGTGTTGCAACATAACTGCTGAGACTTGCCGCACCGTTGTCAACCTGTGACGCACCGCCTGCAAGTGTTGCAAGACCGCTGTCAAGCTGTGATGCACCGCTGTCAAGCTGTGACGCACCGTTTTTGAGCTTTGAAGCACCGTCATCAAGCGTTTTTGCACCGCTTGAAAGACCGTCTGCACCGCTGTCAAGTTTTTTTGCACCGCTGTTTACCTGTTCTGCACCGTCATAAAGCTTGTCTATACCTTCAATGAGTGTGCCTGACTTATCAAGAAGTGTGCCGATACCGTCATAAAGCTGTGAAGAACCGTCAACAAGCTGTTCTGCGGCGTCTTCGAGTTCATCAAGAGAATCCTTAAGCTCGTCAACCTTATCGTCAACCTTTGAAAAATCAACATCGTTGAAAATATCGTTCATTGCAACTGTCATTGTTGTTGAAAGTTCAAAATCGGTTGTATCTGCTGTGATTTCAACATAATCAGGGATTTCCATTTCATCCTTGTCAATATCAAGGCTGTCCTGCATACCCGGAAGAGCAAAACCGGCAACAATTGTTCTTGTACCGTCATTGATAGCCTTGCCGTTTGAAACCTCAACATTTTTGAAGTTGTCATCGTCAAGAATCATACCTGAAAGCATAAGGAACGGAACATTAACTTCTTCTGTCTTGCCGTTAATCTTAACCTTTTCCTTCTGTGTGTTTTCATAGTCAATGCGGATTGTAACCTTACCGCTCTTGCCTGCAATTTCATCGGCAGAAACAGTTTTGCCGTTGAGCTTGTAGCTTAATTTGAGCTTTACGGGAAGTTCGGTTGTGCCTGTTCCCTGATAGTAGATATCATCGCCATTTGCAGCCCACTCATAAGCGTTGTCTTCATTTACCGTGTATGTTTCGTCACCCTTAACATTTTTAACATCCTTGAGGTTTGAAACATCCTTTACCTTGCCTTTTGTATCTACACCTTTGAGCCAGTCGCTTACAATGATTTTCTTAGCCGCACCGTTTGCGTCGGCAATAACATAAACAGTTTCATTTTTGCTGAGCTTTTTGAGAGCCTCTTTAGTTGTGCTTGCCTTCTTAACAGCCTCAACCGTACTTTCTGTCTGAACACCGAGAGCCTGTGCAGTATTGTCTGCACCGGCGGAATAAGCGGCAACACCTACTCCGCTGCAAAGAATTGTGAGTGCAAGCGCACCTGAAATAGCACCCTTGATATAGTTTTTGCTTAAAAATTTATGATTATTATTTTTGTTAGTCTTTTTCATTATACAGCAGCCTCCGAAATTGATGTTTTTTTCGGCTTAAAACCGAGAGTTGTCTTTGCAATTACCTTGTCGAACAGCATAAACATTGCCGGCAAAATAAGCGTTACGCAGAACATACTGATGACAGCGCCTCTTGCAAGGAGCTTACAGATTGATGAAATAAGGTCAACATCCGAGTAGAATGCGACGCCGATTGTAGCGGCAAAGAGTCCCATTGCACTAACGATAATTGACGGAATTGAAGTTTCAAGAGCCGTAATAACCGAAGTGCGTTTATCGTTTCCGAGATACCTTTCCTTCTTATATCGTGTCGTCATTAAAATTGCGTAGTCAACAGTTGCGCCAAGCTGAATTGTACTTATACAGATAGGTGTGATGAACGGGAGCGACTCGCCCATAAGATGCGGAATACCGAGGTTGATAAAGATTGCAAGCTCAATAACCGCAACAAGAATAATCGGAAGTGTGATACTCTTTTCAACAATCGCAATGATAATAAAGATTGCAACAATAGAAATTGCATTTACAACCTGAAAGTCAACTGTCGTGATGTTTACAAGGTCGTTTGTACAAGCGGCTTCACCGATGAGAAGTCCGTCCTTATCATACTTTGTAATGATTTTATTCAACTCGTCAATCTGCTTTGCCATAGGATCTGTGGCTGTTTTGTACTCAGAGTTGATAAGCATAAGCTCCCATTTATCATTTTTGAGAACGCTTGTGATTGAATCGGGAAGAACTTCTTCCGGAACAAGCGAACCTACAACGCTTTCAAGACCGAGAACATATTTTACGCCGTCAACCTTTTCAAGCTCGTTTGTCATATTTCTTGCGTCCTTTGCAGAAAGCGAAGAATCAACAAGAACCATATGTGTTGTACCGACACCGAATTCATCTTTAAGCTTTGTGTTGGCAATTACATTTGCCATATCTTCGGGAAGACTTTCCGACAAATCGTAGTAAATCTCATTGTTTGTCTGGCTGTATGCCGAATAGAACGGATAAATAAGAGCCGCAAACATTACGAGAAATACGGGGAAAATTTTAACAAGTCCTGTTGCAAGCTTCTTTGTTGACGGAATAAGCGACTTGTGCATTGTCTTTTCAAGAGGCTTGTCAAGAACAAGAATGAGCGACGGAAGAACCGTTACACAGGAGATAACACCGAGGATAACACCCTTTGCCATTACAATACCGAGGTCAAGACCGAGTGTGAATGTCATAAAGCAAAGTGCGATAAAGCCTGCAACCGTTGTGATTGAACTTCCGATTACGGAACGGACGGTTTCGTGAATTGCAACAGCCATTGCCTGCTTGTGGTTTTCACAAATGCCCTTTTGTTCTTCATAACTGTGCCACAGGAAGATTGAGTAGTCCATTGTTACCGCAAGCTGAAGGACTGCCGCCAACGCTTTGGTAATGAATGAAACCTCACCCATAAAGTAGTTACTGCCCATATTTACGAGGATAGCAACCGCTATACTTGCAAGGAACACAAACGGGATAATCCAGTTATCCATAAAGATCATCATTGCAATTACCGCAAGAACAACAGCGATTGCAACATAAGTCATTTCCTGTTCCTCAAACATATCCTTCATATCCGTAATCATTGCCGACATACCCGAAACAAAGCATTGTTTACCGGCAACCGAACGGATTTCTTCGATAGCGTTCATTGTTTCATCAGCTGATGTTGAGGTATCGAAGAATACCGCCATCATTGTTGCATTTCCCGAATTGAACGCATCATAAATTTTGTCGGGCAACATTTCCTTTGGAATTGAGATGTCGGCAAAATCGTCATACCAAAGAACCGTATCAACATGGTCGATTTCTTTGATTTTTTCCTCCGTTGCCGCAACATCCTTATCATCCATATTCTCAAAGATGAGGAATGAAAAAGCACCCTTTCCAAAGTCATCAAGCAGATAATCCTGACCCTTGATTGTGTCGAGGTTATCGGGAAGATAACTAAGAATGTCGTAATTAACCCTTGTAAATGCCATTCCCAAGGCTGACGGAATCATCAGCGCAACGGCAAGTATAAGGATTACGAAACGGCTTTTAACAACCGCTTTCCCTAACTTCATATTTCATACTCCTTCATATATGATTTGCAGACTGCACTCTGCATTCAAAGGAACGATCCGAGAGGTGAACCGTATTTCCTTTGTCCGTAATATATTCTATTACGGCTTTGTTAAAATTTAAACAGACACAAAAAATGCCGTGTCAGGAATTTAGACACGGCAATAAATTTGTACGGAAATCAGACATTTTGTTAAATTCGTCTGCATTTCAGACACGCAAGCAAGCACAAATATTCAATTTTAACCAATAAAACAGCAATCAGACATTGATTTTGGCACATCTGTCCAATGCAGACTCCATTGAACCCTCAAACAGCTCACAAATGCGTTTCATCTTAATTTTGAGGTCATATTTCATACCTCCGCCGAGCCAGTCGATAATAAAACCGACAAGCTGACACTTGTAGTACATAATCATTGCGTCAAGGTCATCTTCGGCAATATTCTTTGTAATTTCAAGCTTGTCAAAATAGCTTTTTATAGCGTGAGTACAAATCCTGTTGAGATACACATCAAATGTAGTTCTGTTCGCAGAATTGTAAATGTGCTGAATCACCGACTTGTTAGAAGAAGCATAGTCAATTACAGAAATCAGGCTTTCATAAACAGAGGTATTGTTGTCGGTTTCGGTCGCAACAAATCTGTCAGCCTCTTCAACGAGAATTTCCTCAAGAAGCGACGGAATGTCGTCAAAATGGTAGTAGAAGGAATTACGGTTAATTCCGCATTCTTCAACAATTTCCTTGACTGTAATTTTATTCAACGGCTTTTTATTCAAGAGCGAAATAAAGGTCGCCTTGATAGCCGCCTTGGTAAATGTCGGCATAGTGTCCCCCCTGAAAATTGCAAAACATCCGTGTGCAGACGGATGTTTCCGTTCCGAATTTTTTCATACACAATATATGTAGCCGATTGCTACACTAATTAAAGTAAATTGTATCACAATTATTTAAAAATAGCAATAACAAGCATATTAACAAAATCAGGGGTTTGTTTTGTATTTCCTATGTAAAAAAGCCCAAAAATTGATGTTTCCCCCCAAAAAAAGTCAGATCCAAAATCTAATGATTTTGGAGGTTGATTCAAAATCGTGGCTTTATATTTATAAAATTATAAATTCAATATCTTTCGGGAAATCATTTTGCACACTGCAAAGGCTGATTTCATAGTCCGAAAATTTGTATTGCTTCATATAATATTCGGTTTGATTTTCAGAGAATTTTCCGTTGCTGACATAAACACTTTTTGCGCCACGGTGAAATCCGTCACCCATACATTTTAGGAGTGCCTCTTTTTTAGTCCACAATTCAAAAAATGTGCCGAGCCTGTCAAAAGCGTTGCCCAGCAATTTCATCTCGTTGTCGCAGAAAACAATTTTGCCGAGCCTTATACCATTGAGAAATCGAATTTCTTCAATATCACAGCCGACTTCGGACCCCGACAACGCAAAAAGCACATAGCTTCCGCTGTGCGAAATATTGAAACAAAGCCCATTGTCACATTCGGGCTTGCCGAATTCATTCACGGTGATTTTTGCACCGCCAAGAAATTTGTTCATAAACAATCCGCCTGCAATGCAACGCAGTTTATCGTCATCTCGGCGGCATCTTTGAACACGCTCCGCCCTTTCGGGAGAAAGCTCACCGACTCTGTCAAAAGAGATTTTGCGGATATCGGTTATAAAAAGCCGTGTTTTCATATCAATAGCCACGGAGTGCGTCAAGCGAATCATCGGACATAATCCAATCGTTCACATCAATTTCCGTAAAATCAGTTTTATCGTTTCTGACAATAACCTTGTCAATACCTGCGTTGATAACCATACGCTTGCACATTGCACACGAAGATGTGTTCTGAACATACTCGCCGTTTGACATCTCCTTGCCGACAAGATAAAGCGTTGCGCCAATCATCTGTTCTCTTGAAGCGTGGATAATAGCGTTCGCCTCGGCGTGAACGCTTCTGCAAAGTTCATAACGCTCACCACGGGGAATGTTGCGTTCCTGACGGATACAAAATCCCAAATCACAGCAATTTTTTCTGCCTCTCGGAGCGCCTGTATAGCCTGTTGAAACAATCTGGTCGTTGTTCACGATAATTGCACCAAAATTTCTGCGCAGGCAAGTTCCCCTTTCAAGCACAGTTTCGGCAATGTCAAGATAATAATTAATTTTGTCAATTCTGTCCATATAAAAACACCGTCCGTTATCATAATTTCAAATTCGGTCAAGTATATTTTAGAGTAGCCGAAAGCAGTATCAGCCTTTGAGCTTTTCAACACAATCTCTGCATACATATTTTCCGCCGAATGCAATCAGATTATCAAGAGTATTGCAAAAAACGCACTTGCTCTCTGCCTTTTTAATCGTAACGCACTCATCGTCAGCCTCAATGTGAAGAATGTCACCCGGCTTAATGTTGAGATGGTTGCGGATATCCTTTGATATTACAATTCTGCCTGCTTTATCAATTTCCCTAAAGTTTGTATAAATCATTTTAATTCACCATAATCCCTATTTTTTAATTCACCATAATCCCTATTTTTACCTATACTACCATTTTTCGGGATTTTTGTCAACGATTTTATTAAATAATTTGATTACAAAAATGACAATATTGTATATTTTGTCGTTAATTGCAGCAAAAGGAGTAAAAATGCTGAATTATATCTGGAGCGGACTCATTGCCGTGAGCGTATTATGTGCGTTGTTTATGGGCAACACCGCCGACATTTCAAACGCACTCATCGAAAGCGGAGCGTCATCAATACAGCTTATCCTCACAATGGCAGGCATAATCTGCCTTTGGTCGGGAATTATGAAAATCGCAGTCGAAAGCGGTTTGACAAACATTTTTGCAAAAATCTTTGCACCGTTGCTCCGTCCGCTTTTTCCGAGGCTTGATAAAAAAAGCGACGCCTTTCAAAGCATCACTATGAATATCAGTGCAAATCTGCTCGGACTCGGCAATGCCGCAACACCTTTCGGACTAAAAGCAATGGAACAGCTGCACACGCTCAATGACCGCCGTGACATTGCGAGCAACGAAATGGTTGTTTTTGTAGTTATGAACACAGCGTCACTCCAGCTGTTACCAACAACGCTTGCCGCACTCCGCCAATCCTACGGAAGCTCTGCACCTTTTGAAATTATCGTTCCCGTCTGGATAAGCTCTGCGTGTGCGTTGGCGGTGGCGTTGCTGATTGCCTGTACGCTGAATATCAGGCAAGGTAAAATTTGAGAAATGTGGTGAGCAAATGGAATTTGTAATGCCGGCATTTGCGTGTATTGTTGTGGTATTCGGGCTGATAAAAAAAGTCCCCGTATTCGATGTGTTCATCTCGGGAGCAAAAGAGGGAGTAAAACTTCTGTACAACATTGCCCCTACAATTATGGGACTTGTGTTTGCCGTTGACCTTTTGCAATCAAGCGGAGCAATTGACGCAATATGCGCACTGATTCAGCCGACAGCGGAATTTATAGGATTTCCGAAAGAAATTGTTCCGCTCGTACTCCTCCGCCCCGTTTCGGGAAGCGGTTCAACCGCACTCCTCACAGCCCTTTACAAAACCTGCGGTCCCGACAGCTTTGCGGGCAGAACAGCATCCGTACTCGCAGGTTCAAGCGAAACAACCTTCTACGCAATCGCAATGTACTTTGGCTGTATCCGTGTCAAAAAAATTCGCCACACCCTCTTTGCCGCCATAACCGCCGACCTAACCGCCGCAATTATGAGTGTTATAACGGTCAGATTGTGGTTTAATATGTGATTGTAAAGTGTTCCCATTTCGGAACACTTTTCCTTATCTTTGGGTTTTTGTTCCCATTTCGGCACGATTTCTTTTTACAAACTGCTGACAAATTTCAACATCATGCAGATAATCTTTCTGTCTGAAATAATCTTCCTTGCCCTTGTGCAAATCAACGGCAAGGTTCTGATAGATTTCCGCAACCTGTTTACCGAGATTTCGGCTGCTCGAATGAATTACAAGAAAATATGTTCCGTCAGATGATTTGTCAACTTCAATAAAGTGATTACCGCAGCCGAGTGTAATGTCATTTCATTTTCATTGCCGACACAACACCCCACCGCAATTGCAAAAACCTTTACAATTTCAGACTCATTGCGGTCTCATATTTTCAAATTTTTTTATTAATTCAATACCAATTCCAAATCACTTTTTCGGCATAGAGTGCTACACTGCATAAACTGAATTTTCGATATTTTCTATATTGCTTTTCAGCGTCGTAATAATTAACACTCAATTCAATTTTTAATTCGCTGTTATTTGCAAAGCAATCTATAAATTCAGCTGTATAAGCATTATTGATTGCATTAATAAACTCAGCCTGTGACAAGGAAATACCTTCAAATTTTCCGTTTTTATCAGTTGCCGAAACAAAATTAAAATCGTTAAAAGACTCCTCTTTCATTGCCACAATCATATCACAATGCTTATAACATTCGTACTGTTTATAACAATCGCCGACATAATTCTGCGGAAATATTTTAATATCAAATGTAAAAATCATTTGATTATTTTCGCATTTAACAGAATTCAATTTTTGATCATGCAACACTCCGTACGGCATACTGATATGCGATATAATAATTTCGTTATTCATTTTCATTCTCCCAAAGTTACATTTTTATTTTGTTTTTTCAAAAGCAACAGGCTTATCAGAATTACTGTGCCTTCGACAGTTTTATTATACCTAATACAAATTTCGCCATCACAGTAAACATATGCAGGGCATATCTCAAACACGGTGGTAACGAAACAGAGAGCATGCTTCTCATACAAAAGTATCTGACACCTGTCAGGTACAATCGAAATTATCCTATCCACCTCCGTCCAAAGAGAAATGGGGATTTCATGTATCGGGTTGCATAAATCTCGTTACCATTATACTCCATTATGAGGCAGATATGCAATCTGTCTTTTTGTCATACACAAAAAATGATTTAAACTCATCATACACCTGCTTTCTACGCATTAGTGCACCTAAAAAATACAGCATTTCTTAACTGAACAGTATTTTCAATGCA
>ERZ773237.2127-NODE-2127-length-14006-cov-2.519318_pt1 | contig 14006 bp, 7 predicted proteins | sample MGYA00580990_ERZ773237 | MGnify/ENA primary metagenome ERZ773237 (study PRJEB29015, sample SAMEA2737749) | human gut metagenome | biome: human gut; feature: human-associated habitat; material: faeces | place: China | collected 2012 ...
GAAATATCGCCATTGTGGATGAAGCTCAATCCGTTGGCGTAGAACGGCTGCTGGTTTTCGAGAATCAGCGGCAGGTTCGAGCTGGCCAAACGCAGGTGCCACAGGCCTCCACGAGCCGGAGTGTTCGCAAGCTCGTCGAAAATCGGATCATGTCGGGCTGCGATCGTGTTCTTGTAGACGGCGATGCCGGTTTCCGGGGTGGGAGCGCCACCGTCACGCAGGTACGGCGATTCGCTCGGCACGGTGACCAGCGCGGAGCCCCAGCCATCGTTGTGGATTTCGCTCAGATTCCGGAAATCGCGTACGGCCTGCATGCCGAGCACGCCATTGAGACTGGTGTTGCTTCCGGCTGCCGCGAATCCAAGTAATCTGCACATGGTTGATTACTCTACAGGGCTTGTAATGCAACGCGCACATATGGCTATCGACATTGCTTATAGCGTGCGAAAAACAGCGTGATTCCAACGATTCTTCGAGATAAGACCATGCAAAAACCTACAAAATGCCCTACGAAAACGGGCTGCGCGACGATGGCAGATACGATCGCCATCATCACGCAGCCCGTTTCACGGCTTGTTTCACACACGCTTTAGCCGCGGAGGACGCTGAGTCGCGAGGAACAGCGGCTGTATCTCAATCAGCGGATTGTAAGGCGCAAGGCCGAACCATTTGACCGGAGATCCCGCAAAATGACGAATCGCATACTTGACTTCCAAAGAAATCGCGCCACGCTGCGACACCTTCGACTCAGGCATAAGCGCCTTGTGTATCAGCACATATCGAATCGGACCGATATTCGGATCAGCATCAAGCTTCGGATAGCGGCTTTCCTGCCTCGGCAGATCCCCTGACTTCGACAAATCGTTCATGATCTGATGAATGTAAGCTGGAATCGACTGAGAAACCTTGAAACCAAGCCGAATGCGAACACGGAACATATAATCCGTACCGAAATTCTCAACCGAATACTCGCGGGTGAACGGCTCATCGGCAGTCTCGACGGAAACCGCCCACCAAGCGCGGGCACGTTTTGGATGGTCGGCGAAAATCGAGAAGAAGATATCGGTATCGATACGCTTCGTTTCCGGATCCGACGTGAGGTAGACGATATTGTCGGCAAAATACGGAATCGTATCGTCATCATGCAACCGCTTCAGCACCGGTAGGCATTCGGCGGGCTGCATATGGCGACGCTGCGCACGTTCCAGCTTCGTGCCTTCGTTCCACGTATACATAACCAGCAGAATCGCGAAGGTAAGCAGCATCGTGAACCAACCACCATGCAGGAACTTCGCCATGGAAGCGAAGAAGAACATGAATTGGATCGCAAGGAACAGCACGGTGAATACGACCGCTCCGATACGACGCCCCGAATGCCAGATGTAGACGGCAAGCAGAATGGTGGTAGTGATCATGGTGATGGTCAACGCCAGACCATACGCCGCGGAAATATGCTCGGAATCACGGAATAGCGCCAAAACCAACAGCGTGGAAACGCAAAGCACCGCATTGACCACAGGAATGTACAGCTGGCCGCGGGTACGGGCCGGGTAACGGACCTGAAGATGCGGCATCCAGTTCAGATGGGTGGTTTCAGACACCATCGTGAACGCGCCGGTGATCAACGCCTGCGATGCGATAACGCCCGCGACCACGGAAAGCACGACGGCCACGTAACGCACGCTGGGCGTCATCATTTCGAAGAACGGGTTCAAACCGTGCGTGCGGATGTAAGCCGAATCATCCCAATGATTGAGCATCCATGCGCCTTGGCCGAAATAACAGAGCACAAGCGCGATTTTGATGAACGGCCACGTGAAATAGATGTTGCCACGGCCAACATGACCCATGTCGGAATAAAGCGCTTCGGCACCGGTGGTTGACAGGAACACCGTACCCATGATGGCAAGCCCGGCGGCATTATGGCTGCTGAACAGGAATCTGACACCGTACACGGGGTTGAGCGCCGCGAACACGCTCCAATACTGACTGAGGTTCGCCAAGCCGACAACCGCCAGGAACGAGAACCAGACAAGCACGACCGAACCGAACGCCTTGCCGATACGCTCGGTGCCACGCGACTGCACAGAGAACAGCATCAGAATGATGGCCGCGGTGATCATCAGGGTCAGCTGCTTGTTTTCAGTGAAAAGTTTTTCAAAAGCTGGTAGCGTCTCCAAGCCTTCCACTGCCGAGCTGATGGACACAGCCGGGGTGAGTACGGAATCGGCGAGGAACGCGGCGCCGCCGAGCATGGCAGGAATCGCAAGCCATGCACCGTACTTTCGAACCAACGAGTACAGCGCGAAAATGCCGCCTTCGCCCTTGTTGTCGATACGCATGGCAATCAGCACGTATTTGACGGTGGTGATAAGCGTGATTGACCAGAACACCAACGAAAGCACGCCGAGCACGGCTTCGCGGTCGGCATGCGCAAGTCCGCCCTGCCCGTTGAGGAACGTCTGCATGGTGTACAGCGGCGAGGTGCCGATATCGCCATATACCACGCCCAACGCCACGATCGCCATGGCGGGCGTGATTCTGTTTGGACCGGATTGCAGACGGCTCCACCAACGACCGACGGGACCCTTGCTGGCCACCTGGTCAAGTTTGGCGGCCTCCTGCTGTTTCTCCTCGTGCTGCTTGATCAGCACCTGTCGCTCTTCCTTGGTCAGCACCTTGTGCGAAACCTTCGGCGCCTGCGTGTATGTGGCTGCGTGAAACAGCGGCTCATCCTCGTTTGGCTCGTTAGCCATAACGCTACCTCCAAGTGGCGGGCCTTCCAACCCACTCCCCAAAATAAACGCAAAAAGGCACGTTAGGAGCCTTACGAAGTCTTGTCAAATCTTCACATTGTTTCTTGCGATTCTTGATCTCGCACGAAGTAAACTTCCTGTGGGGTTTTTTCTTATTTTACCTCTTGTCTTTCTCTTACTCTCTCTTATTTTCGGATAAATCGTTTCCGTCCTGTCGATTTTCGGAATTTGTTCAGATTCCGTACACTTCGCGCGTGGTCTTTCGCGTTGCCTGCGCGACTTCCGTCAGCGGTTTATCGAGATAATTCGCCAACGACTGCAGGGTGTAGGGGATCATGTATGGCGCGTTGGTGCGGCCCCGATACGGCATCGGACTTAGGTAGGGGGCATCTGTTTCGACCATGACATGGCTCAATCCGACAATGCGCGCCGACTCGCGAATACCATCGTTGCCCTTATAGCTGGATGTGCCCGAGATACCAACCGTTTTCACGTGCGATCTCACCCATTTCGGCATCACCGGAATAGCTGTGGAACACGGTCCGTTCGGGAGCGCCGTCCGCCAGCAGCGTTTCGATGACTTCCTTATGTGAATCGCGATCATGGATCTGCATGGGCAGGTTCAGTTCTTTCGCGAGCGCGATGTGCGCGCGGAAGGCTTCTCGCTGCAGTTCTTTGGCGGCTTCTCCGGTGCGGAAGAGGTCCATGCCGGTCTCGCCGATAGCCACCACTTGCTCGGGGTATGTGGTGGCGAGGCGATGTACTTCGGCGAGCGCGTCCTCGAAAGACGTGTCATGGTAAGGCTTGTATTTGAGGGGCAGACCATCCGGCCCCGGCACACCGCGATGCCCGTGGAGCACGGACTCATTGGGGTGTATTGCGAGCGCCGCGTGCACATTACCTGGATGATCGAGGGCCATCTGGAGGGCGGTCATCAGGTGCGGCAGCTCGCAACCGCAGTCGATAATACCCCCAATGCCGACAGATTGCGCCTGCGCCAGCAATTGGTCGACGTCGTACACCGGGACTTCGGGCTGTCCCTTCTCCTGCGCCTCATGGCTCATAGCGCGCGCGAAAGGGATTACGGAGGCCACGTGAGTGTGGTTGTCGATGGTCTGGGCATCGTCCGGCAATGCTTCAGGTGCCGGGGCCCAGCTACGGTCGCGATGGTGGTGCTTGCTCATGGTTTCTCAGTGTAGGCTGTTTCTCAGTGTAGGCTACCGCCAGCAACGCTCGTAAGGCAGTCCGGTAAGACGTTCGACTACACGACGGGTATCGTCGGTCACGCCCGCCTGAACTTGCCGTTTCTTGCCACGAGCGCAACATTCCCGGGAGAGTAGCGCAACCGGCAAGCGAGACGGTCGCCATCCTGCCGCCTTTTTCTGCATCATCAGCCCATTTTCTGCCTCATTTTGATAAAATATGATGCAGAAAAGTTCGTATGATGCAGAAAATGAGGCAGTATGAGATCATTTGACTACATCGAATCAGGTAAGACGTTGCTCACCCCGCACACCACGAGTTTGCTTGCCGCTATTCACGAGGCAAAAGGGCGTCAAAGCATACAGACAACGATCAGACCGGATATATTGGGGACGCTGGTTGCCGTCGCGCGCATCCAAAGCACAGATGCCTCAAACCGCATCGAAGGTATTTCTACCAGCGATAGCAGGCTCAACGATCTCGTCTCGGAGAAAGTCACACCGCGCAATCGCAATGAAGAAGAAATTGCCGGTTACCGTGACGCGCTATCGGTTATTCACGAAAGCCACGACTATATTCCGATTACCCCGAACGTCATTCTTCAACTGCACCGCGACCTCTTCCGACACACACCACTGACCTTTGCGGGGCATTTCAAGGACAGTGACAACGTCATCATCGAACGAGATGCACACGGGACCAGCACCGTGCGATTCGCCCCACCGTCCGCACTTGCCACACCGGAACTAATCGAACGCGCGTGTTCCGCCTACACGCAAGCAATCCGAGATGGACATACCGATCCATTGCTTGCCATCGCCATGTTCATTCTCGATTTCACCTGCATACATCCGTTCAATGACGGCAATGGCCGTATGAGTCGGCTACTCACGCTCCTGATGCTGTGCCGCAATGGCTATATGGTCGGCAAATACATCAGTATCGAACACCTTATCGAGCAAAGTAAAAGCACTTATTATGAGGCGCTGGCCGCAAGCACCCAAGGCTGGGACGACAACGCCAATGATTATGCGCCATTCACGAACTACCTGCTTGGCATCATACTGTCCGCGTGCAAGGAATTCGACGAACGCATCAATCTCACGGCAGGCGGCAGAGCGCAGGGAGCACCGCGAGTAGCCACCAAGGGAACGCGGATTGAAGCACTGCTTGATCAATCCCTAGTTCCACTCTCCAAGGCCGATATTCTCGCTCGCATGCCCGATACCAGCACCACCACCATTGAGCGCACGCTGAAATCACTGTTGGACTCCGGTACGATCATCAAAATCGGTGCCGGTCGCAGCACCCGCTATGTGAAACGCCGCTAAACGCATCCTTGTGCGCAACATCTCGTCACTCTTCCGGCGCCCCGCTGGCCACGCGAATCATCGCGTACTGCGACTCGTAGAGGCGGTAGTACGCGCCCTTGGCGGCGAGCAGCTGCGCGTGCGAGCCGTGCTCGACGATCTGGCCGTGATCGATGTAGAAGATCTCGTCCGCGTTCTCGATCGTCGACAGGCGGTGCGCGATGATGAAGCTCGTGCGCCCCTTGAGCAGATGCTGCAGGCCGGCCTGCAGCGCCTCCTCGGTGCGCGTGTCGATGTTGCTTGTCGCCTCGTCCAGGATCAGGATACGCGGGTCGGCGAGCAGCACGCGCGCGAAGGCGATGAGCTGGCGCTGGCCGGCCGACAGGGTCGATCCGCGCTCCTCCACCACCGTGTCGTACCCGTCGGGCAGTTCCATGATGAACTCGTGCGCGTGCACGGCCTTCGCCGCCGCCTCGATTTCCTCGTCGGTGGCGTCGAGCTTGCCGTAGCGGATGTTCTCGCGCACGTTGCCGGAGAAGATGAAGGTGTCCTGCAGCATCACGCCCATCTGCCGGCGCAGCGATGCGAGCGTCACGTCGCGCACGTCGTAGCCGTCGATCGTCACCGAGCCCTCGGACACGTCGTAGAAGCGCGACAGCAGGTTGATGATTGTCGTCTTGCCGGCGCCCGTCGGGCCGACCAGCGCGATCGTGCGCCCCGGTTCGACGTGGAAGTCCACGAGGTTGAGGATGTTGCGGCCGTCCTTCTCGTAGCGGAACACCACGTCGTTGAAGTCGACGCGCCCGCGGATCTGCGGCAGGTCCGCCGCGTCGGGCTTGTTGCGGATCTCCGGCGTGACGTCGAGCGTCTCGAAGATGCGCTCGAGGTACGCCGAGCAGGTGATGAGCTGGTTGTAGAAGTTGCCGATGTTGATCACCGGATTCCAGAAGTTGTTCGCGTAGCCGACGAACGCGATGAGCACGCCGGTGGTCACGTTCACGCCCCCGAAGCCCATCACGCCGACGAAGTAGATGAACGAGATGGTCATCACGGAGATGGTCTGCACGCCCGGCCACATGAGGAACTGGATGTGCACGGCGTGCATCCACGCGGAACGCACCTCGCCCTGCTGTTCCTGGAAGGTCCTGAACTGGGCCTGCTCCTGTGCGAAGGTCTGCGTGGTCTTCACGCCGGCGATCGACTCGTGGATGTAGGCGTTCAGGTTGCTCTGCTTGTTGGAGAGCTTCTGGAAGGCGCGCCGCTGGAAGATCTGCAGCACGCGCACCCAGATGATGAGCACCGGGAACAGGATCAGGCTCCACAGGGCCAGCTGCCAGTCGATCACGAACATCACGATCAGCGTGATCACGAAGGTGAACACGTCGGAGATCACGTTGATCAGACCGGAGCTCAGCGTGTCCGAAAGCGTGTTCACATAGTTGACCACGCGGATCAGGATCTTGCCGTGCGGGCGCGAATCGAAGTAGCTGAAGGGCAGCGTCTGGATATGCGTGAAGATATCGCGGCGCATGTCCTTGAGCATGAGCTGGCCGACGCGCGTGATCGCCACCGTGCGGTAGCGCAGCCCGAACTCGTACAGCACGATCAGCGCGGCGAGGATCACGGCGAGGATGCCGAGCTTGCCGAGGTCCTTGTTCGGGATCGCCTCGTCGATCATGATCTTGGTCAGGTACGGCACGGCGACGACGATGCAGCTCATCGAGATGACGACGACGAGAATGCGCGCCACCTGTGCCATATACGGTTTGAGATATTTGCCGACGCGCAGGATGTCCCGGAAGTTGATCTGCTCCTCGAGTTCCTCATCCTCGCGGTATGTATTGCGTTGTGCCATAAGTCCTCTTCTAAAAACCTTGTGCGACGCCGGACTGGAGTCCGAGCTGCTTGTGGTAGATGTCCCAGTAGCGGCCGTGTGCGGCCACGAGTTCGGCGTGGGTGCCGCGTTCGACGATACGTCCGTGCTCGAGCACCAGAATCAGGTCGGAATCCTTGACCGACGAGATGCGGTGGGCGATGGCGACGATGGTCTTGCCGCCGTCCATCTCCTTGAGGTGCTTCTGGATCTCCGCCTCGGTCTCCATATCGACGGCCGAGGTCGTATCGTCCATAATCAGGATCGACGGATTGTCCGCGAGCGCGCGGGCCAGCGACAGGCGCTGCTTCTGCCCGCCGGACAGGCCCACGCCGCGTTCGCCCACGACGGTGTCATAACCCTGTGGCATCGACCTGATGAAATTGTCCGCGCCGGCGATCTGGGCCATTTTCTGGATATATCGGTCGTCGCTATCACCGCTGGCACCAAAACCGATGTTGCCGCCGATGGTGTCGGAGAACAGGAAGGTATCCTGCGCCACGATGCACACCTGCGAGCGCAAGGTGGCCAGCGGCCAGTCGCGTGCGTCGATGCCGTCGATGAGCACATGGCCAACGGTCGGGTCGTAGAAGCGGGAGATGAGGCTGACGAGCGTGGACTTGCCCGCGCCGGTTTCGCCGAGGATGCCGAGCTTGGAGCCGGCGGGCACGGTGAAGTCGAGGTCCTTGAGGATCGGGGTCTCCGGGTCGTCCGGGAAGGCGAAGCTGACGTGGTCGAAGCGGATGTCGCCCTTGATGTGCAGCGGGCAGGACTTGCGTTCGGTGGACTGCTGGGCACCGGATGTTCCGGAAGCCACGGGCGCTCCGGTAGCCCCGGTAGCCTCATCATCGTGCTTGACTTGCTCGACGATCGTGACCGCCTGCTTGACGGCTTCGACCGCGTCGGGCTTCTCCACGATGCGCGGCTGTTCGGTGAGCAGCTTGCGGATTTTGATGCAGCTGGCGTTGAATCGCTGCCAGTCGTTGATCAGCCAGCCGGACTGGCGCACCGGGCCGTCGATCATCCACAGGAAGGAGTTGAAACTCACCAGATTGCCGAGGGTCATGTAGCCCTTGATGACCAGAAAGCCGCCGAGGCCGAGGGTGATGAGCTGCAGCGAGAAGCCGAGGCCGTCCAGCCACGGCATGTACTTGCGCGAGTTGTAGGCCAAGGCCATGTTGCACTGCATGTAATCGTCGTTGTGCTCGTCGAACTTTTCGGTCTCGTACGGTTCGCGCACGAATGCCTTGACCACACGGTTGCCCTCGATGTTCTCTTCGACCATGGAGTTGAGGGAGGCCAGCGAGTTGCGGATGGCGAAGAACAGCGGGTGGGCGTGCGTGGACAGGCCGCGCGTGAGCACAAAAATGAACGGCGTGACGCAGGCCAGGACGAGCGCGAGTCGCCAATCGATGGCGAACATCACGCACAGGGCGCCCACGAACATGACCACGCAGTCGGCAATCTGATAGCTCACCCAACTCAGGCAGTGGCGGATCGCGTCGGTGTCGGAGGTCAGGCGGCTCATGATGTCGCCGGTGCGTGTGTGGTTGAAATACGTGAAGTCGAGCTCGTGCAGCTTCTCGTATTCGTCGGAGACGAGGCGGTAGACCGAGTTCTGGCCGAAACGCTCCATCCACATCTGGTAGCCGTATCGCGCGCCCACGCGGATGATGGTCATGAGGATCATCAGTCCACACAGACGTGGCAGTTCGTCGGCATGTCCGCCGACGATGACGCGGTCCACGATGATACCGGACAGAATCGGAATGGTCAGGGCCATCGTGTTATTTGCGATGAACAGTAGAAGCGCGCCTACCACGCGGGGCAGGTCTGGTTTGCAGTATGGCAGCACCCATTTGAGATTGCTTGCGCTGGTATTGATTCCCGGATCGACGTACATGTGAGGAGATCACCGTTTCTTGGGGATTGTTTGCTTGTGGTATGGTGCGGCATGCTCCTGCGCCGCACGCGGCAATCGCTGCCGCCGCGATTCACGATCAGCCGTGCTTCGCACTGCGCCTGTCATTGGCCGCATGACCGAAGCTCTCCTTCATCGGTCGAAGCACGTTCGACTTTCGCAAACGCGTACTAGTCTAGGCGACCTGCGTCTAATCGCAACGGCCCGCAACTCTGCGTGTTCCCCGCATTAGCAACGATACGCGGCTCTCTAAGCGCAACATTCCCCGGAATGCGTCGCTGCACACCTCCGAACAGGTCCAATTCGCAACGCATTCCCGGGAAAGTGGCGCATGTCATATCACGCTCAAACAACCCAGCATAGTGAGTGGTTCATTCACGTTTTACGTATTGTGCGACGGAATCGGCATCTCCCGCAACACGTGAGATATGCAAAAGTGCCGCACGCTGAATGGTGATCAGCGTGCGGCACTGCGCGAAACGCGTGAAATCCGCAGAACGCACGAAACTCACGAAACAGATAAAACGTACAAAACGCAAGCAAGGCGAAGCAACGAACAGACAGAGACAGACAGACAGACTACAGGTCAGAACGCCAGCGAACGCACGTAGGAACCAACTTGCGGGCGGAACAGCTACCGGGGATTGTTCGTTTGCGATGTTCGCATTCATGGCAGGTTTCTCCATACGATTCGGGCGGTCGGTTCAGGAGGTTGGTTGGCGGAGGCAGGTTCGGTTTCAGCGTCGGTCCAGGGCCACCCAGAGCACGCCGTGCGGCGGAATCGTGCCGGTGATGACGCGGTCGGCACCCACGCCTTCAAGACGCACGTCGGCGGGCTCGCCCGGCGCGTCGGCATACAGATCGGCGAGTGTCCAATCGTCATTGCGGGCGTCAAGCCCCACGATGGATTGGAGCTGGATGTTGCGGCCGATCTCGTATGTGTCGCTGCCGGTCCAGAACAGCGCGGCGTAATGGCCGCCGTGATGCGCGGAACGTGTGCCATCGGCCCAATCGGCTGCGTCGGCGGACCAGACGATGAACTCGCCACGGTAGGGGCTCTCATCCCACCATTTGCCAAAAATCCGTTCGCGCACGGTCTCGCGGTTATTGGTGGAGCCGGCAAGCACCTCACGCAACGCGGGATTCTGCAGCAGCGCGATGGCGTCGCTGTTGGGCAGATCGCCGCCGACCATAAGCGGGCTACGCCCCATGCACCATAGGGCCAGCAGTGTCTTCTGCTCGTCCAGCGTAAGGCGGGATTGGCGGTCGTCGCCGCGTTCGGCGCGCAGGCCTATGTGCCCGAACGGCACCATGTCGGCGTCGGCCCAGTGGCCGGTGGTCTGGAACGGCGCCCAGCGGGCCAGGCGGGCGAACTGCTGGTAGATGTCTTCCCAACGGTCCCACAGATCGTCGGAAATACGCCACATTTGGGCGTTCTCGCGCAGGAAGTCGACGTAGCTCGTCGCCACCCAGCCGCCGGGCGAGAGAGACAGGTCAATCGAACGGCCGTATTTGGCTTCGGCTTTGGCGATGGCGCGATGATAGGCGGCGATTTCGTCGGAGTGGAACGGGGTCTGCATGTCGTCGACCTTGAGGAAGTCGAGGCCCCAGGAGGCGAACAGGTCGAGCTGCGCGTCATACCAGGCCTGCGCGCCCGGGTGGGATTGGTTCAGGCCGTAGTTGTCCGGATTCCACTTGCACACGTGGTCGAGGTCGGCCACGTCCTTGGCGGTGTAGTTGGTGCCGTATACGGGCAGGTTCTTGTCCACGGCGATACGCGGGATGCCGCGCATCATGTGCATGCCAAGCTTCAAGCCCAGTTCGTGGACGGCGGCGGCGAGCGGGCCGAATCCCTTGCCGCCGGCAGCACTCGGGAAACGCACCGGGTCAGGCAGCTGACGGCCGTATTCGTCGAGAATCAGCGGCGCGTTGTCGTTGTAACCATGTGCGCGGGCGGTCGGGTCGTACCAGTCGATGTCGATGACCAGCGTATCCCAGCCGGCGTTTTTCAGGTGTTCAGCCATGAACCGCGCGTTGGCCAGCAGCTCGTCTTCGGTGAGGGTCGTGCCATAGGAATCCCAGCTGTTCCAGCCCATCGGCGGACGCCATGCCTGAGGAAGGCTCTGCGGAAGATCCGTCATCGTATCCTGCTTTCGTTGATATTCGCATAAGTTGCCCTACGGCGGTATGCCAGCCGCAAACCAATCGGCATCGCGCACGTACGGATAGGTGAAGAGTGACGCCACTCCCCCGGAGAGTCCCATCCCAACGTACGACGAACTTCATGGCCTCTTGGCACACCGACGTATGTACCGTTACATATTCTTCCACCGGAACGATATCAAGCAAGCGCATGTTACGCTCGGCGCGTCATCGCCTAAGCGCAGCATTTTCAGCGATTCCGGCACACAGCCACCATTTGCCAAAACACGATGTTGTGAATACCGTTACAACCATTGGAAGCATTACGGGCATGATCCAATGCCCATCACAGGCGAAACATGAGGTGACGTTATGCCGAGCGGCAAACCAACATTGCGCGACGTAGCGAAAGCCGCCGGGGTCTCCCCCATGACCGCCTCGAATGCGCTGCACGGCAAGCCGGGTGTTAAGGATTCCACGCGCGCCAAGGTGCTGGCGGTGGCCGAAAAGCTTGATTACCGCATCAATCTGACGGCCAGCATGCTGAAGTCCGGCCGCAGCAACATCATCCATATCATCGTCAACGAATTCGATTCGCCGTTCTACTCCAAACTCGTCGAATCGCTCGTCACCGAAACCACCGAGCGCGGGCTGACGCCGTTCGTGGAGCAAACCCGGTACTCTCCGGATGCCGCCAAACACGCGCTGGCCAACAACCCGTTCTCCGGGCAGTTGTTCGACGGCGAGATTATCCACGCTTCGGGCCTGAATGCCGGTGTGCCGCTTTCCGCGATCAACCACGGCCGACCGCTGGTTCTGATTGACGCCTGCGAGGAAACGCCCACGTTCGATACAGTGAATTTCCCGAACGAGGACGGCGCGCGGGCGGCAGTGCAGCATCTCATCGAATGCGGATGCCACCGCATCGCCATCGTCGGCGACGGGTATTCGCCACGAACCGAACTGGCGCACGTGGAAAGTTCCAGCGGTTTGCGCCTGCGCGGGGCCAGCGGCGCACTGCTTGACGCCGGGCTGCCGTATGACGAATCGACGAACTTCATTGGTTACGGTAGCGACAGCGGCATCGAAGCCGGTCATGCCATCGCCGAGGCGATGCTCGAGGCTCGTGCGCAATCGGCTGATGACACTGCTGAGTCCCGTTCCCCGGGCACCACGCGGGCAACGGGAAGCACCCCGGCCATCGATGGCATCTTCTGCATTAACGACTATGCCGCATTCGGAGTAATCCGAGGCCTTGCCGACTACGGCATCCGCGTGCCCGACGATGTGAGAGTCATCGGCTTCGACGGCGCCACGGCCGGCTCGTACACCACACCGACGCTGAGCACCGTCCAAGTGGATCTCGATCAGCTCGCCCAATTCGCGCTTGATATGATCACCCGCCGCGTGGAGCAGCGCGACCAGGGCGACGGCAGGTCCGACGAATCCGCTGGCATGCCGGCCACGCGCGCCACCATTGGATACACACTGGTTCCGCGCGAGTCCACTGTCGGTTCGGCAAACAGGTAACGCTGAAACGCCGAAATAGGGCGGCGATTCCCGACTGCCGCGCCCACTGCCCAAGTGCCGTGCAGCGTGACGTGCGAGGTTTCGGCATGCGTCAAACCGTTCCCAGCGCTCCCACGTGGTAGTGGCGCCCATGCGCACTTTTCCTAGGGTTAGGACCATGACCTTCCCTAATCACACGGTGTTGTAGAGGCGGGCGGGGAAAGCGTCGCGGTATTGGCCGGGGGTCAGGCCAGTGCGGCGCTTGAAGACGCGCATGAAGTACTTGGGATCGGCGTAGCCCACTTCTCGCGCAATATCCGCCACGCTGGAAGCGGTAGAACTCAGCAGTTCGCGCGCACGGTCGATGCGATATTCGATGATCTGCTCGGCCACACCCACGCCGAACACGCGCCGGTACATCGCGGTCAGATAGCTGGGTGAATAGTGGAAGCGCGCGGCCACTTTGGCCACGGTGATGTCGTCGAAGGCATTGGCCATAATCCACGAGCGGATGGCCAGCATCGGCGCCAGGCCGGACGAATCGCCAGCGGCACCGGCCGAATCGACATGCATGGCCCATTCCTGTTGCTGCCGGACGCGGTCGGCACTGGTGATGGGCTTGCCGTCGCCCCGGTAGCCGGCAAGCGTACGATGGGCGGCAAAGTCCGCCTTCAGCCGCTCCTGCGCGCTGACCTCCAGCAGCAGGCCGGTGGCGAAGTAATCGCAGTAAGCGTTGGAATACGGGCCGAATCGCGCATAGATGTCGATGAGCTGCCCACACATCACCGCCAGCCGGTCGGGGTCGGGCAGGGTGCGTTCATCGGGCAGCAGCAGGCAATGGTCGCCCTGCGGCAGACCCGCGTCATCGGGGAGCATGCGCGCATCCGGCAATTTGAAATGCATCCAGTAGAAGTCCACGTCAGACGTGATGATGTCGGCGCCCGCATGCTCCACATTCGGCGGCAAGAGTGCGATTTGGCCGGCCTCGATATGCAGGGTCTGCTCCCCCACCCGCATCGGCAGGACGCCCCGACGCACGAACATCAGCTCGAAGGTGTCGATGGTGCGCCGCAGATGGCGCCAGCCCGGTCCGGACACAAACTGCCCGACCGAGTAAAAGTCCACCGGCCCTTCGAGCCGACATGTCGTGATGCCCATGGCTACCAGAGTAGCCGAGAGCAAATAGCAGCCGCGCAGCCAGACGGTCATTTCGTTTTCGCCGCGGTTGGCCCAGGCGAAGTACGGGATGAGCGTGGCGGTGGCGGGCTCGCGCTTGACCGGCGCGTACACGG
>ERZ773237.2128-NODE-2128-length-14000-cov-2.397203_pt1 | contig 14000 bp, 10 predicted proteins | sample MGYA00580990_ERZ773237 | MGnify/ENA primary metagenome ERZ773237 (study PRJEB29015, sample SAMEA2737749) | human gut metagenome | biome: human gut; feature: human-associated habitat; material: faeces | place: China | collected 2012 ...
AAGAACCCCTGCAATTATAAAGACGCATTTTCTCGCAGGTAAAGTTTTTGTAATTGCAGAGCAAATAAATGCAATGAAAGAGTATAGCAAAAATTTTGCAGCTTATGCAAATAATATTGAAGCTTCTGTCGAGAAGTTCGAGCAGGCAGTTGAATTTTTCAAGAAAAATAAAATTGTACTTTAAAAATTATTCCTACGACAGTCCAGTGACACGCCCGGACTCTTCTCCGGCTTGAAGATGAGAGAACACCTGAAAGAAATGTGATGCTTTTAAAAGATTCCGGTCTTTTCCTGCAAACTTTATAAGAATGAACCCCGTTACTCACCCCGAACAATGGAACTTCAGACCATCCAAAATAAAATCTACGAGATACACGGCCAGCGAGGTCGGCGGTTACAATATATCCGTCACCACTCTCGAAAGACTCTGCAACTATTACGGCCTGACTTTCGAGGAATTCTTCGAGGAGCTGAAAATGTAGGGTAATTCGGATATTATTTTCTACCTTTGTTTTATCTTTTTTCCAATCTAATTAACCCGTTATGAAACCCGTACTGGAGCGCACGTTTATCGACGACATTAAACGTCTGATCGAGGATGCCCGTCTGAATACCTATGCTGCCATCAACGCCGTGATGCTGGAGACCTATTGGAATATCGGCAAGCGGATCGTAGAGCAGGAGCAGCATGGCAAGAGCCGTGCGGAATATGGAACGCAGTTATTGAAGGTGCTTTCCGAAGAACTGTCCGCGGCATTCGGCAAAGGCTTCTCGGCTCGCAATTTGCGAAATTACAGGCAATTCTATCTATCTTTTCCCCATGATGAGATTTGGCACACGCGTGTACCAAATCTTACATGGTCGCATATTCGAACCTTATTGCGGGTTACGGACGATGCGGCCCGCATCTGGTATTTGAATGAAGCTGCACAAGAAATGTGGAGCGTCCGTACACTTGATCGCAATATATCGTCGCAATACTATCATCGTCTGCTCCAATCACCGAAAAAGGAAAAGGTCGTATCGGAAATGAAATCCCTGACGGCGGCGTATGAAAAGGACAAGTTGGAGTTCATCAAGAATCCGATGGTGGCGGAGTTTCTGGGTCTGGCATCCAACATGGACTTTACCGAATCCAAACTCGAAAGCGCTATTCTCACGCATTTGCAGAAATTCATTATGGAGATGGGTAAGGGCTATGCTTTCGTCGCCCGGCAGCAGCATATCTCTACCGATGCAGGGGATTATTTCATTGACCTGGTATTCTACAATTACATTTTAAAGTGCTTTTTGCTGATCGACCTGAAAACCACCCAGATTTCGCATCAGGATGTCGGGCAAATGGATATGTATGTCCGCATGTACGATGAGTTGAAACGCACGGACGGCGATAATCCGACCATCGGATTGATCCTCTGTACGGAAACCAGCCGCGACATCGCCCGGTATTCGGTGCTGCATGAGAATCCACAACTATTTGCTGCAAAATACCTGACCTACCTGCCCAAAGAGGAAGAGTTACGCGAGGAGATTGAAAGGCAGAAAGAAATTTATAGTTTACAACAAGTAGAGGAAAAATAGTCCGCCTATGAACTTTTTGATGAGGGTATAATCGTCCGGGATATGTCGCACACAGCAATCCTGAAAGAGTAACAAGAAAACCGAATACACTTTATCCTATACGTCGTCCTTTATGGGCGACGTTTTTTACAGACCATCCAGAACAAAATCTACTAAATGTCCTTTTTGCGCGTGTTTTATATTCAATACCTGCCGAGATACAGCCATTCTGACCTGCGGTCCGAAGTCTTCATAATCGATTCGTTTCTGCGCATATACGAAAATTGACCGATTTCCCGAATCGTTGTGCTATTCGCAAAATTATCCTATATGGATTTATTAGTAGAAAATTCGGGCGTTCGAGTAATAATTGAGAAACAGCCTCGAAGATTTCTTGGAAATATTTTATTATATTGAGCAAAAGTCGATAACTTGGATCATTCTAAAACATGAACGGTTATGACACGTCCCTTCCCATGTTTCACGCATCCGTTTCTCTGGATTTCTGCCGTGTTATTCTTTTCGCAATGCAGCAGAAGCGACAACGTGGATAATCCACCCGTACCACCTGATCCCGACAAACCTTTTCTAACCATCACGCAGGCACTACCCGCCGCGCCTTTCGGTGCGCAGGGCGGGAGCGCCGTATTGATTTTCTCGACCAATGAGCCGTGGCGTATTACCTCGGAGACCGCTCCTGAATCGGCCATCGATGCCGCTACTTGGTACGACATCGCTCCCCCTTCGGGTGATGCGGGCGGGGAGATTAATGTTACGGTGAAGGTGGACCCGAATGAGGAGTATGTCGGGCGGTGCTTTACACTTATCCTGCGTGGCGAAACCCTCGAAGAGCGCATCGAGGTCTCGCAGGCGAAGAAGAACGCGATCATCGCGGGCGACAACCGGCTTGAAATCGGCAGTGAAGAGCGGACACTCACGGTAGAGGTGCAGTCGAACGTAGACTACACCGTATCGGTGAAAGAGGGCGGCGAGTGGATCGAGGAGCTCCCCGAATCGCGGGCCGCACCGGGGCTCGAAGAGCGTACACACCGCTTCACGATCTCTGCCAATCCGGATGCACGGGAACGCACGGGGCTTATCGTGTTCAAGGATAAGGCGTCCGACCTGTTCGACGAACTGACCGTCGTGCAGGCCGCGTGGGACGATCCTGACCCGGAGCGCTCGGCGCTGCGGGCATTCTACGACGCGGCCGAAGGCGGCGGCTGGACGCACCGCGAGAACTGGTGCAGCGACAAGCCTCTGGGCGAGTGGTACGGCGTGGAGACCGACGCCGAGGGGCACGTCACGGCCCTGCGGCTTGCGAAGAACAACCTCGCGGGAACCGTGTCGTGGGAGATCGCAAAACTCACGAAGCTGCGGCATCTGGATTTGAGTTGGAATGCGCTCGAAGGCCCCATCAGCGTCAATGACGGAAAAGGGCACTCAATTACCTGTCTGGACGACCTGATAGAACTGGAAACGATCGACCTCAGCCATAACTGCATCGAGGGCGGTTATCTTCCCGATTGGGCCAAACTGAACAGATTGCAGTATATAAATCTGTCGTTCAATAAGATCACGAGTTGGGTGGCGACTTGGGCGCATTTGTTCCAAAGCGGGCGGCCAATAGACTTGATCCTGAACAACAATTATCTCTATGGGAAAATCCCGGACGTTATTCAGAACCATCCTCTGTGGAGCCGCATCGCCCTCCAGTGTGTCCGGCAAGACTACGGTAAATCCGGTGGAGTATCATACAGCAAGGATATCCACCTTCCGGACTTTACTTTCACCGACCTGCGCGACGGCTCGCAGGGCAGCATCCGCGAGGTGTACAGCGGCAACATCCGGACGATGATCCTGCACTGGAATCCCTTGCAGGAGGATTCGAAGACCTTTCTGGAGACCACTGTCCGGCGGGTGCATACGCTCTTCGGCGGACAGGGCTTCGCTGTGGTGGCGATCACTCCCGAAGGGGAGGAGTACAAACAGGCAGCGGAGCAATACCTCCGCACGCACGACGTGCCCTATCCCGTGGTGACGGACTATGCCGATGCCGAGGGACACCGCGTGATTCTGCCTGCCGAACCTTATCCGAGCTATTTTCTGGTCGATCAGTACGGCACGTTCTCCAACGACATGTTCACGGGGCAGTATTGCTCCACAAGCCTCTACCCCGAGGAGCCGTTTCTGATAGATTTCATGGCCCGGCCGTTCCAGCATACGGACGACCTGAACACGCAGTTGAAGAAGGTATTCGGCAACAGCTCCTACCAGAGTACCGACTTCTCGATGGATAAGCAGTTCGAGACCCTGCAACGGGCGACCAAGGGCAAGGGCATCGACATCGTATTGATCGGCGAAGCATTTACCGACGTAGACATTGCCACGGGCTACTACAAGCAGGTCATGGAGTTTGCTATGGAATCCTTCTTTGCCATCGAACCCACCAAATCCTACCGCGAATACTTCAACGTACACATGGTATATGCCGTGTCGAGGGATGCCTATATCGGTGCGTTTGACAGCGGCGGTCAGACTGCATTAGGTGTGCAAACAGAAAACAGCCGTCAGTGGTTTTACATTTATACCGCACAACAAAGGCTGGAATCCTATTATCGTCTCCCTGTCCTGGCATATGAAAGGCCGGTACATTCGGTCGGGATCGTTATCAATGGGGTAAAAGGAGGGGTTACTTATATGCGGGAACCGATATCCGGGCCAAATTTTGCCTTTACAGGCTATGTCTATGGAGGACGTAAGATGTCAATGGGGACATTTATTCACGAAACGGCCGGTCATGCTTTTGGCCTTTTAGGTGACGAATACAGTACTTCTGGATTCGATCCTGGACAGCCGTTCGAGATTCCGGATTATGAAGCAACAAGATTGAGAAATGAACAGAAGAAGGGTTGGTATCTGAATCTCTCGCTGACCAGCGATCCGAAATCGGTCTATTGGGCACATCTGATCGGACATCCGAGATACCCCTATGTGGGTGTGCTTCAAGGAGGATATTATTATGCATTTGGGGTTTGGCGATCTGAGTCTTATAGTTTGATGGATGAATCAGCCGATTTTTATTTCAATACCATCTGTCGGGAATTGATTGTCAGGCGCATTATGGCGCTAACTGGCGAAGAATATACCTTTGACAAGTTTCTGGCCAAAGACAGCGATAAAGACAGACCCAATCTGTCAAAATCACGATCACAACAGACCAAAGATCAAGAACGCAGACACCAGCCGCCGATTATCGGGGAGTAAACTGAGAGTTAATAACCATATAAACTACATATCTATGTAGACGATAACCCAATTATTAACCTAACACATTCAGCTATGAAAAAACTATTACTGCTATCTGTTGTGTTGTTGCTCTTTGCAGGTTGCAGCAAGGATGAAACAACGAGTTCGGGGCAGGCTGACCAAACGGAAGCCTTTGTTCCGCATTTCTATGGTGCAGCCATGCTGAATACCCCTGCTCCCGCGACCCGTGGCGTTGCGAACGCCATGAAAGTGTGGAGTAAACCTATGGCGGCCAATAACCTGACCGTCAAATTCCTGAACGGTTCGGCCGGCTATCAGGAATATGTTAAGGAAGTAGCTAAAGAGTGGGAGAAGGCTGCCGGCGTCCGCTTCCATTTCGTAGGAAGTGACAAGCCTGCCACTGTCCGTATCGGCTTCGACTATGTGCCGGGCATGATGTCGAGCTGGTCGTTGACCGGCACCGATCATATGCAGGTTTACGGACAGCAGAGCGAAGCTACAATGCACTTTGCACAATGGCGCCGTGCCGGAGATGCCCAAAAGCGGAGTGACGTACTACGGGCTTTCGGTCAGGTCCTCGGTCTGGAGCTGGAGTTCCGTCACCCGATGTTCCATCCGGCTTGGATAACCAATGCCGACGGCAGTGTAAACGAAACGGCCATTCGGGAGTACTGGGAAAATGAACTGGCGAATTACATTGCCTGGGATGAGTTGAAGAAGATCGTACTCGATCCGCTCGAAGATCAGGCGTTCTTCATCCACAAAACCGAGTACTACGACCAGTGGTCGGTGATGAACTGGCCGTTCTATGAGATGATTGCCCGCAATATTCCGCCCATCGAATTCGACGAGGATTACATAACCGAGTTGTCCGAAAATGATAAGTCATTTGCGCAGTTCCTCTATGGAGAGTCATTCGGAGGTACGCCCCCAGATAATCTATTCGTCCCATTGATCGAGTTCGAATGCACTGGTTCCAGCACAAGATTTTCGGTGACTACAACCAAGAATCTGGGGGTACGCTGGGATGGTGAGGTCTCGAAAGAGTACACTGCCTATGATCTTCCGGACTATACGACGTCTGAGCATACGTTTATGATCAACAAGACATTCGACGAAACGAAAACCCGTAAGATCGTTATCGGCGAGGTGCTGGACTACGGAGAGGCAAAGCCGGATTACAGCTATGCGCTGACCAGATTCGACTTTAAGGGTGCTAATAATGCAGGTGCGATCGACATCAAGCCCGTGAATCATGCGTTAAGCTATATCCGCATTATAGGCGGTTCGGATTTCATTAGTCGGGAGTTCAACTTCACAGGGTACGAATATCTCAAAGAACTGTATTTAGTCAGGATTGGCGACTCAAAGGTTATTTTGGATAATTGTTCGAATCTGGAAACTTTTGCGACAAGTAAAGGAATTTGGAAACCAGGAGAATCATATTCCGAGCCAACTGATCCTATTGACATCGGAGATTATGAGTCTGTGTTCGCATGGCCGGACTATCCGGAATCGTTATATTCGTTGAGCGATACCGGCGGGTTGACAATTCTGAATTGCAATAACCTCAAGCAAATCAGTCTGGAGAATACCCAACTCAAGAATTTCAACTTCGGGGATCTTCCTGCTTTGGAATACGTCTATTTGTCCTCTTTCAGTGGTTACATCGTTGGTGGTTCAGATCCTTATGGAAAATTGCTGCTCGATGCGGTCAATACGTTACCCGCAAAAGAAGCCGCCGCAAAAGGATCGATCGTCCTGCGGGGAATTGCCTTCCGGTTGTATCCTTCAGAGAATGAGACAGGAAACGCGATCGGTCCAATCACCCCAGTCCGGCCGAATCCTGTATACGATCAAATTCCCATCGATAGAGTGATATATAATGCTATAAATCAAAATCTTCCTGCAAAAAATTGGAATGTTGTATGGGAATCCGGATTTTATCATCCCATTATATATTTAAACAGCACGAATCATAATAACTAAGTAATACCCAAATCCGGGGTTTGGGTAAACCAAACCCCGGATTACTTTTAACCTTAAAAAACTTGAATATATGAAACCTACAACTCTCCATACGCTGCTTTTCACAATTCTATTCTCTGCTGTCAGCATTTTCTCGGCAAATGCACAGCTTACCTATTCCGGAGGCCGCTTGTCGCTGGATACCACCCCTATTGCGAGCTATAAGGTCTCGATAGCCGGAAACGGCGCATATTCCAAACTCCCGTCACAGACGAACTTCTTCCAGATTGACATTTCGTCAGAAAACACCCGGCTGGCGGGGCATGGTGATCAGATCTCTTTCTACAACTCCTCAACGAACAAGTATAACAGCATCAATGTGCTGAATGTTTACTACCACTCCGATGCTCGTGCCAAGACCAATGTTCGTGATTTCTCACAAGGCTTGGAGGTTATCTCGCGGATCAGACCTGTCACCTACAACTTCATTAACGAGGGTAAAAACTATCGCAGGTCTTCTGATCAGGAGATTGGCGTCCTTGCACAAGAGTTGGAGGAGGTCTTACCGGGCGCTGTCATCACGGACAAAGAGGGCAATAAATGCGTCAACTACAACATGTTGATCCCCGTGCTGATCGATGCCGTAAAATCTCTTCAAGCCGAGGTAAATGCCTTGAAAGAGAATCGGTGACAACTCTCGTTAGTCGAGGAACAGGCGGATGCGGGGATGGTAACCCGCTCTGTGCTTCTCAATATAATATCTCTTATATGTCTTAACGAGATATAATTAAAAAACTTGAAACCATGAAAAAAATAATAGGCATTTTCAGTATGCTATTCCTCTTGGTTCTTGTACTGACGCTCCTGTCGATGAGCCGGGACAAGACGGCCTGAGTAAGACACGCTCGGCAGGGGCAGATGCGACGTGCTACTACTGGTATAGCGGAGAAAAGATACCCTTGACTCTGAATACTGAATATGTGAATATTGTTGCAGATGATGCGTCGTTGAAATCTTCAAAGACCGGTTCTTCATTTCAAGGGCTGGACTTAGTACAAGAAGATGGCGCTCGGAGCGGGAATGTAGTCAAATATAGATTGACTTCGAAATCGACTGCTACAGACTACTCTAAACTCATAAAAGACCTCAAGCAAAATAAGCAGATTAAACACATTCTGCCATTCTTTAGCCGAGGTGCGAATGCTCAACCCATCGGAACATCCGATATTTTCTATTTGAAATTAAAGGATGAGAAAGATTTCGCCACATTAAAGCTGCTGGCAGAAGAACAGAAAGTTCAGATTGTAAAGGAGGTTCCTTATATGCCTTTGTGGTATATTATGTCTATTCATAACTCCAGCTTCGGCAGTTCGGTAGATGCAAGCAACTACTTCTATGAAACTGGTCATTTCGCAGATGTGGACCCTGCATTTATGTTTGATTTCAAGCCGAACGTTATTCCTAATGATCCGATGTTTGGCCAACTATGGGGATTGAAAAATAATTCTTATCCGGATATTGATATCAATGTTACCGCTGCGTGGGATATAACAAGAGGAGCCGGTGCGAAAGTCGCGGGATTAGATCAGGGGATTGACCGCAGCCACAATGATTTGAATGCCAATCTTCATACCTTGAGCTATGATGCGCAAACGGGCAAATCTCCCAGCGTATTTGTGAATGGATTGAGTCATGGAACACACGTAGCCGGTACTGTTGCCGCCGTATGGAATAATAATCTGCAAGTGGTTGGCGTTGCTCCTGAAGCCAAGATTATCGGAGTTAGTCACGACCTATATTTGTCAACAACATTCTCGGCTGAACTTGCGAGCGGATTTAGCTGGGCATGGCAAAATGGGGCTGATGTACTTACTAATTCTTGGGGCGATCAGGGTGGAGCATTTTACGACACTATGCATAGTGCGATTTTGGAGCAGGCTATTATTGATGCCATGACAAAAGGCCGGGATGGATTAGGGTGTGTAGTAACCTTTGCTGCAGGAAATTATTCTGGAGTTATGGATTATCCCGGCAATTTCCATGATGATATATTAACTGTCGGTTCTATTGACTCAAATGGCAGTAAATCGTCTTTCTCCGGATATGGTACGAAGTTGGATGTTGTGGCTCCCGGATCTAATATTTTGTCTACAATTCCGGGCAATAGCACAGGCCAGAAGAGTGGAACGTCTATGGCTACCCCGCATATTGCGGGTGTAGCAGCTCTCGTAATATCGAAGAACCCTACTTTTACACGCTTGCAAGTGGTAACTGCTATAGAAAAATCAGGGAAAAAGGTCGGAGGTTATTTATATAAAACGACTTCCGGTCGTCCCAATGGGCTATGGGTTGATTACATGGGCTATGGCTTGGTCGATGCTTATGCCGCAGTGAATTACGTTCCTGATAAAATTCTTTTTTACGATCAGCATGTAACGACAGATCAGATTGTTCAGGGTCGTAAAGTGGAGACTAAGAATGTCACTGTTAGTAATAACGCAAAATTGACAATCATAGGAACCGAAAGTGTTACATCGCTTGAGACTTTACATGTAAATGCTGGTTGTAAACTTGAGATACGCAATTAAAGATGCAGCAATTCACTATGATGGAAACCGTTTAAAACGGAGCGGTTTGCCCCATTCATGGTCGGAAGATTTTTCTTCCGGCCATTTTTAGTTTTGAAGTATATTGTAGGGGCTTCGCCCTACTGGCCCTCCCCCGTAAGCCTTATTTCTTTAGTCGGTCGGTAATGATGTCCTTCGCTATATCCCAGATTTCGCCCTTATATTGAACAATAAAGCGAATGAATTGCTTGAACGAAGAGGAACTACATGCCTCTTTCAGGTATTCGAGTTGCGTTTTGGTTCCGGGACTCCAGTTTTTTTGAAGCTCCCGTTCGATCTCTTCTTTCCACTCGGCGATCGTTAGGGGCGACATGAGTTCCAGAAAGTCGGCGGTCTGGTATTTGTCGCCGATCCTATCCACCATGTCGATCATCTTGGTCATCTGCGCCGGTTGTAGGGCGTGCGTTGCTTTGAGAGCGATGTTGACGATACGTTCGGTGCTGATAGTGAAGCGGGATCGGCGCTTGAGTTTAGCCTGAATATCCGTTACGAAACGCAGGAATGCCTCCTTGTTTAACTTTTGGGGATCGTCGTTCAGGATCAGAAATTTATATGCCTGAATCAAAGATTGGGACTCCAAATGAACTTGAAATAGCGCGTTTCTCAGTTTGCTGGCGAAGCGGGCGTCTGCCGTCAGCCATTTCTGTATTATCCAGCAATGAATCTTGGTATTCGCCCGTGTGTAGACGAAATGATAAAGTGAGAGTCCCTGTTTAGGAAATTTAAGCACCAATTCGGCATGCTGAGGCCGGAATACGATTTCCCCGGCCGCAGATTCCAGAATACACAATGTCTCCCCGCAGCTTACACGTAAATCATCGTGGAGCGGCTGATTCGATGTCGAATAGTCGTAAATCGCAGGCAGGAATTTCCCGACAGCCAAAAGAGTGGTCGGGGTGTATCCTTTTTCGCAGTTTTTGACTTTGACGCCCAGGCTGAACAGATGGTCTACAAGCTGATTGGCGTATACTCTCATTCCCGTGAATTCTAAGCCCACTTCATAACGATTAGCCATTTTCCCGTTGCAGAAGAGGCGTCGGAATTTGCTTTGGCAGTTGTAATATTGTTTGCCAATCCTAATCCTAAATCGGGGCAGTTCCTTAAACCTCACGGTATTTTCACCCCGGAAAAACCAGTCTTCTCCGGCGTAACACGGAAGGGCTGGGATGTAATTCAAGGATACTTTGCCGAAGTTGCGGATAAAGTCATTTTCTTCCGGAATCGGAAAGACGGGACGCTTCAACCTCTGAAAGGATGAACACAGACTTCTACAGTCGATGATGGGTATGTGTATGTGTACAAACATCGTTTAAAAAAGGGAGGAGGCCACTAATCACCTCCTCCATGAAACATCTATGAACTGTGAGGTCCACCGACCCATAAAGCCTAATATTTATCAGACCGTGATATAAAGTTAGCGATTATTATTCAGAAAACAGCAAATCTTCAAGTAATTTTCTGATGTGCCGGTTGATATGGGTATTCTATCCGTTTCCACGGTCGAAAGTCTCTGCAGCTACTACGGGCAGGTGTTTGCGTTTTTTTCGAGGTTCTGGATATTAGGATAATTCGGAGATAATTCACTACCTTTGTTTTATGAATACTTTTGACGAAGCCAGGAAATATTTCGAAAAGTTCGTGCAGAACCATTCCCGTGAATACTTCGAGAGTATGAAGGAATACGGTAGTCGTTCGTATGGAGAATTTATAAACAGCAGTGAAATCATCCAAACATCACGGGATATTGCTCATAATTTAAGGGAGGAGTTTTGTGATTTAGAGATAGGCAATCATTTTGTAAGCCCGAAGCATCTTATCGATACCGTCAAGAACTTAAAGAATTATCTTCAGTCGAAAGATGCTGTTTTCAAAAAGACGATCGATTACTATACTAAGCGTGAAGGATCGCTTCCACTGCCTGTTTCCGGCATTGAAATCATGCGTCAGGAAACAATCGAAGCTTGCAACCATTTTTTGAAATTAGTGGACGAGGAGCAGCAGAAGGATCAGGAACAGGAGCAAAAGATTGCCCATAGCCGGGACGACAAGCCGCTTCAAGTTAATATCAACGTGAATAACCAAGTTCAGGCGCAAGCCGCGGCACAGGCACAATCCCAGATTCAAAATAACGCGGGAAAGAATAGCGATGACTATGCGATTGTCGTAAGGTACATGGAAAATATAACTTGCAAAGAATTATGGAAATTACTTGGCCGGGTTAAAGTTAAATCTCTGTGGTCTATTATTACGGCAGTTAGTTTTATATTTTCGGCTGGTTATGGGTTCTGTTTTGTTGTGAATAAAATGAAGGATTCGAAGCCCGACAGTGTGCAAACAGTAGTTCCATCTATCCCCCGTGTTTCGAATTTGCCTTCTGAATCCGAAGAAAAGAATAATATGCTTGAATTAGACATAACGTCGGATGAAGCTGTAGCTGTCTGGGGAGGGGAAGTTATGATAACTATGGAATTCAACTCTATTTATAATAACCTGATCTTCTCAGGCATAGTTGGCTGGACAAAGGCCCCGGAATCCAGTCAACCGTATTATTCAGAACAAGAATGTCCGGTAAAAAAGGGAGAGAAAGTTGTTATTAAAAGAAAAAACGGTGAAAGATGGGTTATAAATATCCAGAGAACGGGTGTCAGTTCGGTTAAAATAGCCATGATTCCCTATATACTGCCCCAAGAACTGAAACCTGTAAAGTGATTATTATATGATACCGTCAGAGCCAATGGGCATGAGTTGCCCCGTATGCAGTGGTTATATTCCTTTATCGGTAGAACAATTACTCAAGGCTGATAATATCGTCTGTCCGCATTGCGGCCTACGGTTGCATGTTGACCGTCAAAAGCTGGGAACAGGGGATAAAAAAATCACCTAATCCGGGCGTGTACCGGAGAATCCAAAATGTAAGCTGTCTATGACAGCTTTTTTTGTAAGCCTGCTTTAAGTTTTGACGGGTATTATTTCAAGTGCCGGCGTTTTTTCTTCTTTTTTCTTCGTTGGTATTCCTGCGCCCATTCATCCCAATAATCGGGTCTGGATGCCTCGTTGAGCAGCACGGAGAATAAATCCAGGTCCGGGAATATGTCGGATATGGCTCCAAAGTCGTGCGATTGCTGCGTGAACCAGTCATTTCCCGTGTCGGAGCTCTGCTGCGAACGCTCCGCACGGTTCTGAGGCTCAGTGGCCGGAGCCTTGGTAAACAGTTCTTGGAAGCGGTTGGCCGCAAAAGCCTTGTCGAGCCGGGAGCCGTTTATAACAAGTCCGTTCCTATGGTCGATGAATGTAACGCCGTAGATTCTGTTTTCATGTTCGGCGCTTCGATGGAAGACTACTGATATTCCACCCGGACGTATCGCCGCTGCAAATTCCTCAGTAGTCCGGGCGGTCTTCATCGCCTCACGGATTGTTATCCGTGTCGGCTCCAACTTCTGTTTGTTACCGGCGATCCATCGTTTGGTTTTGCTGTATTCCTTTTGCAGTGCCTTATAGCCGAATTTCTTGCTAATACGGCTTGACTTGATGGGTTTTCCTACCCGTTGGCCGTGTTCATCCAAGGCTCCGTATATAATGCCGGCATAGGGACGGCCTTCGACTTCTCCCTTGCATTCCTCCATCCAGATGTTGAAGATTTTCAGCAGGGTCGTAAATTCGCCTTTAGAACTGAATCGGTAGCGGTCCGTCAGGTTGTTGAGTACGGAAGATAGCTGCGCTTTGAGGTTGCTCTGCGCGTATTCGACCTTGCGCAGTTCCTCGAAAGCTGCGGACTGCTGGCCCTGAACGGTCGGAATAAGGTTGAATTCGCGTTCTATTTCTTCGGTCAGGGCCTTCGATCGTTTCTTGTATTCGAAAGAGTCGATCGTCGTGCCGTCGGGTTTTATCCGTGTCGAAACGATGTGGTAATGCTTGCGTTCGATGTCGTTGTGTTCGAAAATGACATAGGGCTGATCCCCATAGCCCATGCGCTCCATGTAGTAATGAGCTATTTCAAGCATTTTCATCTCGTCTATCCGGTCTTTTGGATTGGGGTTTAACGAGACATGAAAGACCGGTTCCCCGAGTCTGGGCCGGGGATGCGTCATCCAGGGGCGGAATGCTTCGCTCAGGCGGCGGATGTCGATCTTGCCGTCTTGGGGAACGATGGGCAGGTTGTGGCACAGGACGACCCGTGCTTCGCCTTTGTCGGTCTTGAACTTGTTGTAGAAAAGCACCCCTTCGATATGTGCGCCGTGGTTTATTCGGGCAACCATTGTTTGCGCAGTTCTTCGGTCAGGGATGCGATCTTTTCGCTCAGGGCTTTGAGCTGGCGTGTGTAGCCGATGAGCATGTCGAGCTGCACGGGGATCGCCTGCTCCGAAAAGTGGGTGTTCACTTGCTTTACGATCTGGTTATAGTTGTTCCCTATTCGGGAGAACTGCCAGTAGAAATCATTCAGCCGCGCGACATATTTTGCGCCTGTAGGATCGCTTTTATAGACCCGGAACTCTCATCCGAACAGACGTGCGAGGATGAATTTCGAGATGTTTTCCCGGTAGCCGGCTTCTTCGAGCATCTTCCGGAAATGTAGTT
>ERZ773237.2129-NODE-2129-length-13980-cov-4.244381_pt1 | contig 13980 bp, 12 predicted proteins | sample MGYA00580990_ERZ773237 | MGnify/ENA primary metagenome ERZ773237 (study PRJEB29015, sample SAMEA2737749) | human gut metagenome | biome: human gut; feature: human-associated habitat; material: faeces | place: China | collected 2012 ...
TGCCGATCACCACGCCGCCCTTGGCCGTGCCGTCGAGCTTGGTGATGGTGAGCGAAGTGACCTGCGTCGCCTGCGTGAACTGCCGTGCCTGTTCGAAGGCGTTTTGTCCCGTGGAGCCGTCGAGCACCAGCATTACCTCGTGCGGGGCTCCGGGGATGACCTTGCCCATGACATTGCGGATTTTGGTCAGTTCGTTCATCAGGTTGACTTTGTTGTGCAGGCGGCCTGCCGTGTCGATCAGCACCACGTCGGCGCCGTTGGCCTTGGCCGACGTCAGCGTGTCGAACGCCACCGATGCCGGGTCGGATCCCATCTCCTGACGGATCATCGTCGCCCCGGCGCGGTCGGCCCAGACCTTGAGCTGGTCGATGGCGGCGGCGCGGAACGTATCGGCGGCACCGATCCAGACTTTCAGCCCGGCCTTGGTCAGCTGTGCCGCGAGCTTGCCGATGGTGGTGGTCTTGCCCGCGCCGTTGACGCCGACGACCATCACCACGTAGGGTTCGCCCTGCCTGGCGTCGAGCCCGAAATGCTTCTCCGAGCCGTGCGACTCCTCCATCAGCGACATGACCTCCTCGCGCAGGATGGACTGGAGCTCGGACGTATTCATGTATTTGTCGCGCGCCACACGCTCTTCGATGCGCCGGATAATCTTCACCGTGGTTTCCACGCCCACGTCCGACGTAATCAGCACCTCCTCCACGTCGTCCAGCAGGTCGGCATCGACCGTCGAGCGGCCTGCTACGGCACGGGCGAGTTTCGAGAAGATTCCGGTCTTGGTCTTTTCGAGCCCCGCGTTAAGCTCTTCCTGCTGCTGTTGCCGGCTCTCCGGAATGTCCGCTGCGGCGCTATCCTGTTTCTTTTTGAAAATATCGAAAAATCCCATACTTATATTTATATATCCTGACAAAGATAATAAGAAAGTTTGGAAAAAAACGTTATATTTGCGCTATATACATTTCCTGCAATGATGAAAAAAACGATCCTGCTGCTGTTGGCAGCGTTTTGCGGCGTACTGACTGTCGCAGCCCAAGACCTGATAATCAAGGCTGACGCCTCGAAGGTCGAAGCGAAAGTGACGGAGATAACCCCCGAGTCCGTTCGTTACAAGCGTTTCTCCAATCCCGACGGCCCGACTTACGTCCTGCCCGTGTCGGAAATCAGCTATATCCAATATGCAAACGGCGAGAAGGAGTATTTCAAGGCTGCCGCGAGCATTCCTGCAACACCGTTGACCCCGGCCATCCCGGCCGAGGAGCCCGCTAAGGTTTCCGCCGCTCCCGCTGCGGCCGAGGCGCCTGCCGCCAGCCCTGCCGATGGGGTGAAGTATGTGGTCAAGGAGTACGAGATCGGCGAATTCTATAACCAGGACGGGATCAAGGGCGTCGTGTGTATGCTCTCCGACGACCGCCAGCACGGGCTGGTAATCTCGCTCGATGAGATTTACCTGCACTGGAGCGAGTTCCGCAAGCCCGACCTGCGCGTCATTGGTACGGACAACCGTTCCGACGGCAGTGTGAACATGGAGAAAGTTGCGGCCTACATCGCCGAGAACAACCTTTCGTGGGACGATTTCCCGGCATTCAAGTGGTGCCGCGAGAAGGGTGAGGGCTGGTACCTTCCGTCGATCGACGAACTGCTGAACATCGGCCATAATTACAGCGGCGGGACGCGTGTGCAGTCCAGCCGCCAGGCCCGTAACCGGTTCAACAACGCCCTCAAGAATAACGGCGGCAAGCGTATGGATCGGCTGGTTTACTATTTCTCCTCGACCGAGAAGGACGAGAAGTCGGCTTTTACGTCGCATATGGGGATCGAACCTCCCTATGTCGTCGAAATTCCCAAGTATAACAATTTCCTGGTGCGCGCCGTGCACAAGTTCTGAACCGCCGGGAGAGAGCCGGAGAAACACAAAGGGCATCCGATCGGATGCCCTTTGTATTTAAGATTAGCTCTTAAAATACTTATTTCTTCTCTTCGAAGAATTCCTTGACCTGGTCGTTGGGAATGATGCCTTCCTTGAACATGTAAGCACCGGTCTTGTCCGACTTGACCATCTTGATGCACTTCGTAAAGTTCTTACCCGTGCCGGTTTTCAGTGTTGCGACTACTTTCTTTGCCATAGAGCTTCAAAACTATTTAATTTCACGGTGAACGGTGACCTTCTTCAAGAACGGATTGTACTTTTTACGCTCCAGACGGTCGGGGGTGTTCTTTTTGTTTTTCGTCGTGATGTAACGGGACATTCCCGGAACTCCGCTCTGTTTCTGTTCGGTGCATTCGAGAATGACCTGAACCCTGTTGCCTTTCTTTGCCATTTGTTACTTTGGTGTTTTAGTAAACGGACTTGGGTGCGGCAGCCTCGCGCAGTGCTACTGCAAGACCCTTCTTGTTGATTGTTTTCATTCCAGCTGCCGACACCTTCAGGGTGATCCAGCGGCCTTCCTGCTCGGACCAGAAACGCTTGGTTTTCAGATTGGGGCTGAATTTGCGTTTGGTCTTGTGGTGCGAGTGCGAGACGTTGTTGCCCACGATCGCTACCTTGCCTGTGATTTCGCAAACTTTCATTGTTGTTTTCGCTAAATTTGTTCGTTATTCCCGTAAGGGAGTGCAAATATAAGGAAAAAATGAGAATTAAAGATTAATAATCCACATTAATTTTCCGGTGCGTGGTCTATTGTATTGGTTTTTAGCGTTTAACGTAACGGTATCGAAAGTGCGAAACGTGCCCCTCCGCTGTAATTTGTGTCGAGTTTTATCGTGCCGCCCAGGGCCGAGGCGATCAGCCGGCACACGGTCAGCCCGAGCCCGAGCCCTTGCGAGAAGGTGTCGAGCTTGACGAAGCGTCCGAAAATATGCTCGGCCTCGCAAGCCGGGATGCCGGGCCCCGAGTCGGTTACCGTGAATGTGATGCGGCGGTTGCCGCCGTCCAGCGTATATGCGAGCGTGATTTCTCCGTCGGCCGCGAAATGTACGGCATTGCGCAGCATTTCGGTGATGGCTTTGGATATTAGCATGCACGAAGTGTGCAGGTGGAATTTCTCGCATGCCGGGACGAAACGGATACTCACCGCCCGGGAACTGGACTGTGAGACCTTCTGAATACACTCCTGGCAGCATTCGTTGATGTCGGTCGGGCTCATGGCCGGCGGGGTTTCCGACGATTCGAGTCCGGCGACGTAGAGTACGTCGTCCACGAGTTTTTGCAGGTAGCCGCTGTTTTCCTGGATGATGCCGATATAGGATTGCCGTTCGGCGGCATCGGCATCGTCCGAGGCTGCGGCCAGCTCCGCAAACCCGACGATGGAGTTGAGCGGCGTATTGATTTCGTGTGTGATGTTGCGGATGAAGATGCCCTTCATCCGGTTGCTCTCTTCGGCGGCCCGCTTCGCGCGGGCGAGGTGGCGGTTCATGCGGAGCATCACCGCGATGAAGACGGCGGCCAGCAAGAGGATGCACGCCAGGCCGATGGTGCCCAATTGGGTGCGGTGCAGGCGCTCTTCCTGCGCCTGCTGGTGCAGTTCGGCCTTTTCCACGTTCAGCCTGTTGACGTCGAGCAGCGTGGCGAATTCCCCGAGCGTCTTTTCGTTGTCGTCGTTGACTTGTTTGTGGTAGAGTTCTGTGTAATGCTGTATGTCCCGGTAGGCGGCTTCGAAATTGCCGAGGGCGGCGTAGGCGGCTGCACGGTTTTCATAGAGGTAGTAGAAATAGGATTCCTTGTATCCTTCTCTTTCGAACGACCTGATCAATTTGTCGATTGCGGCGATCATCTTGCCGTATTCGTGCGAATGGTTGTAGATGGCGACCTCGATTTCAGCGAGTTTGATCTCCGAGAGGTTGCCGTTCTGCCCGGCCTTGATCTCGTTGAAAAGTGCTTTGGCTTTGTCGGTCTGGCCTGTCTGGGCGAGCAGGTGCGTTTCCTTGGCCTTCAGACCCCAGATGTAGTCCGGTAGCGGAATGCATGCCTTGCCTTTTTCGACGGCTTCTGCGGCTTCGGGATAGCGTTGCAGATCCATCAGCATGGTCGCGAGTTCCGAATAGAGGTTCGAGAGATGGAATGTGTTGAGCCCGTTCTGGATGATGAAATCGATTGCCTTCCGGTAGTATTCCACAGCGGTTTTTTTCAATCCGCGGGTGCGGTAGATGTGTCCGAGCTGTTTGTATGCCTCGGCGGTTGCGGGTTTGTAATTGTCCTTTTCGGCCTGCGACATATACTGCTCCAGTTCGTATTGGGCGAGCGTGTATTGCGCCTGTTTGGTATAATAGAGAATCAGCCGCGACCAGGTGAAGTAGTAATACTTGATCTGGTCATTCTTGCGGGCGAAATCCTGCACGCGGGGAATCCATGCCTTGAGCGAGTCGAGGTTGTTGTTGAAATAGTAATGGTCGGCTTTCAAGCTCAGGGCAACGGCCTGCATCCGGATGTCGTGCTTCTCGCCCGAGAGCCGGAACAGCGTGTCCGCCTTGCTGAGGACGGCCGTGTCGCGTATGTTGTTGTTGCACCAGCGGTAATAGGCGTAAAGTGTACTCTCTACTTGTTGGTGGCTTTCGTTTTCAGCATGGGCCGTGGTGAGGAGCATACCGAACAACACCGACAGGAATAAGGTTCTTTTCATTTTGCGCTGGGCTGAATTGCTGCAAAAATAAGCTAAATTGTTTGCAAAAACAAACGGATCAGCCGTAATTTGAAACTATTTGCCCGGTTGGGCGGCGAGCAACTCTTCTTCGAGCAGTTCGATGGCGGCCGTTCCCGCTTCGCGGATGATCTGCGTGCGGTCGCCTTTGGCATGGATCAGCCGGGCCGTGGTGCGCAGGGGCGAACTGACGGCGATCCATACCGAACCGACCGGGTATTCGGGGGTGCCGCCCGTGGGGCCTGCGATCCCTGTCGTGGCGATAGCGTAGTGTGCATTTGCCAGATGGCGGACGCCTTCGGCCATCTGGCGTACGACCTGTTCGCTGACGGCGCCGTAGCGGGCTATCGTATCGCAGCAGATGTTTACGAAGTTCTGCTTGGCATCGAGGCTGTAAGTCACTACGCCGCATTTGAAATAGGCCGAGGCACCCGGCATGGCCGTGAAGCGTGCCGCGATGGTACCGCCCGTGCAGCTTTCCGCCGTGGCAAGGGGCTGGATGCGGTCGGTCAGGAGTTTATGCACCCGCTCCTCGGGCTGCTGACGCATGCAGGATGTGAGGGCGAGGAGTGCACCGATGGTTGAGGCAAGTATTCTATACATGGGGCGAATGTATTATTTCCCGTTGAGTTCGTCGCGCAGCAGGCTGATGGCGAAAGCGCTGGCCCGGTCGATGATCTGCCCGCGGTCGGAACCGCACTGTTTGAGGATGGCGGTCGTCCGGTGCGAGGTCGCCACGGCGATCCATACCGTGCCGACCGGCTTTTCGGCGGAGCCGCCTGCGGGGCCTGCGATGCCGGTGGTCGCTATGGCGTAGTCGGCACCCGAGATCCGTCGTGCCCCTTCGGCCATTCGCCGTGCGACCTCTTCGCTGACGGCGCCGTGGCGGGCAATGACCTCCGGGTCTACGCCCAGGATATCGTGTTTCGAGGCGTTGCTGTACGAAACTACGCCGCAGAGGAAATAGGCCGAAGCACCCGGCATGGCCGTGAAACGTGCCGCGATGTTGCCTCCGGTGCAGCTTTCCGCCGTGGCGAGGGTCAGCCCGCGCTCGGTGAGCAGCTTGTGTACCAGTTCCTGCATGGTGGCCGTTTCGTACCCGATGATGTTGTGGGGGATGATTTTCCGCAGTGCCTCGAATTGCCGTTCGATCTCCTTCGAAACGCTTTCGCCCTCGACCTCATAGGCCGACAGGCGCAGCCGTACGGCGCCCGGATTGGGCAGGTAAGCCAGTTTCAGGTAGGATGGCAGGGCGTTTTCCCATGCTTCGATCTTTGCGGCGAGCATCGACTCGGGCAGCCCGGCCGTGATCATCGTGCGGTGCACGATCTGGCGCAGTTCGAAATGCGCTTTCAGGCGCGGCATCACTTCGTCCTGCATCAGGTGTTCCATCTCGTAGGGGACACCGGGCAGCGAGACCACCACCTTGCCGTTGCGTTCGAACCACATGCCCGGAGCCGTGCCGTGGGCGTTGAACAGCACCGTGCAGCAGGCCGGAACCATCGCCTGCCCGCGGTTGAGTTCGTTGAACTCGATGCCGCGCCCTTCGAGCATGCGTTTCACATGGTCGGCGACCCGTTGGTCGGGCACCAGTTCGCAGCCGAACATTCCGGCCAGGGTCTTTTTGGTGATATCGTCTTTGGTGGGGCCGAGCCCCCCGGTGATGACGACGACGTTGGAATCTCCCAGGGCGCGTTCCACGCTCCGGACGATCTGTGTGCTGTCGTCGCCGATCGAAACCTTTTCGTGTACGACGATGCCGGCGGCGTTGAGGTGCTTGGCGATGGATACGGAGTTCGTATCCACGATCTGGCCGATGAGGATTTCATCGCCGATGGTGATGATCGTTGCTTTCATGGCAATATTTGAGGCTCAGGATGCGGGCTGTTTCTTGCGGGTGTCCGGTTCGTTATCCGCAGGTCGTGCCGGGCTGTTCTGTGTTTCCGGTGACGGGTTCGGCACCGATTCTGCAGGTGCGGCGGCCTGTGTTTGGGCTGTCGCGGCGGTTTCCGTTCCGGGTGCGGCCTTCCCGGCTTCCGGTGCCTGTGCGCCTGAAGCCGTCGCTGCTGCGGCTTTTGCCTCAGCGGCCTGAGCAGCAGCCCGGGCCTCTTCTTCGGCTCTCGCTTCTGCGGCTGCCTTGGCGGCTGCGGCCGCTTCGGCATCGGCGATCAGCGAACGGCAGATTTCGCCGACCAGCCCCGGCCCTTCGTAGATGTAACCGGTGTAGAGTTGCAGGAGGTCTGCGCCTGCGTCGAGCATCGCCTTGGCATCGGCGGGGCTCATGATGCCGCCCACGCCGATGATCGGAAAGTTGCCGCCCGAGCGGGTGTGGATGCGCCGCACGACCTCTACGGCCCGTTGGGTGAGCGGTGCGCCGCTCAGGCGGCCGCTGCCGATCTTGTCGAGCGCCATGTGGCTCGTATGCAGCCCTTCGCGGCGGTGGGTGCCGTTGGTGGCCACGATGCCGTCGAGCGGTGTTTCGAGCAGGATGTCGCTGATTTCGTCGATGACTTCGTCCGACATGTCGGGCGACACCTTGAGCATGATCGGCCGGTACTGGTTCTGCCCGCGGCGGAAGTCGAACAGCGGATCAAGTATCTGGAGTATGTGCGTGCGTGTGTAGGTGGTGCCTTCGCGGCAGGAGTTGTCGCAACTGATATTCACCGTGAAATAGTCCGCATACTGGTAGAGGTTGCGGAAGAGTCGGAGGTAATCCGCCGCCGCATTTTCGGGGGGCGTCACGGTATTCTTGCCGATGTTGCAGCCCACGATGAGCCCTTCGTGCGGGCGGCGCAGGTGGCAGATTGTCTTGTCCAGGCCGCGGTTGGAGAGCCCGATGCGGTTGATGATGGCGCGGTCTTTGGGCAGCCGGAACACGCGCGGGCGCGGGTTGCCTGCCTGCGGGCGCGGGGTGACGGTGCCTATCTCGATGAACCCGAACCCGAGCGCCGCCAGTTCACGGTAGGCCTCGCCGTTGCGGTCGAAGCCCGCGGCCAGGCCGATGGGATTGGCGAATTTTACACCGAAGACCTCGCGTTCGAGCGCCGGGTGCCGTACGGTGTAACATTTGCGCAGGAACCAGCGCCCGCCGGGTATGAGCCCGATGATGCGCAACAACAGAAGCGCCACATGGTGTGCCCGCTCGATGGTAAGCGAGAAAAGGATGGGCTTTATGATTCTCCGGTACATTTTCTTAAGGGCATTGTCCGTGGCCGCAAAGGTACTAAAAAAGAATTGATTTCGCTAAAAGTATTCCCTGCGGTAGCGGTAGTGGTCGCGCATGGCCTCGAAATCGGCGGGCCGCGCCTTGAGGCGGCAGCTTTCGGCTTCGATGTCATAGGCGTCGCCGATGGTCGTGCAAAGCTCCTGCCACGGGATCGGCCGCGGGACGGAGGGGGCGGCTTCGGAGGGGTACCAACCCCGGAGCGGGAGGCCGAAGAAGCCGGCCAGCGTGGCGACGGACATGGCCGTAGCGGTGGCTTTGCCCTGCTCGGAGTAGCCGGCGACGTGGGGCGTGGCGAGCAGCGCGCGGTCGAGCAACTGCGGGTCGAGGTGCGGTTCGTGTTCCCAGACGTCGAGCACGCAGGGATGGCCGCTCCGCAACAACGCGTCGCCGTCGACCACTTCGCCGCGCGAGGAGTTCATCACCACGGCGCCCGGTTTCAGGCGGGCGAGCAGCCCCTCGCCGGCCATGTGCCGCGTCGAGGCGTCGAGCGGCGTGTGAAAGGTGAGTATGTCGGCTTGGCGTGCGACCTCTTCCAGCGGCAGGAACCCGCAATGCTCGCGCTCTTCGCGCGGCGGGTCGCAGCAGACGACGCGGAAGCCCCACAGGCCGGCGTATTCCCGGATGAGGGAACCCACATGCCCGACGCCCACGATGCCCAGCGTCCGCTGTGCGGGCTCCCACCCCTGTGTACGCGCGAGGTGGGCCAGTACGGCGCCCGCCCATTGCAGTACGCCGCGGGCGTTGCAGCCTGCTGCCGTGGCGACCCGTATGCCGTGCGCCGCGCACCATGCCGTGTCGATGTGGTCAAACCCGATGGTGGCCGTGGCGATCAGACGGACGCGCGAACCGGCGAGCAGGCGCCCGTCGCAACGGGTGCGGGTGCGGATGATGAGGGCGTCGGCATCGCGCACGTCCTCCGCGGCGATCCGGCTGCCGGGCAGGTAGCGTACCTCGGCCCACGGCTCGAGGACTCCCTGCAAAAAGGGGATGGCACTGTCTGCGACGATTTTCATGGATAGTTGCTTTTTCCTGATTTCTTTTCTTTCCGGGAAACAAATATAGGGAAAAATTAAAATTTTTGTACCTTTGTCATTTAAAATGAACATTTTCATTAAGCGGGGGCGGAGGTTGCAAGCAGACTATCTGTGCCGGGCGCGGAAAATGGAGAATGAAATTCAACCGTATGGAACTAAACGCCTTCGATCCCGACGGGGTCGGTGTGGATAACGGAACCTATTTCGGGCTTCCTTTCGAGCCGGGAACGGCCGAACTGGTGCTGGTTTCAGCTCCGTGGGACGTGACGGTGTCGTACGGCGCCGGGACGGCCCATGCGCCCGATGCCGTGATAGAAGCCTCGACGCAGCTCGACTTCCATGAGCCGCTGGCTCCCGGCGTGTGGCGCCGCGGTATCGCCACGGCCGATGTGGACTATGCGTTGCTGGAGGAGTCGCAACGCTTGCGCAGCGATGCGGAGAAGGTGATTGCCCATCTCGAAGGCGGGGGAAGTCCCGAGGACGACTATGCGGTACGCAAGGTGCGCCGCATCAACGAAGGCTGCCGCGCCATGAACGCCAACATCGGGGCGCAGGCGGCGCGGTGGCTCGACGCAGGGAAGACCGTGGGACTGGTCGGGGGCGACCATTCGACGCCCTACGGACTGATCCGTGCCCTGGGTGACCGCCACGGGGAGTTCGGCATCCTGCATATCGACGCCCACTGCGACCTGCGCGATGCCTATGAAGGCTTCGAGTTCTCGCATGCTTCGATCATGTTCAACGTCCTGCGCGACGTGCCTTCGGTGAAGAAGATCGCCCAGGTTGCAGTGCGCGATTTCAGCGGGACGGAAGCCGCCCTGGCCGCTTCTTCCGCCCGTGTTGCCACCTTCGACGACCTGTCGCTTGCCGCCGCGATGTTCCGCGGCGAGACCTGGGACGCGCTGTGCCGGCGAATCGTGGATGCGCTGCCGCAGGAGGTTTACGTGAGCTTCGACATCGACGGCCTCACTTTTGAGAACTGTCCCCATACGGGTACGCCCGTCTGCGGGGGGCTTACGTTCAATCAGGCCGTGTGGCTGCTCGATACGCTCGTGCGTTCGGGGCGCCGCATCATCGGGTTCGACGTCGTGGAGGTCGCTCCGGCGCCTGAAGCGAAAGTGGATGCCATCACCGGGGCGCGCATGCTCTGGAAATTGTGTAATTTGACATTAAAATCAAACGGACGGTAAATGCGACTATTTTCAATGTACCGCTGGGTACGTGAGCGTCATATGATCGGTATACGCGGCCGCAATTTTCTGGAAGCCCCCTGGGCGGGAGGCGTCGTACTGCTCGGTTGTGTGATCGTAGCCATGCTGCTGGCCAACCTGCCCGGGACTTCGCTCTATTACCGCCATCTGCTCGAAACGGATCTTTCGCTGATGGTGCACAGCCCCGATGGGCTGATCGACTGGGTTTTCCCGCGCGGAATGACCGTCGAGAAGCTGATTAACGACGGCCTGATGGTGATTTTCTTTTTCGCCGTCGGACTCGAAATAAAGCGGGAGATCGTTTGCGGGCAGCTTTCGTCGGCACGCCAGGCCATCCTGCCTGTATTGGCGGCCGCAGGCGGCATGCTCGCCCCTGCGATCATTTTCCTGTTCTTCAACCACGGCACCATAGCGGCCAACGGATGGGGTATACCCACGGCCACGGACATCGCCTTTGCCATCGGCATCCTTTCGATGCTGGGCGACCGCGTGCCGGTTTCGCTCAAAATATTCCTCACGGCACTGGCCATCGCCGACGACCTGGGGGCAATCCTGGTCATCGCGCTCTTTTACGGGGGGCAGGTGCAGATAAGCTGCCTGCTGGCGGCATTGGTCATCATGCTCGCGGTCTACTTCATGAAGGAGATGGGCGAAAAACGCATGTTCTTTTACCTGGTGCCCGCCGTGGTGATCTGGGGGTTGTTCTACTATTCGGGCGTGCATTCGGCCATTTCGGGCGTGGCGATGGCCATGCTGATCCCGATGACGCCCCGTTACAGCAAGGAGTATTTCGCCCATAAGATGCGCCACCTGAAGGAATTGATGCTGGCTGCGAGAACGTCGGGCGATGATTTTCCCAACGAGCACCACCGGTTCTACATGCGCCGCATGCGTTTGCTGGCGGCCGACTCGGTGGGTATGAGCTACCGCCTGGAGCATTCGCTGGCGCCCTATGTCACGTTCCTGGTGATGCCGATTTTCGCACTGGCGAACGCCGGTGTCGAGATCACCTCGCCCGAGTACCTGAATATTTTTCACTATTCGTCCGAGATCGGGTCGATCGGGATGGGTATTTTCTTCGGGCTCGTGGTCGGTAAGCCTTTGGGTATATTTCTTGCGAGCTGGGGTGCCGTGAAATCCGGCCTTGCCGTGATGCCCGAGGGGGCTACATGGCGCCTGTTGCTGGCCGTGGCCTGCCTGGGCGGTATCGGCTTCACGATGTCGTTGTTCGTCGACGCGCTGGCCTACACTGAACCCGACCTGATCGACCGGGGCAAGATAGCGATCCTGATGGGCTCGACGGCCGCGGCCGTGCTGGGAAGCCTGCTGATTTTGGTTTTTTCGAAGAAACGGAAATAAATAATATGCGTAAAACATTTTTTGCCCTGACAGCCATGGCGTTGCTGGCCGGAGCCTGCTCCAGGAAGTCGGGCGGGGGCGTGAAACTCAAGGCCGACACCGATTCGGTAGCTTATATCATCGGTATGAACGTGGGCATGAACCTGCTCAAAATGGATTCGACGCTCAACGTCAATGCCGTATGCGAGGGTATCCGCGACGTGTTCCGTGCCGGGGCGAAACTCTCGGCGGACGATGCCGAGGTCTATTACCTGCGTTACATGAACTATGTGCTGCCCGAAAAGGCGCGTGCCTACGAGGAGCAGTTCCTCGCGGACTTCGCCAAATCGAACCGCAGCTATGCCCGCACGCCGTCGGGCGTGACCTACGCCGTGGAGGTGCTGGGCGATCAGGAGCAGATTCCGATTTCCGACCGGGACAGCGTTGCGCTGCGCTACATCATCCGCACGGCCGACGGGGCCGACGTCTACTCCTCCTACGAGCGCCGCGACACGCTGCGCACGTCGCTCGGCAGCCTGAACAAAGGGATGAAGGAGAGCGTGAAACTGATCGGCAAGGGCGGTAAGATCAATGCCTGGATGCCTTCGTCGGCGGCCTATGGCTCTGCGGGGGACAAAGAGCTCGGGATCCGGCCCAATGCCACGCTTTATTACGAAATCGAGCTTGTCGATCTCGACAAATATACGAATTGGTCGCGGCGCAATAATTTACGCCGGTAATTTGGGGCGATATCGTAATTATTTTATAACTTTGCGCGGGTGAACCCCGAACAGGCTCAAACGATTAGACTAAACATATTCAAAAAACGATGAAAAAGATTCTTTTTGCCGCGGCGCTTGCGGGTGCCGCAATCCTGACCGCCTGCGGAGACAAGGGCGGCGGTGTCCGTATGGGCAGCCTTTCCGAATTCGACTCGCTGTCGTATGTGCTGGGTGCGAACATTGGTAACGGTATAAATTTTGAAATGAGGGACATCCCCTTCGATTTCAAGGCCATCGACAAGGGTATCAAGGAAAGTGCGATGGGTAAGGCTACGCAGGAGCACGACAAATCGCTCGAAATGCTGCGCGAGTACTTCATGACCAAGCGCGGCGAGCGCGCCCAGGCAATCGCCGCCAAACGTGCCGAGCAGGACAGCATCCGTCTGGCCGGAGGCGACAGCACGAAGGTCGAATATCCCACGGCCGACCCTGCCATGTTCGAGAACGAGGAGGAGCGCGCCGAGATTTCGTATGCTTTCGGTAACGACATCGGTTACAACATCAGCCAGAGCGGTATGCCCATACAGCTGGTTTGGATCGGTCAGGCCATGCAGGACGTACGTGACGGCAAGGCCAAGATGACCGAGGACGAGGTAAACCAGTACCTGCAATATTATTTCATGGTGAAGCGCCCTGCCGAGAATGCCGCCGCATCGAAGGCATGGCTGGAGAAGACCGAGAAGAAGTCGGGCGTCAAGAAGACCGAGTCGGGCCTGCTCTACAAGGTTACCAAGGAGGGCGACGCCGCCAAGATGGCGAAGGATCCCCGCGATGTGGTTCGGGTACACTATACCGGATATACGCGTGAAGGCAAGGTGTTCGACACCTCGATTTTCAAGAACCGCTCGAAAGAGCAGCAGGAGATGATGCGCAAGCAGAGCCCCGATTCGTTCGATGAAAAGGGTGCTCCCAAGGAGGCTGACGAACCCGCCAAGTTCCCGCTGAACCGTGTCATCAAGGGTTGGACGGAAGGTCTCCAGCTCGTGGGCGAGGGCGGTAAGATCACGCTTTGGATTCCGAGCGACCTGGCTTACGGTACGCGCGGTGCAGGCCGTGACATCGGCCCCAACGAGGCGCTCCAGTTCGATGTGGAAGTGATCGAAGTAATCCCTTACGAGGAGCCCGCACCGGCCGATTCGACCGCGACGGCTCCTGCACCGGCACCTGCAAAATAAGCGAGATGCATTTCCGGAAGATATTTGGAAGCGGGCTCCGAGCGGAGCCCGCTTCTTTTTTATATGAATAGGTATTCCATCGGTGTGAACCGGATACCGTCGACGGTGCGTTCGTCGCCGGTCGTGCGGAATCCCAGCCTGCGGTAGGCTCCGACGGCATAGGGCGAGGAGTTTACCGTGATCCGGGGCGTGTCCGGTGCCGTGCGGCAGTGGTCGCGCAGTGCGGAGAACAGGGCACGGGCGATGCCCTGCCGATGGCAGGCTTTCTCCACGAAAAGCAGGCACAGGTGGCTGCGTCGCGTCAGGGCGATGATCCCGACGAGCCTTCCCCGCCGGAAAGCGCCCCACGATTGCATCGACCCGTTGCGGTGCTGTGCCGCGAGGGCTTCCGGTGCGACAAAGCGGAGGAATGCGCCGATGCCTTCGGGGCTGTATTCCGGGGCTTCGAACTCGGCGAAGACGCGCCCAGCGAGGGCGGATGCTGCCGGCAGTTCCGTTTCGTGCAGGGGGCGTATGGCGGTGTCGGTAGGTTTTTCCATGTTTATGCGTATAAAGCAACGGCGGCCGGAAATCGCTCCGG
>ERZ773237.2137-NODE-2137-length-13922-cov-2.381409_pt1 | contig 13922 bp, 12 predicted proteins | sample MGYA00580990_ERZ773237 | MGnify/ENA primary metagenome ERZ773237 (study PRJEB29015, sample SAMEA2737749) | human gut metagenome | biome: human gut; feature: human-associated habitat; material: faeces | place: China | collected 2012 ...
CCGATTCAGTTTGCTGTCCACCCATTGCCAGGCACCGAAAACGGAAAGAATCAACGCCGCCACCAGCACCGCAATCGCGCATAAGATGCTGCGCAAGGCGCGCGGCCGGTGTGCCGTTACAGTTTTCGCCGTTGCCGCCGCCGGCCGGCCAAGATGGCTGAACTTCGTGGACACGTTTGCTGCTGGCGATGAGGGCCGGGAAACCGGCATATCCGACGGATTGCGCACGGCGTTGCGGGATGAGCCGGAAGACATCCGCGCTCGCGACGGCGGAATGCTGCGCGGTGCGGCGGCATCCGGAGCCGTGCTGCGAGTGGCGCGTCCGGTTTTCGGAGAAAAACTGGGCGGAGTCCGTCTGCCGTTGTCCGCGACGTTGGCGCTTGCCGTGGCGTTGGCGTTCAGTTGAGGCTCTTCGATGTCATTTCCCGTGACGGACGGACGGGCCGATGGAGCCTGACCTGACTGGCGCGAGGTTCGGGCGGGGGCGAAGGAGCGTGGCACCTGCCCGGAAGGCCGGGTGCGTCGATTTCCTGCAGGAATGAAGCTTGGCGGGTTGATATGCGGATCCGCCCCACCTGATTCCTGCGTCATAACCCCTCCTGAAACTGTCGATTGTCTGAATGACACTTTGACACAGCATCCGCCGGGTGTTCCTGCGCTATGGTGTTCCTGCGCAGGAACGGCACAATATCATGTGCAACGGCGTCAGGGCATCGCGTTCACGCCATAGCACACAGTTCCATAAAAATGATGTAATGACACGAGAAAGAATTTGACAAAACCGAAATTGCATGTGTGTAATTTAGTCCGTATGAAAAGCTCAATAGGCAAGGAGAATCGCATGTGGGGTGTGGTCGACGATTCAGCCGAAGAGCCATGGCACGAATTGTGGGGACTATTCCGACCTGATGGCGATGTATCTTGGCAGCACAAGGCGTTGTGCGCGCAAACCGATCCGGAGGCGTTCTTCCCGGAAAAGGGGGGCTCGACCCGTGATGCCAAACGTGTGTGCGCAAAATGCGAAGTGCGTGAGCAATGCCTGAAATGGGCCATCGACCATGATGAGCGATTCGGTATTTGGGGTGGCATGAGCGAGCGCGAACGCCGTCGATATAAGCGAGAGCACCGGGAGCGGGCGTAGCTCCACACACCCCCTTCAAGTCTGGTGCGTACACTGGGAGTTTATGAGTCCGACAGGTAATAGCGATATTCATGAGGCGTTGGCCGACGCCATGTCTTCTCGACCATATACGCATAGGCAGGATGTGGATACCGGCATTACGGCTGTGATCACCGTTGAGGAGGATATGCGTTTCCTCCGGTCTACATTGCGTTCGGTATTGACGCAGAATGTTCTTCCGGGAGTCGTCATCATCGCCGACGCGACCGGGCGCACCAGTTCGAGGATAACCACCTCGTTCGAGGTCATCCCCTCGCCATCGGGGCCGGTGATGGAGGTGCCGCAGTCCAAGCATGTGATTATTCACATCGTCTCGGCCAAGGGCGCACGCTCCTTCGGCGATGCGGTCAGCCGGGCATTGGATCGTGCCGATCTGGATGACGCTCCCCGCGCATTGTGGCTGCTCCATGATGATTCCCGCCCTTCGGATGACTCATGCCTTGAACGATTGCTTGAGGCGTGGCGCAATACGCCGGGCGCCAGTGTGCTCGGGTGCAAACAGTGCGATTGGGAAGGCTCCCATCTGCATGATGTCGGTATGTATGCAGGTCACCACGCCGTGCATTCCCTGGTGGTCGATGGAGAACCCGATCAGGAGCAGTATGACGGGCGGCAGGATGTGTTTGCGGTGTCGCTGGCAGGCGCGCTGGTGTCCATGTCGCAATTCACGCGACTGCGGGGCATCAATGCCTGGCTGACCACCTACAGCGAATCGGTTGATTTCTGCCGCCGTGTCTGCCTGAGCGGCGGACGCGTGGTGGTTGTCCCGCAAGCGGAGATATCACATCGTCGCGCACGGTATGAGGGCATTCGTACGCGAGGCGGGGAACCGCTTAAGGACGATCACACGGTCAATCATGCGATGACGGTGCATCGCTCCCAACAGCGGTATCTGTACACGGACCTGGCCATGTCGTCCTGGTTTATCGTCTGGCTGTGGAGGCTGCTCCGCAGTTTTGGCATGGCCATAGCCATGATGTTCGGCAAGAAGCCGTATGAAGCATGGGTGCAATTGTGCCTGCCATGGCTGGCCTTGGCCGATATCGCGGGAAACATGAAATCACGCAGTCTGGTGGCCAGACAATCGAAGGTCGCCGCATCGTCCCTGCATGTCTTGTTCGCAGACAGTCAGCAGATCAAGCAGTTCCATGATCGTCGGGATGCATTCCAATCTCAGCAGGGCAGAGTGCTGCTCAGTCCGCTGGAACGTGCCCATCTGCGGACACGCACCATATATCGCTGGAGTGCGGCCGTGGTGATGGCGCTGGTGTGCTTTGCGGCCATCGCGGTGATGTATTGGCCGGTGTTCCGTTCGATATTCTCCGGCGGATCGTTGTATTCCGATGTGTTGCTTCCCACCGGTGCCAGCTTCACGCAACTGGTGCAGTCCGCCACCACGCCGTGGGTGTTTGGCAGCGGCACCGGCATTCCTGCGCCGCCCACGCCGTGGCTGCTGGTGCTGATGCTGGCCTCGTTGGTCACGCTCGGCCATGTGACCGCCGCTTTGGCGATGATACTGTTTGTGGCCGCGCCGCTGAGCGCATTGTCGTTCTGGGCGCTGGCGGGCGTATTCACCCGCTCGGACGTGGTTCGTGTGCTGGGAGGACTGCTGTGGGCATCCACCGGCATTATGTTCGGCTGGTATGCGCAGGCCAATATGCCGATGCTTACCGTAATGGTGTTCCTGCCGGCCGCGTTCGCATTCGTGTTCCGTGCCGTGGGCATGTACCATGCCGAAGACCCGCTCAAGCCGCGCACATCCGTTCAGGCCGCGGCCATCGCCGCACTGTGCTTCATCCCTGTGGTGGCCGCCGAACCGCAGCTGCTGTTCGCGCTGATCGTCGTGTTCCTGATGTTCCTGCTATTCGTGCGTCGCAAGCGCGCCATGCTGTTGCTAATTCCGGTTCCTGCCGCCTTTGCGGTGGCTCCTACGCTCGTCAATGCGGTGCGTTACGCCGATTTGGGCATGTGGCGTCAACTGTTCGGCGACATCACGGTGCCAACGTCATCCGCCAATGGGTCGCCGGCGTCGCTGAGTTTGCTTGAGGCCGCACAGCGTGCGCTGGGATGGCGAATGGGGTCGACTGATTATGCCGATTTGGCGGTCACTGTGCTGTTTGGCGTCATCACGCTGCTTGCTCTTGCTTCGCTGGTGCTGCCGTTCGCGTTGCGGACCTCGCGACTGATGTGGGTGGTAATCGTCTGCGGAGGCGCGCTCGCCCTGGGCTCCAGCCGTGTGGCCATAACCGTGGATGCCGATGGTGTCGTGGCCGGTTCCGCGCAGCCGGGCATCGCGATGATGATATTGGGCTTCCTTGCCTGCGTGTGTCTCGTCGCTGGTGGGGCGGTGAAGCGATTCCAGCCGTTGCATGCGTCTGGCAGTGATCCCGCACCGAAAAAGGACCGTCTGCATGTGCTCATCGTGTCTGGCCGTGTGGTGCTTGCTCTGATACTGGTGTGCTGCATTGGCATCCAATGCATGTATGGCATCGAACGTCATAAGGATGCGGGACTGGGCGTGTCTGAAAACGGCCTGCCCATGGTCACCACCGATTATCTGGAGGCCGGTGCCGATCATCGTGTGCTTGCCGTGAGCGCGGAGACCCGCAACATCGTCAACTATGCGGTGATGCGCACCTCGCGCGGCGATCTGATCGACAGCTCTCCGGTCCAGCGGGCGCGCCTGCTGTCCGGCAAGCATGATGCGGTTGACGAACAACTGGCCCAGGCCTGTGCCTCGCTGCTGTCCAATCCCGACGAAGAGGCCATCGCGGCCATCAGCGCGCTTGGATTCGGCGGCATCTACGTGGTTCCCGAGACCGGCGATTCCTCGAACGACATGCTGTATGAACAGTTGAGCGCGAATATCGCCGCATCGAACGGCACCCAGTCCCTGGTCTTCACGGATAGCGGCAGCTACTATCGTCTGACGCTGCGTAGCAGCGCCTCACAGCAGGTGGATACCTCATGGCAGCAACGTGCACAGCATAGTGTCTGGAGGCACGCCTGGCTGATATGCCTAGGTGTGATCACGGCGTTGTACTGCTTGGTCGCCATGCCTCGCAGACGACCGTCCTACGGATTGGAGGAGCAGGCATGAGCAACAAAACTTCTGGTTTCAAACGTGCGATCGGCATCGTGCTCGGTGTGATCACCATGCTGGTGTTGATTGCGCTGTTCGTCGTTCTCGTCATGGCCCCCATCCCCAATATCTGGGTGGATAAGGTGGCCGCTTCCGATAATGCCATCGACCAGACCGTTAGTCCGACCCAGTCCGAAACCTACTGCCCGGCACCTATAGGATTGGCCGATACCGGCACGTACGGCGACAGCGCCTTCCAGGCCACTGTCGGCAATCTGAGCACACAAGCGCGCTATGCGGCGTTCGGCTCCGTCTACAGCGCCACTGTCTCGGCGATCGGGCAAAAGTCCAGTTCAGATGACGTAACTTTGAAAGACGCCGATTCGACCGACGATTCCTCGGTGAAAACCGGTGCTCAGAAGATCAATCAGGGAGCTCGTCTGATCAATACCCGTATGCTGCAGGCCGCAGCTGGCACCGGCACCGTCGGCACCATCGCATCATGGGCCGATGATGGCGATGTGAGAGGCATATCGGCGGCATCCTGCGTATCGACCTCGCTCAGCCAGTCGTTCCTGCTCTCCGACAGCACGACCGGTACCACACAGCAGCTCATCGTCTCGAATCTCTCCACCAAGCCGACCACCGTCGACATTGCCGTCTGGGGTTCCGAGACAGCCGGGAAAATGGCATTGTCCACCCAATCCACGCTGTCTGTGCCAGCCGAGGGGGAGTCCTCGATGGAACTGTCCGCCGCGGTCGATGGGCAGCATGGTCTGTTCGTGACCGTTTCCAGCAAGGAGACTCCTATCGCGTCCGTGGTGCGCACGGTGACCATGGATGGTCTGACACCGAAGGGTTCTGATTTCGCGCTGCCGCTGCCGACCGCATCCAATGCATCGGTGGCGCCGTCCATCACTGCCGGCGATGCGGTCACCGCTTATCTGTTCGCCAAGGCAGACACCAGCACCGGGCTGTCATGGATTACCGCCAAAGGCTTGGTTCCCGCCAAAGATGCCACCGTCACTGCTGATAAAGTGACGGCGATCGACTTGGGAGAAGCTCCTGATGGGGCGTTGGGCGTGATGTCCACCGCAGAGGACGCCGTGTCGTTCTCCGTCAAGGCCACACGCTCCGGTGACTCCGGCCAAGCCGATTTCGCATTGGTCAATGCCGGCGAGCCATCCGAATTCTCGGGGTTGGCCCTTCCCGACGGAGTAAAGGCCTCCATCACGCTGGCCAATACGTCCAATGCGCGCAGGACGGTCACCTTGCGCGCCTACGATGATGCCGGTGCTTCGGTAACCTCCAAGGAAATCACACTGGATGCGAACGCAGCACAAACGATTGAAGCCGGCAATCTTTCCGGCGATCATGGCACCGCGGTCGTGCTGATGTTGGAGGACTCATCCAAGAAAGTGAGCTGGGGAGCGCGGTTCAGTCACGATTCGTTGCAAGACAAGGACATCGCCGGATTGTCCGTCATCGACGCTTCAACGCTGATGCCCGCCACGGTTCATGTCTGGGCTCGGAACGATTCCTCCATCGTCAAGTAGAAGGGTATGCGCGCCGATGTTTCGGCGGCCATATAGCTGCGGGCCGTGCCACTACCTTATTACAAGTGACACGGCCCGCAGTGTTGTCACAGGCCCCAGTCGGGGTCGATTTCCTCGGGCCTGCGCCCATACAATTCCGCTATGCGGGCCACCAGCTCATCCCTGACGGCCAATTGCAGTTCGAGCTTGGTAGGTGCCTCGGTCTGCAACGGCATGCGGTAGAGCACGACTCGTGCGGGAATGCCGTGGCTGGCGGGGAAGCACTGGGACGTCATATTCGGCTCGGTCTGCCAAGGCGTCGGATCCGAAGGCGGCACATCCTCCACCGCGAACTGGAGCGGACGTATCAGTTCCGGCCACGCTTGGCCGAGCCTGCGAACCTGGGCCGCCACCATATCGTCGAACATGCCGGTGCGAGTGCGGTAACGGGGCAGACGGGTGCCGAACATCGGGGTTCGTGTGCCGCGACCGTGGCGGTTGCGGTAGATTCGTGCGTTCCAAGGTGGCTGAAGCATGGTTCCCACCATAGGGCATGGCGGAGGCAACATGCGTTAGGATTGGTTCATTGGCTGTGAACATTCGTCAACGAGGGAGGCACGACAAATGGTGGTACGTTCGTGGTCCGAACTTGATTTCGATAATGTCTGCTCCAACGCCAAGGTGTTCGGTTTCGATTTGGACAACACACTGGCCAGCTCAAAACAGCCGATGAAGCCCGCGATGATCGAACGGTTCTGTGCGTTGCTCGACCATACGGTGGTGGCCCTGATCTCAGGGGGCGGCATGGCGGTGGTCACCTCGCAGGTGCTGGATGTACTCACCCCGAATGCCAGGCGCGGCAATCTGCATGTCATGCCTACCTCCGGCTCCCGGTATTACCGGTGGGATGGCACGCAATGGGCCTTGGTGTATGCGCATGATCTGTCCGAAGCCACCGTGGCCGCTGTCTCGGAAAGTCTTGAGCGACATGCCCGGGAACTGGGATTGTGGGAACAGCAGGTATGGGGGCCTCGAATCGAGAACAGGGGCAGCCAGATCACCTTCTCCGCTCTTGGGCAGTTCGCGCCCGTAGCGGCCAGGCATGGGATCGCGATAACACGAAGAAACAGGCGCTGGTCGAAGCGGTCAAGGCCGATCTGCCGCATATGCGGGCCAGGGCCGGCGGATACACCAGTGTGGATGTCAGCGAATGCGGCATCGATAAGGCCTATGCCGTGCGCAAGCTGACGCAGACACTTGGCATACGGGCCGATGAAATGGTGTTCGTGGGTGATCGCATGACGCCTACGGGTAATGACTATCCCGCGGTTGAGGCCGGTGCGATCGGTGTTCGTGTTGAGAATCCGCAAGATACGGTACAACTGCTGGATGCACTGCTTGCGCGATTCGATACTCCAGCTCGATAGTGACGCGTTATGGACGGGCCGAGCGTATACAAGTGGTGGCATGCGATGTGGGCACAGGTCTGCAATCTGCTGTTTCCACGCGGCTGCGCTGGGTGTGACGCGCCGGATGAGGTATTGTGTGCGGCATGCTGGGCCCTGTTTGCGCAATGCCGGGAACGGGATGCAGACAGTGGTGGCGGAGCCCGTATATGGTCCGCATCGATTTATCAGGGAGCGGTACGTCGTGCCATTCTCGACTGGAAGGACCACGACGATACCGAGCTTGACGGCCCGTTCGGCCGCATCATGGTGTCGCTGCTGAACAAGACGCCAATACCATCATCATGCTTGGGTCATCGCGTATTGGTGGTTCCGGTGCCATCATCGCGGGCGTCAATGCGCCGAAGAGGACGTGCCCATACGGCACCGTTGGCCAAATCGGTGGCAGGGGCATTGCGTGGGTACGGCGTCGATGCGCGACCATGCAATGCCCTGAGCTCCTCCACCAAGGCACGCTCCGTGCAGCAGGTCTCTTCGGCACAGCGTGCCCGTCGTATCACCGGTCATGTCAGGGTGAAGCGTGATCTCATCGGCAATGGCGACGCGGTGCTTCTCGTTGATGATATCGTCACCACAGGTGCCACTGTGCGGCAATGCGTTCAGGCGTTTCAGCAGGCCGGCACCAAGGTGGTGGGCGTGCTGGTATTGGCGGATGCCGTGGTGCGACGGTCCGATGACGATATCAACGGGTGAATGACATCGGTGACGATGCCCCAGATAGCAGGCGAAGCGCCGTTGCTCGGCATGTAATCGGGGTATCGCGGATTCTCGGCGTGCAATATGGTGATGCCGGCCCGTGAAACCAGCCGCTTGATGGCGATTTCGTCGTCCATGACAGCCGCAACCACATCTCCGGGGACTGGTGCCAACGAACGATCGACAATCAGCAGATCGCCGTTGTGAATACCCGCATTGATCATGGAATCGCCGGCCATCTGCATAACAAACAGCGTGGCCTCGTGCGCCATGGCCTGTGACTCGGATTGCTGTGTCATGCTGCGCCTCCCACCCTGTATTCGAACATCTGTTCGAATACAGTATACGGTAGGACGTCGGACAATATCAGCGTTCGGCGATGTGATATTTAGGCAGGATGATTTCGAAATCGGCACCTCGCGTGTCGTCGACCACTTTGACGGTGCCACCGTGCAATTGGGCCGCCCAGCGCGCGATGGACAGGCCAAGACCGGTGCCGCCCGACTCGGTGCCGGGACCCGTCTTGCCTTTAACAAAGCGCCGGAAGATGTCCAAACGGTCGGAAGGCGCAATCTGGGAGCCGAAATTCACCACATTGGTCACGATGGTGCCTTGGTTTTCGTCCTCGTGGGCGTCGACCAGCACGGTGGTGCCGTCGGCCGAATGTTTCAGCGCGTTGGCGATGATGTTGGTGAATAGCTGGCGCAGGCGGTCCTGATCGCCTTCCATCGTGATGTCGGCCGGCACGGTGACGCGGATGTCGTGGGCGTGGCCACCATCGGCGATTTCCAACGGCTCGATGGTCTCGTCAAGAAAGTCGGCGAAGTTGAACTTTTCGATATTCAGACTCGCCGCACCGGCCTCCATACGGCTCAGGTCCAGTAGGAAGGCGATGAGATCGGAGAGACGCTGCGTTTGGGTGAGGATGCTCTCCAGATTGGTGGGAGTGGGCTCGGTGACGCCGTCGGCCATGTTCTCGACCATCGCCTGCAAAGCGGAAACGGGCGTGCGCAGCTCATGGCTCACATTGGCGATCATGTCGCGGCGCATTTTATCGGCATGCTCGAGTTCGCCGGCCATCTCGTTGAACGAGCGAGCCAGCTTGCCGACCTCGTCATGACGATCCTGATCGATATCCACGCGGACCGTGTAATCGCCATCCGCCATGGCTTCGGCCACATCGCGCATCTGGCGTAGGGGAGCGGTGATGCCGCGAGAGAAGAAATAGGTGATGCCCAAGGCCACCACCAAAGTCAGCGGCATGGCGATCCAACCGGACCAGCCGAATTTCAGGAGGAACCAGCACATGGCAAACGCGATGGCAGTGGCGATAACGATCAGTGCGCTGAGTTCCAGCTTCAGAGATGAGAACAAATCAACCGGCTTGACGCGAGGTTTCATCGCATCAAGCCGGGATTGCTGTTGTTTTTTGGATGCCATCACGCGGTCGGCGGCTCGAAAGCGTAGCCCACGCCATGCACGGTGCGGATGGTATCGGCACCGAGCTTATGGCGCAGCGCCTTGACGTGGCTGTCGACGGTGCGGGTGCCGGATGCGTCGACCCAGTCCCAGACCTCTTCGAGCAGCTTTTCGCGGGTGAGCACCGACTTCGGGCGGCGGGCCAGCGTGGCCAGCAGATCGAACTCGGTGGGGGTCAGATGCACCTGTTCGCCGTTCACGGTGACGATGCGCTGGGCCGGGTCGATGACCATCGAACCGAAGTCGAGCAGCTTCTCGTTCTCCGAGTTCTTGGCGATGACCTTCGCACGCTCCACGCGGCGCAGCAGCGCCTTGCAGCGGGCGATAAGCTCGCGCATGGAGAACGGCTTGGTCATGTAATCATCGGCACCCGCTCCCAGACCGATGACCTTGTCGGCCTCGTCATCACGTGCGGTGAGGATCAGCACCGGCACCGGACGTTCGGCGACGATGCGTTTGGTGGCCTCTAGACCATCCATAACCGGCAGCATGATGTCCATGATCACCAGATCGGGGCGTAGCTGGGACGCGGCCTGGACGGCGGAAGCGCCGTCCCCGGCCACGCGAGCGGTCCATCCTTCAGCGGTGATGCGCTGGGCGATGGCCGTGGCGAGCGTGGGCTCGTCCTCGACCACCAGCACCGTGCGCGGTGTCGTATTCTGACGCGCTGTGGTATTGAGCATAAATAAACCGGTTACCTTTCAGCCTGTTGACCAGTTCAGTCTTCCGGCTTCAAGAATACAACTCCCAGAGCCGGAACGGTGATCTTCGCCGAGAACGGACGTGAATGATATTCGCCCTCGACCGCTTCGAAGGTGCCGTTGTGGATGTCGGAGCCGCCGTACTTGGCGTCATCGGTGGTGAACACTTCGGTCCACTTGCCGCCGGTGGGCAGCGCCACCTGGTAATCGGACCAGGCCTCACCGGAGAAGTTGACCACCACAGCCAAGGTCTCGCCCTTGGTACCGATGCGCAGGAAGCTCAGCGTGTTGTGGTCGGCATCGTCGCTGGTCAGCCACTGGAAGCCGGCCGGGTCGAAGTCCTGGCTCCATAGTGCCGGATGCGCCTTGTAGAAGGCGTTAAGGTCGGCGACCATGGTCTGGACCTGACGGTGCTCCTGCCAGTTCAGGCAATCCCAATCGATGGAGGCGTCGTGATCCCACTCGCCCCACTGGGCCAGCTCGTTGCCCATGAAGGAGAGCTTCTTGCCTGGGTGAGCCCACTGATAGGCGAACATCGAACGCACGCCGGCCAGCTTCTGCCAGTCATCGCCCGGCATCTTGCCGCGAAGTGACCCCTTCATGTGCACGACCTCGTCGTGCGAGATCGGCAGGACGAAATTCTCCGAAAAGGCGTACATCAGCGAGAACGTGATGTCCTTGTGGTGGAACTGGCGGAACCAGGGGTCAAGCTTCAAATAGTGGCACATGTCGTTCATCCAGCCCATGTTCCACTTGAGGTTGAAGCCGAGGCCGCCATCCTTGGCGGGCCGTGTGACGAGCGGCCACGCGGTCGACTCCTCCGCGACCATCAATGCGTTGGGGTCGACGGAAAACGCAGTCTCGTTGAGCGCGCGCAGGAAGTCGATGGCCTCTAAATTCTCGTGCCCGCCGTTGATGTTTGGCGTCCAACGGCCATTTTCGCGGCCATAGTCGAGGTACAGCATCGACGCGACCGCGTCCACGCGCAGGCCGTCCACATGGAACTCGCGCAGCCAGAACGCAGCAGAGGAAAGGAGAAAGCTCTTCACCTCGCCGCGGCCATAGTCGAACACACGCGTTCCCCAGCCCTCGTGCTCGCGCTTATTGGGGTCGGCGTATTCGTAGCAGGGCGTGCCGTCAAAGTCGATGAGGCCGTGCGCGTCCTTGCAGAAGTGCGACGGCACCCAGTCTAAAATGACGGAAATGCCCTTTTGGTGCAGATGGTCGACAAAGTACATAAAGTCCCTGGGCGTGCCGTAGCGCGACGTTGCGGCAAAATAGCCGGTACACTGATAGCCCCAGGAATCGTCAAGCGGATACTCGGTGACGGGCATGAGCTCAACGCAGTTGTAGCCAAGGTCCAGAACGTGATCCGCCAGCTCGCGCGCGAGCGTGCGGTAGTCGTAAAAATCGCCGTTTTCGTGCCGCCGCCATGAGCCGAGGTGGACCTCGTAAATGTTGAGCGGCGAGCGGTCGAGGGGTGCCTTTGCGCGGCTCGCGCGCCATTCGTCATCCCCCCAGCGGTAGCCGCCGAGGTCATAGAGCTTGCTGGCCGTACCGGGGCGGGTCTCGGCGTGGAAGGCGTAGGGGTCGGCCTTGAGGACCGTTTCGCCCGATTGTGCCGTCACGGCAAACTTGTAGGTATCGTAGCGCTTGAGGGACGGCACAAAACACTCCCAGAAACCGTCCGCGTTCTTTTCCATCGGGTGGGCGTAGCCGTTCCAGCCGCAGAAATCGCCCACAACGGACACATGCGTGGCGTTCGGCGCCCAGGTGCGGAAGACGTAGCCGTCTTTCCCCGACCGCCGCGTGCGGTGCGCGCCGAGATAGCGGTAGGCCTCGCTGTTCGTGCCGCCGTAAAAGGCTGCGGCGTCAAATCGTCTGCCGGTTTGTTTCATGCCTCTTGTCCTTTCTCCTCATAGAGCGTATGAGAGCGGCGCAGCACCTTATTCCTCATCCGGTGCGCGCTGCACTGCCGCGCCGCCGAGGCCGAAATCGTCCTCCACGCTCGCTGTGTCGCGGCGGAGCATATTTTCCATCACGCGGATATCGCTGTCGATGTCCATCGCCTCGTTGCGGTACAAATCGTCGAGCTGCTTGTCAAAGCCCTTGATGAGGGCATCCATCGTCTCTTCGATGCGCTCCTGCGCGCGGGAAAGGTTCTCGCCCTCGATGCCCGCCTCTTCAAACTTTGCGTAGCTGTCAAGCAGCTTGAGCGTCGTGGGCAGGTAGTAATTGAGGAACGTCGCGGCCTGCTGCTGCTTTTCGGGATGCTCCTCGACCTCGCGGAAAATTTTGCCCGCAACGGTCTCGAGATGGTCGATCTTCTCGCTCAGCACGGCGTCGGCGATGCGGTCGTTCGCTGAGCGGATGGCGCGCAGTGCGCCCGCATAGCCCTCGTTGGCCTCCTTGGGCGTGACGTTTTCCTTTTTCGCGGTCGCATTCGCGTAGTCGGCAAAGGCGTCGGCGCTGCGGAAGAAGATGCCGCGGCCGCTGTCTAAGTACGCGCCCGTGCCAAGCAGGCCCTTTTCGACCATGTAGTCAAGATCACTCTCGATCTTTTTGCGGCTCTTGCCCGTTACGGTGCAGAGCTCCTCCACGCTGATGTAGCCGCGCTCGCCCATCACGGCGAGATAACGCGCGATGCGTGCACTGCGGCGCTTCATGCGCTGACCGGCAGCAAACATCGCGATACCGCCGGCGAGGAAGCCGCACTTGGACAGCATGTACTCGGCCATGTAGGAATACCAGCCGTAGCCGATGATCTCGCCGATATTCGAGATCAGCCCGCTGCCGGCAGCCAAGGCGATAATGCCGCCGATGATCATCAGCGTGCGCGCGGTCTTGTCGGAAGTCTTCGGCGCGCGGTTCATCTTTTTCGCTGTCTGCACAACGGTCTTTTCTACCTTGTTCGTACTGCGCGCCGTAACGTTCGCGTTCGGACTGGTGCTCGTGCGCGTGCCACTGCGCGGCGAACTCACCTTTTTCGGCTTGTCCGAGAGCTTGGGGATGAGCGCGATGAGGCCGATGGGCCACAGGCCGAAGGCAAACAGCGCCGCGATCAAAATCCAGCCGCCGACGTCGACATCGTTCTTTTTCTTCGTTTTTCCGCTGCCCTCGTCGAAGCGGAATGAGCCGCTCTCGGGGTCGTATTCAAAATCCTTGCTCATTTATCTGTTCTCCTTTTTCTTGCCCGCTCTCGCGGAGCGCTCGCGCTCAAGGTCGACGATCTTCGTCTTTTTACCTGTCTTTTCGTCCAGCACATAGAGCGTATTGAGCTGGGATTTTAGGTTTGCCTTCACCGAGTCGATGTAGTCGCGGCGCAGCTGCGCCTGCTCCTCCTTCTCCTCGTCGGTCAAGCCTTCAGCTTTGGCCTTGCGAATCGCGTCGAAAGAAATCGCAGTGCTGACATGCTGGAAGTGCACATGCACGCCGGTTTTGCGCGCCATCTCGATATCGCGTTCGACGATTTTCAGTTCGGTATCTTCGGGAATGCCGGGTACGCCCAGTTCTCGTGATACGGGACCTTCATTGACCGCCCCGGTGTCGTGGTGTTCGCAATGCTCGATCAGGTATAAGCCTGATTTCTTGACGTTGTCGAACACTTGGTCGAGGATTTCCGGTGTTACCGCGGAACCGTCATCGCTGATGGCGGTCACCGGGTGGCACAGCTGGTAGGCGTCCTTGTTGTCGTCATCGTGTTCAGGCAGGTAGCCGATCCAGTCGGCCACGTCGGTTGCTTCCTTGCCTGCACGCCCTTTGGAAGCGCATACGCACAGGTCA
>ERZ773237.2147-NODE-2147-length-13829-cov-2.693190_pt1 | contig 13829 bp, 10 predicted proteins | sample MGYA00580990_ERZ773237 | MGnify/ENA primary metagenome ERZ773237 (study PRJEB29015, sample SAMEA2737749) | human gut metagenome | biome: human gut; feature: human-associated habitat; material: faeces | place: China | collected 2012 ...
AATCCGTTGGTCCTCTGTCTCCGGGCGAATATCGCGCAGAGAAGCTGCTCGAACTCTGGCGCCGAGAAGCCAGCCCCTTCAAGCTGCCCGAGGACTTTTTGCGTCTTGTGGTGGAAGCGGGCCGCCGGACGAAGCCCAAATCAGCCGATGTCCGACTTTTCAAACCGCTGCTGATCAAATGTCCGGAATATTTCGGAGATGATCTTCACCAATTGCTCTGGCGGATTCGAATGGCTGTGGCCGAACAGCGTTGGGCGGATGCTGAGGAAGGACTTTTCACGGCTGCAGAGTGTCTTCTCGACAGGGCGCAAGACGCAGCAAGGGATGAAACGATCGAGTCGCTCTGGCTCGAAGCAGCTTCGCTTGCAGCTTGGACGGCAGCCGGCCGCGTCCTTCTGGTGCCGGGCATAAAGTGGATGAAACCTTATGCGGACAACGAAGCGGAGCTGATTGTCGAGCGCCTGCGGCTTGGAATTCCAGATGCGGTGAAGCTCGCTGATCTTTTCGCAGAGCTTTCCGACGCAGCTCCGGCTTGAGGAGTCATCATGGAGCACAGCCGCATCATTCATCATTATTGGACATCACCTTGCGGCATTTTGGATCTCGCTTCTATTGGCGAGCAGCTTGTAATGTGCGACTGGGTAGGTGGCTGGCATCGAGCGGCAACGCTCAATCGGCTGATCCGACTGACCAAGCTTCCTATGGTCGAAGATGCCTCATCGGTTATTGACCTCGCTCAGGTGCAGCTTGCGGAGTATTTTGATCAGCGGCGACAGGTGTTCACCGTCCCGTTAAGGCTGATTGGCAGCGAGTTTCAAACGCGTGTTTGGCATGCACTCACCAAAATTCCATACGGCAAGACGATTCCCTATGGGGAAATTGCGCGGGAGGTGAACTCGCCGAAGGCTGTTCGGGCGGTGGGCGGTGCTGTGGGCGCCAATCCGCTTTCCATCATCATTCCTTGTCACCGCGTCGTCGGCGCGAATGCTTCCATCACGGGCTATGGCGGCGGATATGCCGCCAAACGTCATCTTCTTGCGTTGGAACTTGGACTCTCGGCTGACGAGCTGCCGTTCAGCCGCGGCGTGAAGGAGTGATTTCAGTAGAGTGACTTAGCCGCCTTCGAGCACCGTTAGGAATTGCTTTAAGTTGTGCACCCGCAGCTTCTTATAGATGTTGTTGCGGTGTCCCTGCACTGTACGATCTGAAAGGTCGAGACGCTCGGCAATGTCATGATTGGCAAGACCCTCCTTAAGGAGCTCAGTGATTTCGTGTTCTCGCGGACTCATTTCCGCGAGAATCTGCTCGACGGCCTGTTTGGGCAGTGCGCCCTGCGACGCCTCAACACTCACGCGGCTTGCCGCCTCAATAGCGTCAGCGAGCGCCTCGGCATCAACGGGTTTTTCAAGGAAGTCGAAAGCACCGAGTTTGAGCGTTCGGACTGCGGTGGGCACATCGCCGTGTCCGGTGACGAAGATGATGGGAAGCGACAGATTCTGAGCCTTCATGCGCTCCTGGAGTTCCAGTCCGGACATGCCGGGCATGCGGATGTCTAGGAGCAGACATCCGGGAGGCGTTGAGCGCCATGCTTTAAGAAATTCTTCGGCGGATCCCCAGGCTGCAGTTTGCCAGCCGCGGCAGGAGAGCATGAAGGAGAGTGCATCGCGTACTTCGGCATCGTCATCAACGATTCGGATGAGCACCGTTCGCTGGAGATCTTCGAGTGTTTTGAGGCCGGAGCCGTCAGTTTGCTTCTGGTCGGTCATGATGCTTGAGGCGGAATGTCGTAATGCGAAGAAGAGGAGGATTCGGCAGCGGCTGTGTTCTTCAAGGGATACGAGCCGGCGCGCAGGAGTCGTACCTGTGCGATGACGCCGCCCTGCGGGCGTTCAAAGAAGGTGAGCCGTCCGCCAGAGGCCTCGGCGATGGCAATTGCAATGGGAACACCAAGTCCATGCCCTGCGGCTTTGGTCGTGATGAGAGGCGTGGTGAGCTCGTTGAAGGCGGCATTCGTCATCTGCAGGCCTGTGTTCTCGATGGTGATGAGCACTGAACGATCCGTTTTGTCCGTCGGATCGGGCTCGGTACGCACGGATACGGTCGGAACCTCTTGAGCGCTCGAAGTGTTGTCACTTGCCGCGGAGGCGGCGGCTTCAAAAGCATTTTTGATGAGGTTTCTCATGAGCAGTTCGAGTTCGAGCGCGTCTCCCAACACCTCAATGCCCTCAACGGACTCACACTTGAAGGCAACAGAGCGCTGCAGATCCGGAGAAATGGCGGTCAGTACATTGTCAATGGTGGTCTTTAAGGACACCGTTCTGTCGCGGCGGGTTTGGTTGCGCGAATAGCCGCGGACTTTGGCAACGATCGCTTTGGTGCGTTCAAGTCCCTGCTCAATGCCAACGCGGCTTTTTTCCAGCATGGCGGTATTAACCGGCTGGCGTGAAAGCAGTGTTTTCATGCCGTCAAGGTAATACTGAACGGCTGCGAGCGGCTGAGCAAGTTCATGAGCAATCAGGTTGGAGAGCTGTCCCACGATGGTCGCTTTTTGCATGCGTTCCATGCGCCCGCGCATTTCTTCCAGCCGAAACTGCGATTTACGCTCCTCTTCAATACTGGCTTCAAGTTCAGCCGTGCGCACCCGCACAAGGTAACCGACACGCCAGCTGTGAAAAGCAAGTCCAAGAATCATCGCTGCAGCCAATACGCACCAGGCGAGGTTTTTCGTCAGCCAGTCTTTGAAGGAAATGTCGCGCAGATAAGCGTAGTTTTCGATTTTGAGTTCGCGGTAGAGCCGATTAACAGGACGAAGGTCGGTGGCTACACCCCAATGGTGACCGGGTGCAATTTCCTTGATTGAGAGGAGTGTGCGGGCGATCACATGCGCCGCACCCGGCGCGGAGCCTTCGAGCACAGACACCATGATGTTGGGGTAGGTGCGCGAGGTGTGAACGCAGTGCAGCGTCGGATCTTCGCGGGGTTCAAGGACGCGGTAGCGGGACCGGACTTCGGGCGGCTGGTGTTCCAGCCAGCAGGCGCGAACCATGGCAACGTCGGCTTCATGCGTATCGAGGCGGGAAGCAATGGCCGCGTTTTCGCTGTCGCCGGTAAAGTGGATGTCACTGAAAAAATGCTCCGGATCATATCCGCGGACGGCAATTTCGCCGAGCCCTGTGCGATAGCTCATGAAGGCTGAGGCGTAGCTTGCCGAGAGGCGTTTGTCTTTGAGGTCCGCGATGGTTTTGATGTTTTCTTCATCGGCACGCACGAGGAAAGTGGTGGCTACACCCGTATTGGGATTGGGCTGCAGATCCGTGATGAGCGTGGCTACAGGGAGAACGCCGTGCGGCGACATGCGCATGGAAAAGCCCGAACTGGCAATGAAAACGTCGATATTGCCCGTTTCGATCAAATGTTCAAGCTTCGGGGAAGGAATTCTGGGATAGATCTCAACCGGATAGGGTGCAAATGCCTTCTCAATGGTTTCAAGCGTATTCATCAGCGCTTCGGCGGTAACGGGCTGTTCCCAAAGTGAAATGATCCCGACGCGAAGCGGTCGATTTTGGAAAATCTGCGCGGTGGCCGATGAAAGGGCATCCGTCTGATTGGCTCGGTGAGCGCTCTCTGATATGTCGGACGCGCTCATCGGTTCTTGAGCGGGCTGCGGTTCCTGGTGCCCCTGATGTGCCAGATTGGTAGGGGTGTCAGGCTGCGCCGTGGGCACAGGAAAGGCGAGCCGCGTCTGACCTGTGCCGGTTGAGTTCGGCAGTGCAGCAAGGCTTGGCGTGAAGGTAAGGACAAGCAGAAGCAATGCCGACATAAAGTCGGCAGGAGCCGTGAGCGCTGGCGAATGCATGAAGGAAAAAGTACGGACATGGTTTTTGAGCTGCCGATCGGTGCTTCTGTTCTCCCATTCTAGGCAGAGGACTGATTGCGCGCTTTTCCTGAACGCATAGATTTGTTGACGCTTGTCAGGCTACTCGAGTACCTCGTTTGGGAAATTGTTTTCATCGGAAGCAAGTGCGTAATGAACACAGCCCGTGGCCGTTATTCAAACGCCGCTTTCCGAAAAAACTAAAAGTGTGCGGTCAATGCCGTACGCACGTAGAAAAGGAGAAAACCATGTCTGCGAATCTATCTCGTCGCTCCTTCATCGCTGGTTCAGCCGCTATGGGCGGCATGATGCTGGGTGTATCGAGCTCCGCTGAAGCCAAAGTTCCTTCGAAGTGGGACTTCAAGGCCGACGTGATTGTCGTCGGTGCCGGCGCCGCAGGCATTCCGGCTGCTATTCGCGCAGTCGAACAGGGTCTTTCGGTTCTCGTGGTTGATGCTAACTACGATATCGGCGGCCACGCCATCATTTCTCAGGGCAATACGCTTTTGGGCGGCGGCAATGCTATGCAGCAAAAGTACGGCATTGAAGACTCTCCTGAGACGATTTTCAAAGATCTGACGGACTGGTCAGTGACGCTCCCGAACGGCTTTGCCGACTATCGCTTCAATGACCGTGACATGCAGGCGATGATCGCCAAAGAATCTGTGCCAACCTATGACTGGCTGGTCAAAATCGGCGTTCCGTTCCTCGACAAGAAGCCTGACAATGCCGGTGCTTACGGCGCAGGCTGCAGCGCACCGCGTGAACTCCACTTCTCATGGACGAAGGGCGCCAATCTCGAAGCGCCTGCCGGCACGAGCGGCACAGTGCTGATGCGCTCGCTCGAAGACGCAGCCCGCAAGGTCGGCGTTAAGTTCCTGCTTAACTTCTACATGGACGAACTGATCGTCGACGAAAAGGGCCGCGTTGTGGGTTTGAAGGCCCATCGTACGCCGAAGGTTCTCCCGGACGGTACGGAACTCAAGAGTTTCCGCAGTGACGGCAATGTGGAGTCCAAGAAGGACAAGATCGTCGTCGGTGCCAAGAAGGCCGTCGTGCTTGCTACCGCCGGCTATACCGACAATGTGACCTTCCGCCGCATGGTCGATCCGCGTCTCACGAAGGAATTCGCTTCGGCTGCCTGCGAATATTCGCCGCAGGACGGCTCCGGCACGCTTGCCGCTATTAAGGTTGGCGCTGGTCTTTGGGGTCTGACGAATGCTTATACGGAACGCCCGATTTCACTTACCCGCGGTGCAGTGATCGGCGTGCGCGACACGTATCTGCGCTGGGCGCCCGAATCGCCGATCTTCCCGCTCGTGAAGCATTCCGGCGTAGCGCTTCGCAACTGGCAGAACGCCATCGTTGTCAACTGGGTCGGCAAACGCTTCTTTGAAGAAACTTCGTCGGCCGGCTTGACGGCTGATTCCGGCAAACTGACGAGCTACGGCACGGCCAACAGCACCCGCGGCCTGATGAACGGCACGAACGGCGCCTTCTTCAAGGAACTTGACAAGAACCCGTACGTTCAGGGTAATTGGCGCAACATCGACCGTACGAAGTACAACCCGATCAACTTCATCGCCGCAGCGCTGCAGATCAATGAAGGGTCGCATGCCCCGGATTGGTCGGCTGGTCCTCAGTGGGCTATTTTCGACAGTGAAGCCATCAAGCGCGAACGTATGCATACGGATGAAAAGAGTGTTGATCCGGAATACTTCTTCAAAGCCGATACGATTGAAGAGCTCGCAGAGAAGATCAACACGAATCCGTACATGTCGCACAAGATGGATCCGAAGATTCTGGCTGAAACCGTTGCGAAGTACAACAGCTACGTCGACGCCGGTGCTGATCCGGACTTTGACAAACCCAAGCCCCAGTACAAGATCGAGAAAGGGCCGTTCTATGCGGCGTGGACTTCCGTCACGCTTCACGACTGCTACTGCGGTCTGCATGTGAACAATGCCTGTGAAGTGCTTGACTGGGAAGGCGAAAAGATCCCGGGTCTCTATGCAGCTGGCGAAGTGACGGGCGGCTCCTCCATGCACGGTCTCTCTCGCGGTCTTATTCAGGCCTATGTGCTTGGCGACACCTTCGCCTCGCTCAAGAAGTAAATAAACCGAACCCACTTCCTGGAGACCTAGAGCATCATGAGAACGACCTCCATCATTACGCTCGCAGTTGCGGCTGCAGTGCTCATGATGCTCTCTCCGGCGCCCGAGGTTCAGGCCGCTGAGACCATGAAGCCCGAACAATGCCTCATGTGTCACGGCGGCAGCTTTGACGCCCTGAGAGAGCAGACAAAGAACTGGAAGGATGAATTTGGATCGCCTGTCCAGCCTCATCAATACCTTGATCCTAATGCCGCTAACCCGCATGCCGGCGCAAAGGTTGTGCCGGAGTGCACGGGCTGCCATCAGGCTCACCCGATTCCGGTTCCCAAGGACTTTAAACCCGAACCCGCCTCACTGTCGATGTGCTACGGGTGCCATCACATGGAGAATTTCCAAAAGTGCAGCGATGCAGGCTGCCACGAAAAATAATGTGAAGATGGTCTCTCTTCGCTCCTGACAGTCCGGTTTGCTGCGTCCGCAGCCGCCGGACTGTTTTTTGGGAAGCGGTGTGAATGGCTCACAAGAGCGTGAAGAGCCGCGAAAGCACGCGCACGCGCGGCTCAATAGTCGGGATGAGCAGGTATTCTTTGGCGGAGTGAAAGCCCCCGCCCGCAGGACCTGCGCCGTCGATCACCGGCGTACCGGCAGCAGCTATGCGGTTGGCGTCCGAACCGCCGCCTGCGTCCGCCCATTGGGCTTCAAAGCCTTCCAAACGTGCAGCTTCATTCACGAGCTCAATGAGCGGGCGGTTCTTTTCGGAATAAGGCATTGCCGATGAAAGCGAGAGCCGTTTGGCTTCGACTTGAATGCCGTCGCCGCAGCTCCTTCGCGCAAGGGCTTCGATGGCGTCATCAATCGCTTGACCGTCTTCATCCCGGCAGCATCGGCGGTCAATCGTGAGCTTGCAGAGGTCCGGCACGGTGTTGCATACCGTGCCGCCGTGAATGACGCCGACATTGACCGAGGTGCCTTTGCCGCTGTAGTCCTGAAGCTGATTGACTTCGAGCGTGAAGCGAGCGGCGGCCAATATGGCCGAACGTCCGTCCTGCGGATTATTGCCGGCATGAGCAGCGACGCCGCGGAAGACGACTTCCCAAACAGCACGGCCTTTGCGCGAACGCACAAAGGCCCCGTTCGGGCGCCCCGGTTCGCATACAACGGCGAGCCGGCTCTTTTGGGCAAGCGACGAGAGCCAAGCGCCCGAGGATACAGAGCTTATTTCCTCATCGGGATTGTAGGCCACGGCAATAGAGAGCCGATTGATGTCTTGGGGCCGGGCATTTTTGAGCGCATGAAAAATGGCAACGACGCCAGCCTTGCAGTCAGCGCACCCCGCGCCGGAGATGCGTTCTTTGCCGACGGTGAAAGGCCGCAGGGCGGCAGTGCCGTCCGGATAGACTGTGTCGAGATGCGCATTGAAGAGAACGTCATAATGGTCGGCATTGGGCTGATTGACGGCAAAGAGTCCTCGGCCGGCTTGGCTGCCAAGATCAACAAGCTCAGCGGCAAAGCCAATCGCATCGAAGCGGCGTTTCATGATTTCTGCGGCTCGAGTGACGCCGGCGCAGTTGCTGCTGCCGCAGTCAAGATCGACGACCTCCTGAAGATCGCGAAGATAATCATTTAAACAAAACATCTGCGTAGTTCCCATGATGAAATGACGCCATAAACGCTCCGAAATTCTCAAGCGGCAGAGCTCTTGCTGTCAAAAGGGCGTGTCTGTCATGCTATGCATGATTGAGACACGCCCATCAATAAGAGCGGCGGGAGCTGTTATTCGATGCCCGTGACCTTGAAGCCCGCTCCTTCAACGGTTGCTCGGAGCATGTCGTCGGTTACGAAAAGATCGGCGTCGACTCGGGCCTCCTGCTTTTTAAGGCTCACTTCAACGGCATCAATGCCGGGCAGTGCCTTGAGGGCTTTTTCGACGGACTGAGTGCAGTGTCCGCAGTGCATGCCTTCGATGTGAATGATTTTTTGAGCCATTTGTTTTTCCTTGTGAGAGGGTTCAGCTGGTTGGGTCATTTGTTTGTACTTTTTCCAAAACGGGCTGCGGGTCAGCTTGACGGCTGCGATGCGGCTTAAAAAAGCGCAGACGCAGCGCATTGGAGACAACGGAGAAGGATGAAAGGCTCATGGCCGCCGCAGCGATCATCGGCGAGAGCGTGAGGCCCTGCGAAGCAAAGACGCCGGCCGCAATTGGGATGCCGATCAGGTTGTAGATGAATGCCCAGAAGAGATTTTCGCGAATATTGCGCATAACGGCGCGCGAGAGCTCAACGGCTGCCGGCACGTCACCGAGGCGGCTGCGCATGAGAACCAGATCAGCCGAAGCAATGGCGACGTCAGTGCCTGCGCCAATGGCCGCGCCAACATCCGCGCGGGCCAGTGCCGGGGCGTCGTTGACGCCGTCCCCAACCATTAGAACGCGCTTGTCCATTGCCTGCAGACGAGCAATCTCATTGGCCTTCCCCGAAGGCAGAACGCCGGCGATGACGCGGTCAATCCCGGCACGCTTTGCGACAGCATTCGCTGTCGTTTGATTGTCGCCGGTGAGGAGCGTGACTTCGATGCCGAGTTTTTTCAGTGCAGCAATGGCTGCAGCTGAATCCGGTTTAATGGGGTCGGCCAGCCCAAGGAGACCGAGCAGCATCCCAGGGGCATCTTCCTGCGGCGCCTGTCCGATGAAAAGCGGCGTTTCGCCCGATTCGGCAGACTGTTGTGCCGCTGCGGCGATCGCCGGCGGCGGCGTCAGGCCGAAAGCCTCGACCATCCGGGCGTTGCCGGCAAAGTAAAGTTTCTTGCCGATTTTGGCGGCAATGCCTTGGCCGGCAGTTTGCTCGAACTCGCTGATGGGCTGCGTCGGAAGGTTCTTTTCTTTCGCGGCGGCCACAACGGCAGAGGCGAGCGGATGTTCGGAAGCACTTTCGAGCGAAGCGGCAATCATGAGGAGCGGCGTCTCCAGTCCGGCCGCAGCCGGTGCAATACGGACGACCTGAGGCTTTCCTGCCGTGACAGTGCCTGTTTTATCCAGGACTGCACAGTCGATCTTGCCGAGCAGTTCAAGCGCTTCAGCACTCTTAAAGAGAATGCCTCGGCGAGCGCCGCGGCCAGTGCCCACCATGATGGCAGTCGGCGTGGCGAGGCCGAGCGCGCAGGGGCAGGAAATGACGAGGACGGAGATGGCGCACGTGAGCGCGAAGGAGAAGTCGCGTCCAAGGAAGAGCCACACGACAAGCGTGAGGAGTGCAATGCCGATCACTACGGGAACGAAAACGCCGCTCACGCGGTCAGCGAGGCGTGCAATCGGGGCCTTTGACGATGTGGCTTCATCAACGAGCTTGATGATTTGCGCGAGCGCTGTATCGTCGCCCACGCGGAGCGCTTTCATGACAAATCGGCCGCTCGAAACCAAGGTGGCGCCGGTGAGCGCATCGCCGGGCTTCTTTTCAACGGGAATGCTCTCGCCCGTCATGGCGGATTCGTCAACCGAACCAGAACCTTCCGTTACGATGCCGTCGACCGGAATGGATGCGCCGGTTTTCAGCACGACCAGGTCGCCCGCAGCAACCGCCTCGCGGGCGACGGTCACTTCCTTGCCGTCGCGAAGCACCACGGCTGTTTTGGGGGCAAGGGCAGCAAGTTTTTCAATCGCATCCGTCGTGCGGCCCTTGGCGCGTGCTTCAAGCCATTTGCCTACGGTGATGAGCGTGACGATCATGGCTGCGCCTTCAAAATAAAGGCCGTGGGCAAGATGAAGCGCATGATCGATCTGACCGGCTCCGGCCCAATAGGACGCTTCAGCAAGCACCCAGACGCCGTATATGAAGGCGGCGCCTGCGCCTACTGCAATGAGCGAGTCCATTGACGGGGCACGGTGGCAGAGCGCTCGGAAGCCGCGCACGAAGAAGACGCGGTTGAGAAAGAGGGGCGGCAGCGAGAGGACGAGCTGCAAAACGCCGCGCAGGAGCCCGGATTCATGGCTGCCGAGCCAGTCCGGCATGGGCAGTCCCATCATGCTGCCCATGCTGACGTACATGAGGAGCACGAGGAACACAATGGAGTAAATGAGGCGAGTTTTCACCTCAGCAGCCTCGGCGGCAGCGGTTTCCGCACGGCTCGGGACAGCGGAAGCATTTTTAGCGCCTGGATCCGTGCGCTGAGCGCCGTAGCCGGCTTCAGAAACGGCTGCCTCGATGGCCTGCGTGAGCTCGTTGTCCTGCGATGCGTCTTTGGGCGTCACCTCCATGGTGTTTTTGAGCAGGTTGACGGCAACATTTTCTACACCGTCGAGCCCGGATACGACTTTCTCAACTCTGGCCTGACATGCAGCACAGCTCATGCCGGTGACGTTGAAGTGCATGCGGCAGACGGGATTTGCGTCTTGGGTGGTCATTGACAATGTCCAAATGGATGCGGGAGGTACGAACTCTGCACGTCAGTACGGCGGTTCGCGTCTCCAAGTGATGATTGGTTCGTATGCTAAACCTTGAAGCAGCTTCTGACTTAATACTTTAGAAGGGCAACACATCATCCATTATGGGCGGGCGGCATCTTTACCCTGCAGCTGAGCGCAGAGGCGGCAGTTTCAGAGGTTGAATGGCTCGGATTCCACCAGGCGGATGGGATTTCCGTTTTGCGGATCCGGAAAGATGATTTCGGCGGCATGCAGCAAAAGCGGAGTTTCCGGCCGATCGACCAAGAGCCCCGGGCGGCTGTAGTAAGGATCGCCGGCAATGGGGGCATTGAGGCCGAGCGTCGGATGGGCGGCATGGAGCCGAAGCTGATGCGTGCGGCCTGTGAGCGGCAGAAAGTCGACCAGCGTACGTCCGTTTTTTTCACTCAGCCGCCGCCACTGCGTGCGCGCCGGGCGTCCGCCCAGAGCGGCAATCTGCCGCAGCCGGTCGAGCGGATGTGTGGTGATGGGAAAGTCAATCAGGCCGCATTCAGCAGGAAGCGTTCCCTCCAGTATGGCTCGATAGCGTTTTTCGACGCGCCCTTCACGAAAGGCAGCCATCAGTGATCGAATGCCTTCGGGTGTTTTGCCGTACAGCAGGATTCCGGAGGTGTCCATATCGAGGCGATGGACGGCTGTGAGGGACGTGCCCGTCATTTCGCAAGCAATGGTTAAGGCATTCGGAAGTCCGCCGGTGCCCGGAACGGAGAGCAGCCCGGAAGGTTTGAATACCGCGATAAAGTCGCGGTGTTCGAGCAGGATGCGCGGCCGAAGGGACTGCGTGACGGGTGAGTTGACTCTCGGATCGCTTGCAAAGGGAATGCCTTCCAAAAGGTATTCCACCAGGGGCTTGGTCGTTGTTTTGGGGGAGAGCGCCATGCCGTCCCATTTGACGTCGTATATGGGGGCGCTGCCGCGCCACCATTCCATGCTGGCGAGCGCAGTAAGTTTTTTGCCGGCAGCTCGCGCCTGAGCTGCGGCGAGCAGGTTGGCCGCCAACGGCGACTCGACGGCATCGAGGAGCGCGCGGTTCCAGTGTTCGAATGTGAGGTTGAGCCCAGCAGCGCCGCCGCGGGCGATTTTGGGCGGCCGTCTGGCCCGGTCGCTCTCGGCAAACGCCAAAAGAGAGGTACGGGTTCCCGCCATCGTCAGGATTTCCACAGAGCGGGCAGCTTCTTCAAAGGCGCCGCAGGATGTTTTTCCGGCAATGCGGTCGGCCATCGGCAGCGCTTCGTTTGGGAGCGGCAATACAAAATCGGCCGGAGACTGAGAAGCGAACAGGAGTACTGCACGCTGAGCCGGGTCGTCATTTTCTGCTCGGCAGACCAGTACATTCCGACGGCCTGAGACGTCGCTGAAAAGCGCTGCGTCTTCGGCGAGCTGACGGGCTTTCAGAGCAATCGGCAGAGGCGCGCCGTGCCATGGAGAGGGAAAGTACTCAGATGAGGCGGCGCCGGATGATTCCGTAAAAAGTTCGGAGAGCGGAAGGGAAAGCAGGCGCGGCATGACGACATTCTCCGTTGCAGCAACTCCCGTGCGCAGGGCCTTAGGCCTTATTCGGGCGTTCTTGCGGGCACAAACGCAGGCATTCTACACAAGGCGCCGAATACATTCGGACAACGGTATGGGGCAGAGAGCCTGCGCTAATCCATACATCATTCTCACGCTGCCGAACATTACCCATTCAAGATCGTCTGGGGCAGTTGCTTCCGGGTCCGCATCCCGGTACGATGGCTGAGTTTAGGTATTTGTGACTAGATCCCTCACGGCACGCTGCAGTTTGCACCTTTAAAAAGTATTTATGAAGATATCTGAAGCAGTAGCGGATTCAAACAAGAGAAACGAGTCGCGGCAGCTTATGTCTATTGCGCTTCCGCTCATGATGGGGCTGGCGCTCGAGCAGCTGATCGGCATGACAGACGTGCTTTTTCTCGGACGTTACGGCGAAGCGGAGCTTGCTGCCGCCGGCGTAGCGGGCATCTATGTGATGCTCGTGATGATGCTGGGGTTAGGTTATACGGTGGGTTCGCAGTCGCTGATGTCGCGCGCAAACGGCGCCGGCCGCGCTGAGGAGGTGGGGGCGATTTTTCGCCAGAGTGCGATTTTCATGACGGCCTGCGGTTTTGTCATCATGCTTGCGAGCTGGTTCCTGATCGGCCCGATGTTCGAGCGTTTCATTGCCGCTGAAGCCGTTCGCAAGGCAGCAGACGATTATGTTTTCTGGCGTTTGGCCGGGCTGCCGTTTGCTTATGTCGGACTGCTGGCGCGAGCGTACTTCGTTGCCGTGATGCACACCCGGGTGATTACGTCGGCATCTATTGTGATGGTGCTCGTTAACTGCGGTTTAAATTCGCTGCTTATCTTTGGGCTGGGTCCGTTCCCCGAACTTGGCATCGCCGGCGCAGCGATCGCCTCTGCAGTCAGTGAACTGGCGGCACTGGCAGTGTATTTTCTGGAATTCCTGCGGCACAGCGCCTCTTCGAAGCTCTTGGAGGTGAGCAAGCACCTTTGGCGCCTTGACTGGCTCCTTCAGCACCGAATTTTTATGTTAAGCCGCTGGCTGATGCTCCAAGAAGCGATGGCCTTCGGCGTTTGGCTCTATTTTTTCATTGTGGTGGAAAATGCCGGCGGCGAGCGCGCATTGGCGCTTTCCAATATTGTGCGGCAGCTCGGTGCAGTTCTTTTTCTCTTTGTGCACGCATTCGGCTCCGCGGCTGGAACGATCGCTGCTAACTATGCCGGGGCAGGAAAGCCTGAATGGATTCGTCCAATGGCGTCATTGGCGCTGCGGCTTTGTGCTTTAGTGCTGCTGCCGTTCTTTTTGTGTTTTACGCTTTTCCCCTCGCTGGTTCTCGGTATCCTCACCGATCTTCCAGAAGTGATTTCCGATGCCAAGCCATCCTTTTATGTGATGGTGCTCGCTTATGCATTGACAACCCCTGCCTATCTTTATTTCTTTGTGATTGGTGCGCTCGGCTTTGCCAAGGAGAGTTTCAGGATGACGGTCACGGCGGTTGCGGCTTACGGCGTCTATATCGCCGTTCTGAATTTGTTCACGCCGCCGACGGCAGTCTATTGGACGGCGGATATAGTGTACGGTCTGACGCTTTGGCTGGGGGTGACAGTGGTTTGGCGTCGGGCTCGAGCAGCGGGCTTTCGCAGCGCAGCGGCCGATGGGTTCTGATGCGGCTGAGGCGAAGCGTTGGCTGCGCACAACGCCCGTCAACAGGCATCGTTAACCTGCAGACGATGAATTTTTACATTCTTTCATCTAATTGTTTTCATCGACGGCGCTCCTGTTTTTCGTCCGTCACAGCGGCTGATGCGAAGTTTGAATCCTTAAAGTCGTCTAAAGCCCCCACGAATTACTTCACGCCCAACATCT
>ERZ773237.2165-NODE-2165-length-13762-cov-2.877362_pt1 | contig 13762 bp, 18 predicted proteins | sample MGYA00580990_ERZ773237 | MGnify/ENA primary metagenome ERZ773237 (study PRJEB29015, sample SAMEA2737749) | human gut metagenome | biome: human gut; feature: human-associated habitat; material: faeces | place: China | collected 2012 ...
AAAGCAGGACAGACCACGTTTTTTGATTTGGATACGGAAGTGGTGGATTTTGTATTCCGGCTGAATTTTCAGGGAACGCTGATTCCGACACAGATTTTTGCACAGGATATGGTAGAAAAGCAGTCGGGAAATATTTTAAATATTTCTTCGATGAATGCGTATATACCGCTGACCAAAATTCCGGCATATTCAGGCGCGAAAGCGGCGGTCAGCAATTTTACCCAGTGGCTTGCCACACATTTTGCGGGAAGCAAAATCCGCTGTAATGCCATTGCGCCCGGATTTTTAGTGTCCAATCAGAACCGCGCACTTTTATTTGACGAAAACGGACAGCCGACAGCCCGTTCCAAAAAGATTTTAGCGGGAACGCCGGCAGGGCGGTTTGTAGAAAGCAATGAGCTGTTAGGCGGCGTATTCTTTTTGTGTGATGACCGTGCGGCAAGCGCCGTTACCGGCGTCATACTGCCGATAGATGCAGGGTTTTCGGCATATTCGGGGGTATAAAATTTAAGATTTCTGGATTGGAGGACAGGTGCAGAAGTGCCTGTCCTTTTTAAATGGAATGTTAAAATAGGGTATTTTAGGACTAAAAAGGTAAAAATAGGTAAAATTAAAGATTTAAGTATGGAAAATATAGGATTCGGCAGCAAAATTTAGAGGGGGATTAAAAAGGGGTATAGTAAAAATAGGTTTAAACAAAAGCAGACATGGTAAATGGAGTAAAGAACTACCATCAGGCAATAACATGGCAGCTAATGTCAATATATGAGCCATTATTCAAAGATAGTAGTTATGGCTATTGTCTAAATAGAGTGCAAAAGTGCAATATAGCAGATGAAATCTTCAGAAAACTGTTCTGCAGGCATATAAAAGATAAACGGGGGTAGCATAGCGTACAATTGTTATCTAAAAGTGGAGTAATGCAAAATAGGGTAATTATCGACAGAAAGAAAGGTTTGTCACAGAGTAGAAATTTATCTTTTTATTGAAAATATTTACCTGAATGAGTTTGACCAGGAGCTTTTAAAGAGAAATGTTCTATGTATCAGATATGTGGATGATATAGAGATTTTAGCGAAAGAGTATCCGAGAGATTTCTTGAAAATAGTACAAAGTATTTTGAAGAAAAACGGAAACTATTAGTAAACAAAGAATATGAAGGTTAAGAACTGCTACTGTTGGCTAAATGTAACAACTATGTTAAGGAGCTGTGGATTAATTTATTAAGGGAGAACGGTAAGATGAATGAAGTTATAAGAAATGAATTAAAAAACTGGTGTGAAACATTGAATATAGATGATTTGAATGAGTATGATATATCTGTTATAAACATTATATTAAATCACTATGATGAACTTATAGAAGCAGGAGGAACGGCTGGCGGTAAAAGGGCAAATAAATTTGTTGAATATGTTAATGAAAAAGAGGGTGTTTGTGATAAGGAATTGGAAACATTGACGTTTGGAGAAAAAAAGGATTCAAAAAGAATAAAAAGATTGAAAAAACTTTCAGTAGAATCATTTAGAGGATTTGCAGTTAGTAGAGATTTTAATTTGAATAAGAAGTATGTATTTCTATATGGACCCAATGGTTCGGGCAAATCAAGTTTTAGTGAGGCACTTGAATATGGATTGCTCAATATTATTCAGGAAGCTGATGCTAATAAGATAAAGTTGTCTGTTTATATAAAGAATACATCGACTAAAAAGGGAAAGGCTCCTAATATTATATGTATATATGATGATGATACAGAAGGTAGGGTATCGGCTGATTATGATTTATATAGGTTTGCATTTGTCGAAAAAAACAGAATTTCAGATTTTTCACATATAAGTGTTTTAAATTCGAAAAATCAAAGTGAAAGAATTTCAGCATTATTTGGATTATCTGAATTTAATGATTTTGTTCAGGGATTTACTACTAATTTTGATGAGAAATATTTACAGGTAAAATCTTTGACGGAAGATGCATTTAAGGAAAGAAAAGCTGTTAGAGTTGCCAAGGAAAGTCAGAAGAGTAAATTTGAGGAAGAATTGAAAAATATTCAAGATTTATGCCAAAAGATAATTAGAAAAATCGAAAAACCAGAGATTACAAAGTTAGACGTAGCTTTGGACTATCTTCAAAATCCTAAAACTGGAATATTATCATTAAAAATTGCTGAACGAGACAAAAATTATAAAGAATTACTTTCGGGGGAAAAAATAAATGAATTAAAATACATCATAAAAGAAATTAGAGAGGAATTTACAAAATTAACCGATTATAGAAATAGTTTATCTAATAAAGCAATTCAAGTTAATTATAGAACTTTATATGAGGCTATAGTAAATCTTCAGGAAAAAGATACTTGCCCAGCGTGTGGTACCCCTATTAAGGATGCAATAAGAAACCCTTATACTTATGCTAAAGAGCAACTAAAATCGTTTTCAGAATTGGAAACAATACAGAGGAATATTAGTGATTGTTCAAAAAATATAAAAGTATATTTTCAAAAAGTGATTGCTTTTGTAGAGAAAAATACCCAGTTGATTCAATTGCTACATATTGAAGTGAATGATATGGTTTTTCTTGATACTGATGAAATCAGAACAATGAGTGAGAAAATGCAAAAATGGAGAACTTTGTGTGATAAAATTAATAAAATTGATGATACTTTGGCATTGAATGAAATTAATAAATATAATGCTACTGCTCAAAGAAATAATGAGTCATATGATGAACAGGTAAAAAATATTAGTGAATTGAATAATCAATTACTGACATTAAAAACGCAGATAAATGAAAAAGAGCAACAGGTTAAAGCGTTAGAAAAAGAAATTAAGGAGTTTGATGAGCAAAGTGTAGAAATTTCAAATAAGATACAAAAAGAAAAAAGTTTATGTAATTTTAATCAAGGAATAATTACAGCATATAATAAGGTGATTAGTAGTATTATTTCATACAATAATGAATTGCCAAACAAAATATCAAAAAATTTAGAGGAAAAAATTATAAATTATTATAATACTATAAATCAAGATGATGCAGATTTTGAAAAAATTAAGGAAATTATATTACCTAATGCAAATTTTGATAAATTAATGCTTACATTTAGGGATGGAAGTAGCGCAGAGGCACTACAGGTACTAAGCGAAGGACATATAAAAATTCTTGGTTTATCTATACTTTTAGCTAAGGCAATACACGACAATTTGAATTTTATTGTGTTCGATGATATTGTAAATGCTATAGATGATGATCATAGAAATGGCATTGCAGATTTGTTAATAAATCATGAAGATTTTCGTAATGTTCAGATTATTTTGTCGACACATGGAGAACAGTTTATTTTTAAATTACAAGATAAACTTGGAAAGAAACGATATAACAGAGATGCTATAACATATAAGTTTATACCTGCAGATTCATTAGAAGAGAGAGGCGTTGCCGCAGAATATTCTGATGCAAAAGCTCCATTGGATGCAGCAGAGAAAAAATATGAGGAAAATGAGATTAAAGACTCTGCATCGAAGTGTCGTCAAGCAATGGAGTGTATATCATATAATTTATGGAATGTGATTGCTAAGACACCAAATGGAATGATTTCAATTGGCATGCGTAGTCCTAAGAGTATTCCTGATTTGAGTTCTATTGTAGATGGATTGATTAAAAAAACAAAAGGAATTACAGGTATGGATGATATACATTCTGAATTAGTTTGCTTGAAAGAAGAAAGCAATTGGAGAATCCTTAATAAGGGTACACATTATGAGGATGAACAAAAAGAATTTGATCGTCATGATGTAAAAAGTGTTATAGAACATCTTAATACTTTAGACAATCTAATTAGAAATGTGAAGATAGAAGAAAAGGTGGTACAAAAATTAGAATAAGAGAAACGATGAGACTTTTCATTATATGTATATTGCACAGGCAAAGGGGGTATGAATCACTAGGATTATTTATATAGAGAGACATTTTTGATATCTAAAGCAAACAGATATGATATTAAAGGTGGAAAGTATGTGGTGGAATTTGATTAAGAATATAGTAAATTTTAATTTCCAGTTTACTAAATAATAAGAGAAAGTTATTCTGATGATTATTTGTCAGAGTAACTTTTTTTATATCTTAGGAAAAAGAGTTCATAAGCAGTTAGGAATTGATTTTGTATTTAATGCGGATCGTCTGGCGTTTTAATATGCAGAGCCGGATTGCAAATTTAAACAAAACAGCTTACAATAATATATATAGAAATTTTTAAGAATATAGGATAAAATTGCTGGGAAATGGAGGCGTTTTTATGACACATGAGCAATTTGAAAAGGCGGACAGAAATTTATCGGTCTGGAGAAAAACGAAAATGTATGTCTTGCCATTTACGATAAGTATGATGGATTTGGCAGTCTGAAAAGCATACAGGTTATGGGAAAAGCTGAATTGATAGAACCGTTTTCTGATACATATAATGAACATGCGCAGATAAAGAAAATACCGATAGAGGCATTAAAGAAACATTCAAATGTGGAATATGCGCATATAGATGGCACGACACTGCATTTGCAGATTATCACACCACAGACGAGAAACACTAAAGAAAGTGATGAAACATATCCTTGTATCGTGTATGTGCAGGGTTCGGCATGGATGAAGCAGAATATTAATGCAAAGCTTGGACTGCTTGCAAGGCTGTCAGAAAGGGGCTATGTGATTGCGGTTGTTGAGTATCGTCATTCCGGGATTGCGCCTTTTCCGGCACAGGCTGTAGATACAAGAAATGCGATAAGATATGTAAAGCTGCACGCTAAAGAATACAAGGCAGATGCGAATCAGATGTATGTTGGCGGAGATATTTGCACCATAATCCTGAACTTTGCAGGAAAATGTCGGTGGAGTGTAATATCAGTGAAAATGTTTCACTGCCGCCGGTATTAATGTTTCACGGAACAAAAGACCGAATCATTAATCCAAAAGTCAGTGTGGTTGTGTATGAGGCGTTAAAGAAATATCATAAAGAGGTACAGTTATATATGCTAGAAGGTGCGGACCACGGCGGAAGTGAATTTTTCAGCGATAAAGTTTTAGATATTATGGAAGCATTTTTACAGCGGATAGTATCGGCTTCTTAGTTTCTGAGACCAAAATATACATAGAATGTGAGTGATAAAGCATATGGGTTTATTTAAAAAGAAAGCAAAAGCGTATTCATATGATAAAGAGCGTATGAAACCGGTAATTAAAACCAGCATATGTACAGGTGAGCAGGTGGCTGGGTTTAAGGATATTCATACCGGAAAGATAGAAGATATTATGCTTGTGAAAACGGCGGCAGATATCGAAAGATTTAAGAAAATTTATGGAATAGAAGGCAGTATTGATAAAGAGTATTAGAAATGGAGAACATTATGGAATTACAAAATGTATTAAATAACAGAAGAAGTATGAGAAATTACGATGCGGCAAAAAAGGTTACAAAGGAGCAGGTTGAAACAATTATCAATGCGGCGATACTGGCTCCTTCATGGAAGAATTTACAGACATCAAGATATTACTGCATTTTATCAGATGAAAAAATTGAAGAATTCAGACAGAAGTGTCTGCCGGAATTTAATCAGAAGAATGCCGAGGGAGCGGCACTTGTTGTAGCAACATTTGTAAAAGGCTGCGTTGGATTTGACAGATTATCCGGTGAGCCGGTTAATGAATGTGGCAATGGCTGGGGTTATTATGATCTTGGGCTGCAAAATGAAAATTTCGTTCTTAAAGCGAAAGAATTAGGGCTTGATACACTGATTATGGGAATTCGTGACGGTGAAGCAATAAGAAATTTCCTTGATGTGCCGGAAAATGAGCAGATAGTATCTGTGATTGCGGTCGGATATGGTGCAAAGGACGTGCAGATGCCTAAAAGAAAGAGCGTTTCGGAGATAGCGAAGTTTTATTAAAAGTGCCTGTTCTTTTGGTAATGAAAGTCGTGATAGGTCAAAAAATTTAAAGAAATGTAAGGAATAGAAGGTAGAAATATGGTTCAAAAAATTGTAAAAGGGAAACATATATTTGCAAGAAAAGCACAGCCTGCGACAGAAGCAGACAAACAGGTTGTGACGGATTTGATTGATACGTTAAGAGCCAACAGGGAAATATGTGTCGGAATGGCAGCCAATATGATAGGCGTGAATAAATCAGTCATTGTAGTGGCGGCAGGTCCGTTCCAGTTTGCAATGGTAAATCCCGTTATAACCCAAAAGTCCGGCGAGTATAAGACGGAAGAAGGCTGTTTATCGCTGGATGGAGTCAGAGCCTGTGTGAGATATGAAGAAATAGAGGTGGATTACCTTGACAGCAGCTTTAAACCGCAGCATGGAAAGTATAACGGATTTACGGCACAGATAATTCAGCATGAAATTGATCACTGCAATGGAGTGGTGATATAACATTGGGGGAAAATAGTTTGTGCGAAAAATGTCGAATTTTTATTGACAAATTCCAATGTATTTGATAATCTTTATCAAGTAACTTAATATTCCATGAGGGAGTAGTTAGCGCGAAAGTGTGATTTGTCAACATTCTGATTATATTAAAGAGTATAATCTGGCAAATCTTAAATAATGAGACTCATGTATATCGGTGAACAGCTTATGTGTTATATACGGGCGGGCATTGATATACATGAGTTTTTTTTATCTGCCGGATATACTTATAAGAGCAGGGATTTCGGCTGGCACACGGTTATGGAAAAAAGGAGGAAAATATGGAAAAATTTATTAACAATGCCCCATTTGCGCTTGTGCTTGTATTTCTTGTAATAGGATTTGTACTGCTGATTAAAGGAGCGGACTTTTTCGTAGAGGGAAGTTCAAGTGTAGCAAAAAGACTGCATGTTCCGTCTATTATTATCGGACTTACAATTGTCGCAATGGGAACATCACTTCCGGAAACAGCGGTCAGTGTATCAGCATCACTTACAGGCAATAATGAGCTTGCGGTCAGTAATGTAGTCGGTTCAAACATTTTTAACCTGATGGTTGTAATTGGTGTGTGTGCAGTATTGGCAACAGTCAATGTTGCAAAAGAAACCATAAAACGGGATATTCCGCTTTCGCTCATATGTGCAGGGCTTTTAATGCTTTTAGGAATTATTGGACTGGGCGACAAATCCGGCATGACACTCGGACATTTTGACGGTGTAATATTACTTGGATTCTTTGCAGGCTATATTTTTTATATGATTAAAATTGCATTAAAAGCAAGCAGGGAAGGCAGGAAAGTTGAGATAGAGGGCGGTTTAGATGATGACATTAAACTGATTTCAGTGCCGCTTAGTATTCTTTTCATCGTTGGCGGTGCGGCGGCCATTGCGGTCGGCGGTGATATAACCGTTGATGCTGCGGCGAGAATAGCCGGTGACCTGGGAATGAGCCAGACACTGATTGGACTTACAATCGTTTCAATAGGAACATCCCTTCCTGAACTTGTGACCTCAATCGTTGCTGCCAAAAAGGATGAAGTCGATATGGCGCTTGGAAATGCAATTGGTTCAAATGTATTTAACATCCTTATGGTACTTGGTATTGCTTCGGCAATCAGCCCGGTGAGCATCATCACGGAAAATGTTATTGATTTGTGCGTGCTGATTGTATTTACAGTGTGTGTATGGATATTTGCAGGGACAAAAAAGAAAATCGGAAGAGTCGAAGGAATCTGCATGGTTGCATTTTACGCAGCATATGCAGTTTACATCATAATAAGATAAAGGAGATAGCATACAAATGCTGCTATTTTTAAAAGTATTTTTTACTGAATTTATAGCGGAAATGGGAGATAAAACCCAGCTGATGCTTATTGCGCTTACTTCTAAATATAAGTTAAGAGATATTATATTAGGAACAGCTGCCGCAATTCTTGTATTAAACGGTCTGGCAGTTCTTGCAGGCGGGCTGATCAGTGAATTTGTTCCGGACTGGCTCATTAAGACAATTGCAGCACTTGCATTTCTTTATTTTGCCACATCAACGATTGCCGGTGATGATGACGATGAGGAAGAAGAAGGGGGCAAAACAAAAATTAAGTTTGCACCGCTTGCGGTTTTCTGTACATTTTTCGTAGCAGAACTTGGTGATAAGACACAGCTTACGGCTATAACCTTTGGTGCAAATGAAGGGATGAGCGCAGCGCTTATTGTGTGGATTGGCTGTTCACTCGGACTTTTCGCAGCAGATATTCTTGGTATGTTAGTCGGCTACCTTTTAAAGAGCAAGACTCCGGACGGACTGCTCAATACACTTGCATTCGTAATATTCTCTGTATTTGGGGTATATACTCTCTATCAGGGACTGAAACTTATAGGGGCAAGTGTCTGTCCAATCCCTGTATGGCCGGTGCTGATAGCTGCAACAGTGGTTTTTGCCGTTTTATGTGTCTGTCTTTTTATACGGAGAGAGAAGAAGGCAAAGTAAATGAATGAGCAGCAAACCGGGAGAGAAAAGATGACGGATAACATAGAACAGTATAAGAATTGTCTGGACGGATTGACAAAAGATATGCCGGAAGAATTTTTTAAGCTGGCTCAGATTTTTGAACTGAGTGTATTTGAACCGATTCACATGGAAGGCAAAAAAGATATTTATGCCGCCTATCTGATGAATGATGCGGTTGAAAGCTATTTTGTTTTTGAACAATCTGTCATGACCGGCTCATACAAAGAGCTTGAATGTGAACAGACGGCAAGTATTGTCCATGATGATAACGGATATATGCTGATAGTCAATCAGAGCGGAGAGAACCGGTTTACAATCCGTTTTACCAATCTGCATATGCAGACAACCTGTTTTGATTACGGCTGCATGGGACATTTCTGGGTGAAAGGATATGAGTATTTGCGGCAGCTGGAATATCCGGGATAAGTATCGTTATCTGGGAAAAGATTTTTGCACAGAGCAGGAATTGATTTTTATGCAGCTTGCGGACTTCCCGCCGATTAAGAAATTCAGGTCGGTGCCGGAGCAGTATTATGTGCCATATCCGGATTCTGTTTATCCGGAAGCAGTCCGATATCTGATTGAAACAGCAGAGAATGTCGGCGATAAGAAGATGTCTGCAAAGCTTGAACATTATCAAAGAAAACCGACGGCTTTTCAGTGTAATGTGCTTGCCAGAATGTTTCATAAAAAGGCACACAGCCGGTTCGTGGATAAAATCATTGCGGATATGAGAGCAATTTCGGCAGGCTATCCGCAAAGAACCTTTAAAGAGCAGGAGAAACAGCATTATAAAAAGGTTCATCAGAAAGCAGAAAATGCCATGAATTCATTTTTACAAAAAGGACAGGCGTGTCTGCTTTACAGGGAAGAACCGTTTATGTATGCCAAGGATTCAATCACATATAAGGAGCATGTGCTGGTCTTTAAAAATGGGCTGGTGAACCGGAAGTGTGAGATTTATACATTCGAATAACAATGTCTGCGGGTTTCTGCCGTATGTGATGTATGCAGCACCTGCGTTAAATATAGAATTACAACAGCTATCACAGCGTATAGAGGCAGACTGTCCGATATCATTTATCAAAACAATATCGGATAGCTGCCTGCTCTTTTAAACGGTGTGTCCGGCTTTGCGATTTAATGCAAAAATTTTAAAACATACATAACATATGCCAAAGCCCACCATAAAAAAATTCTTCATAAAAAATTCCCCTCATATAAATCTGCATTTTGCAGATATTTTCCTACTTTTCCTGAAAAGTCGCGCAGACGGTTTCGTGAGCGGCTGTTGCGCGGATACCGGAAATATCGACATGGTCAGCGTGACAGACCTTATCATCGTTATACATGCAGTTGGTTGCCTGACATGCAATCGATAAGGAAACATGCGGTGTCTGGGCGCTGTTTTTCTCACCGGACTTGTCCTCGAAATAACTTCCGCAGCAGGTGTCTTCACAGTTGCAGGCATTAGAGCCATTCACCTCGATAGAACTTAAACAGCAGCAGTTATCCTCATTGTGGCAGCAGCTTTTAACATTACAATCTAATTGAGCCATACAATCCTCCTTGTTTTGCATTTTGTTTTTGCGTTGCATGAATTAGTATGGCCGGAGCAATAAAAAAATATGCAAATCAAAAGTGATAATTCAACAATTGAATGCATATTTTTTTCATTCTTATGTAATTTTTAAAATTTATCGCGTAAAGCCGTTTAATGAATCAGGCTAAAATCAATTTTTCCGTTGAAACCGTCGTAATACCGGAAAATGACTTTGGCAAGAATCTTATCTTTCGCAACGTAAGTGTTTTTCCAGTAGCGCGAATCAAGAGAGGAGTTGCGGTTGTCGCCCATCATAAAATAGTGGCCTTCCGGGACAACATACGTTTCTTCCGTTTCAGATTCTGCCATCGGTTCTTTTAAATAGTCTTCTGAAAGTTCTTCACCGTTTACATAAACATGTCCGCTTTTAATCTGGACAACATCACCGGGTGTGCCGATAATTCTTTTGACATAATTTTGTTCTTCATTATCAGGATACTTAAAAATCACGACATCGCCGCGTTCCGGCTCATCAAATAAATATAACCCATTTGGTCGCAGGTGATTCTGTGTGAGCGCAAGAAAGCTCTCTCCGTGTGATTTTTCATGGTATTTCTCTGATGGATGAGCCCAATCCGAATACTCCAGTTCTTTTGTTGCAACATTATAAAAGCTTTCTGCTCTAAGAAAATATCCCCATTTTGCTTTACGAAATCCTTTTGAAATTCTGATAGCATTATACAATTCAGAATGTGAATCAAAAGTCGAAAAAGAATAATTTTTAGTGCCGCCTTCCGGATTAAAACCGTATGATACTGCAAGAGCTTCTAAAAGCGTCGATTTACCACTACCATTTTCTCCGACAAAAAAGGTAATTGGTTTTTCAAAAACAACTTCTTTTAATTTATTTATAGCTTCAATTTCTCGTAAATAACTATCGTCCTCAATCTTATTCCAATCTATCGACAGGCTTTGTATAAATTGTTGATTCATTTGATCACCTCAAACTGATATAAAACATAAAAATCATTCTTTCGTTCTCTGACAAAGAATACGCATTCTTTTCCCGATAAATAATTCTATTACTTAATAAGTAATATTACCTTTTTATCTGTTCAGTTGCAATGGATTGTTCATTGAATTATTTTCTATTTTTTTCAAATATTGCTATCTAATTACTTGTCCGTTGTTTTCTTTTACTATATAACAAACCTGTCATCAGTAATGCACTTATCAAACAATCATATATCCCATTACATCATTTGTATCAGCCGTAGTTGGCGCTTTTTCTTTATTATTCGTATGATTATTCGGTTTTGATGTTTAATTTACATCCTTTTTCTCCAAACCGTTCGCTTTCGCAATCGCTGCATCTACAGCACTATAATCTGCTACTCTCAACAGTTCTTTTTCCATTGCCTTTTCCAATTTCTTTCGATTAAAGAAAAATAAATGTTTATGGGGTTCATTAGCTTTTATGTTTATAGTCGGACTGGCTTTTCCGCTGTTAAGATATAAGGATATGAAGCAGTCCGGATATATCAATAATCTTGACAATGGATTTTTTGCGCGCGCTTTGTTCATAGGAATTATTCTTGCTGTATTTTGCAGCCTTTTTATCGGTACAGAACATAATGATGGAACGATCAGAAACAAAATTATCGTAGGACAAAAAGAGAAACGATCTATTTATCAAATATGATAACTTGTTCTGTTATCGCGATTACTATGTGCATTGTGTTTTTTGTTCCATACCTTAGTGTTGGAATACCTTTGCTTGTTTTTTACTGCTGATGTGAAATTGATTATGCTCATAGGCGTAACCGTCCTTGTTTTATCAATTACATTTGCTTCACTTTTCACACTTATAACAATGCTCTTTCAAAATAAAGCTATTATTGCAGTGTCTTGTATTCTGCTTTCATTCGGACTATTACTTGCAGGGGCAATATGTAATAGAATGTTAGATGCTCCGCCAACTATTCCGGCTTACTCAATAGGAGAAAATGGCGAAACAACAGCTCAGGAAACAGAAAACCCAAAATATTCGGACGGAACAAAACGAGAAATTGTACAATTCTTTTATGATGTCAATCCAGGTGGTCAGGCAATTCAATGTTCAACAATGCAGCCTGTCAATTTAACACGATTACCTATATATTCCTTAGCAATAATTGTCCTTACAACCGGTGCAGGTGTTTGGATTTTCAAGAAAAAAGATTTAAAATAAAGGAGCGAACACATTATGTTATGGTTATGGCTTTTCATAAGTGGATTGATCTTAATAATTATCTTGCTACTCATCAAAATACATTTATTGCGAAAATCTGCACAAGAAATAGAAAGTTCATTTTCCGAAAAGCTCATAACCGATAGTAATACTTTAATTGATATTTCAAGCAATGATAAATATATGCGCCATTTAGCAAATGAAATAAATATCCAGTTACGAAAACTCCAAGCTGAACGCAGAAAATTTCAAAAAGGTGATTTAGAATTGAAGAATGCTGTTACAAATATTTCTCATGATTTACGCACACCGCTAACCGCAATATACGGCTACTTAGATTTACTTGAACAGGAAGAAAAAAGTGAAACAGTCAACAGATATATAGCCGTCATAAGAAATCGTACAAAAATGCTGAAACAGCTTATGCAATTTAAATATTCCGGCAAAAGTATCCCCTCCTCCGGTGTTGGGATACTTTTGTCTTATAAAAGCTAAAAATACAACATTTTTACCTATATTCGCGCTCATTTTTTCTATACATTTCTTCCGCTATAGATTATAATAAAAGGCAAGATGTTTTGAATTTATTATTTCAATATTTTATGTAGGAGGAAACCACGTATGAAACAAAAACTATATGACAAATTTGCAGAACTTTTCGGCGCTACGGATGATGCACATTTTTATTTTGCTCCCGGCCGCGTCAACCTTATCGGAGAGCACACCGACTATAACGGCGGTCATGTATTCCCCTGTGCCCTGACACTTGGTACATATGGCGTTGCAAGAAAAAGAGAAGACCGGCTTATGCACTTTTATTCCTGCAACCTTGACGAGATCGGCGTAGTAGAAACATCTCTGGACGACCTTACTAACAAGGATTGTTACGACTGGGCAAACTATCCGCTCGGAGTTGTATGGACATTCTCCGAAAAAGGCTACAAACTTGATACCGGATTTGACATGGTAATATGGGGGAATATTCCTAACGGTGCAGGTCTTTCCTCTTCTGCTTCTCTGGAAGTGCTGACCGGAGTGATCCTGACTGATTTATATGGAATTACCGATCTAAGTCCAATAGATCTTGCTTTATTCGGACAATACTCCGAAAATAATTTTAACGGCTGTAACTGTGGAATTATGGATCAGTTTACAGTAGCTGTCGGGAAAAAAGACAACGCAATATTTCTTGACACAAACACTTTGCAATATGAATATGCACCCATTCTTCTTGAGGACTCCAAGATCATCATTACAAACAGTAAAGTAAAGCACAGCCTTGTCACTTCTGAATACAATGTCCGACGTCAGGAATGTGCGGATGCGCTTAGCGATCTGCAAAAGGAACTGTCCATTTCTTCTCTCGGCGAGCTTACTCCAGAAGAATTTGAAGAGGCAAAGCACCTGATCCGGGATGAAGTTCGTGTAAAACGTGCCAAACATGCTGTTTACGAGAATCAGCGCACTATCGCCGCCGTCAAAGCTCTGAAAGAAGGCGATATTACAAAGTTCGGAGAATTAATGAATCAA
>ERZ773237.2173-NODE-2173-length-13736-cov-2.848257_pt1 | contig 13736 bp, 16 predicted proteins | sample MGYA00580990_ERZ773237 | MGnify/ENA primary metagenome ERZ773237 (study PRJEB29015, sample SAMEA2737749) | human gut metagenome | biome: human gut; feature: human-associated habitat; material: faeces | place: China | collected 2012 ...
CTCTTTGGAATTAACTTTACAGAATACCATTTATCTGTTAAAATAGAATCGCAAACTCTGTATTTATTTTGCTATCTGAGAGATAGGGTGTATGAGAAATATGAGAAACGTGTATGTAATTTATAGTAAAACAGGTGACCGGCCCCTGTTTTATGGAATTAAAAGCCGCAAGGAGTTTTTGAATGTTTCTCTTAGGAGGATATTCAATTCATGATGGTAGCGTTTTTCTCTATTTTTCCGTTTTGTGGATTGATCGTTGGCTGGATTGTTTGTTTGTTGTTTATTCATTTTGTGCGAAAGAAAAAGGATACCACGAACTATTCCATAGAAATCAATCATTTCCAACGCGCATATTTTATCTTATATACCATGTTATTGATTATTATTAAAGGTAACTTTGATAAAAATGTTCGTGCTGCTATATTCGTATCGGTGATTTCTGTTCTGAATTTATTAGTGTACTTATTGTTCTTAGTTGCAAATGGATTCGCACATGGCGAGAACACGAAGAAGAGTTCGTTGCCAAAATGGGAAAAGGCGCGTAAATGCTTAGTAATTATTTACTCTGTTATGTTGGTCGTTTCCACCTTGCTGTGTTTCTTCATTTATGTTTTTGCTACTGAATAGAACAGTAAAACAGGGAAAGGTGAAAAAGCTGTGAAAAAGAACAAATATATTATCAGCTATAGTATTCAGTTGATATTGACACTCGCTGTTTTAGGTGCAGTTATTTGGTACGCGCAAATTATGCCCATAAACACACCGCTTGTTTCTGCATTCAATTTTGATCTTGCTCAATTTGGAATAATCATCGGATTAGTTATTATTTGTCTTGTGTATATTTTCATTCTTGTCGGCTTTTTGGCTGCTGCAATTCGTCAAAGACAAAAAGGGAATGAGCATTACCTGGTTTCAATTGTAAGAATTATACTTCCTATTGTATTTATCTTTATTTTTCCGTTAGCTTTTACAATTTCATTTTTGACTACAGAATCGGAGAAAACGCTCGCTTCACCGCTAACCATTACAGCCGTATGTGATGAATTGGAAAAACAAGAACCGAGCGCCTATATCGGTGAAGAAGAGGGCCTAAATGACAATGGAGTTGATTTGCCGAACCACATTTCGGATGTAGTTTTAGAGCAAAATCGTTTTGGTCGGTTAGGAAATGTTTTGGTTGAATACACACCGGATAACATGAAAGATAGTGGCATTTCGTTTTATTGCTATTATGCAAAGAGTGATGTGGGGTTTGTGCAGAATAAAATTTGTGATCGCTCTGATGATGACTTTACATTAAGCAATCAAGAGAAAATTGGTGCGTATATGTTATATTACGGTCAGCCGGAGGGCGAGGATGACAATGTAATGGCGTATCATTTAGTGCTGCAAAGCAAGAATGATACATATATTTACGCGACTTGTCAGATCCAGCAAGGCAAGAATTACAAAATTCAGTATTCTAAGGAGAATTTCGTTGCCGATGCCACAGCGGTTATTGATACATGGAATAAGTTGTAAAACAGGGAACGGTTCCTGTTCTATTAAGACTGTGTCCCAAGAGCGCAAAACAGATATGGTGACCTTATGCAAATTGTTTTACACGCAGATAAAAATCGAGAATATGAATATGCAGTAGACAGTGGCTGCTCGAAAGAAATTACTATAAAGAAAAGAACGACCTTGCGTGTGCCGGACGGTTCAAGCGCCTTGGTGTTTCGCCAAGCCGGTTTCTGTAAAAAACAAAATATCTTCTTTCTGGCCTTAATGTCATTTGTGCTGGCTTTTTTTGAAAGTCAAGATCATGAAGATAAAGGATATTTTGCTTCCTTTTATAATTTTGCGAACGGCTGTTTTGTTGCTGATTTTGATGTTGAATTGAAATCAGCACAAGCGGACGATTTGGAAATATACAGCGAACAAATTCGGTCGGACAAATTCGCCTATACAGTCTGGAAATCAGAAACATGCCATGTTGATAACAAGACCCCGCGTAAAGCGCTTTGGGATAGCTTTGTCCAATTATCTTGCTTTTGGTCATCTGTATTTATCATACCAACAGCAGCTGCACTAATATGTACAGTCATTGCATACATACGCACGCACCAAGTTTGGGATTTGGGCATCGCATTATCGGCGTTCTTTATTCTGACTTTTATGCTGCTAATGATCGCATTTACGGTCCAGTATAAGCGTGTGCGAAAGCAAATGGATAAAGTAGAACAGGATAGGGCAGACGACGGCACACGCAACACAGAATGACCGGTTGCTCTCTTTTACATATAAAGTAAAGAGCAGGCCTTACGACCTGCTCTTCCCCGCACCGTTACAGTGTGGGTCGGGTGTACGGAGCGCGCGTTCTAAGAGAATAAACGCGCACGGTACGCCGCTCTTTCCTTTTCATTTCCCTTTTTAGGTGTCGAATGACTGCTTAAACAATCATTCTGTGTATATCTTACACATAATTAGTGAGATTGTCAATACATTTTACATAACTTATTGGAAATATTTCACAAACTGTATCACAATGTTGAAATTATACAGGAAAATAGAGATAAATATTGAATTGTGGATCCCGATGATATGGGAGGGGCCTATGAAAACCAGAATCAAAACCGGCAAAGTATCACTTATCGTTTTTATTGCTTTGATGGCCGTGTGTGTTGCGGGTGTGGCAATTTGGTGCTACGCTGTCGGGCATCAGGTGAAGGAGCACCGGCAAGGCGGCCCTGTGACCTGGGTGGAATACAACGGCAGTACCTACTATCGCATGGACGGTCTCACCGGTGAATACTGCAATTTTTTAACCGATCATCGGGTCAGCTACAAGCCGCGGCCGGTGCTTTCTCGTGCCTATTATACGCTGCAGAATGACCCAAACGGCGACTATTTGTACAGTACCGCCTTTCGGGATCACATTCTGTACACGCGGCTTTCCGCCCGGAGCGTGGATCAAATGAGCCAAAATCAGATCACTTCCGTTCTGGTAAGCCCAAGTGGCGGAGAAAGTAGAGGGCAATTCATCCATGACCCGGAGGTTGTGGCCTACTGCGCCGCGTTGAAGGAGGAAAAATATCGCGCACAAGAGGCAAAGGATGAGGAACGCTCCAATATAGATTATGAGAATCTCATCGCCAAAAAGGAAGAAGACCCGGCGGCAAAGACTTTTCAGAAAAATACCAACAGCGGGTGGTACACATTGTATTTTGCCTATGATCACGCACCGATCTGTGGAACGGAATTTGTGATTGTTGCGGAATACGACGGCGTGTTTTATGTGGAAAAGGAAATTACCGAAACGTCCGACTTCCCGCCGCTGGAAACGGCTTGCCGTTCCTTGCCGCATAACGCTGCGGATTGAAAGCGAAAATAACGCGGTGCAAACAGAAATAAGAAAAGGACCCGGTGACAGCCGTTTGATTGTCGCCGGGTCCTTTTCGATTAAATTTGCTTGCGGTGAATGGTACGAATTTTCGTAATATCACCTTGGTTGTTTTTAAGTCCCAGCGCAATTTCCTGTATTCGCTTTTTGGTTTCGCTGTCCTCAAATTCCGCCTCAATAATAACAAATGCGTCATTTTCGTACAGTTCTTTTGTTTTGATCAATTCCATCTCTTCCCGATCCTTTCTTTTGAATTTATATAAAACAAAATCTCATCATACATAGTAGTAAAAATGTGAATAGTTGTCAATAGATTCGACAAAAAGTCCCATAAGAATATTGCAAATTGTGATATTTCATCTGCTTAATGATGACGAAAAGAACATTTTCTGATCCTGTGTCGATTATTCAAGGATAAGGCGGGGAATTTGGAAAGAAGGGAATGCAAAGATCGTTAGTTCAGGCGTGAAAAGTCAGATCATAAACCGGGCAGGCGGTTCGTTGCTTTCGTGTCACGGTTTTGTCATTTTTTTGATATTTTGGTATTTATTTTGTAACCAAGTTCTGTTATAATAGTTCGGTAAGATATGCGGCGGCGCATATCGTCCAGTAAATCAGAAGCCGGGAGGGCAGCGCGGTGAAAGCGATTAAAATTTTAATTCCGATGTTGTGCATTGCTCTGCTGTTTTCCGGTTGCGGCGGATTTCATTTGGCATCTTCCATAGATGATCTTATTTCGCCTGTGGCGCCTGCCGGGGCGGACGCCAGCGTCCAAAGTGCTATGGACGCCTATTGTAAAGGCGGCTATTCTGTAAAGATCCCCGCGGCAGGTAATTATACCACTTCTTATATTTTCTATGACTTTGACGATGACGGTCAAAAAGAAGCTCTGGCTTTTTATGAGCCAAATGACGCTCTTGGCAAGATTGATATGGCCGTGTTGGAGCAAAGCGGGGAGAATTGGCAGGTAATTGCCAATATTCAAGGCGAAGGCACGGATGTGTACAGTGTGGATTTCTGTGATGTGAACGGCGACGGCAAAACGGAATTTCTGATCTCCTGGAATATGATCAGCTACTCTACCAGCCACTTGATGTCTGTGTACAAAATGACCGGTTCGGGCCAGGAATCGAAATTGACGGCTTTAGCTGAGCCGATGCAGTATAGTGCTTATATTCCTGCGGATCTGAACAATGACGGCGTGCAGGAGGTGCTGTTCTTCTCGGCGGATCAAATGAAGTCCCTTTCCGCCAGCGCGGCGCTGTATTCCTACAAAGGAGACAAGCAGACCCTGCTGGGCGAGACGCGAGTGGACGGGCATGTGAGCGCCTACCGCAAGTTACAGGTGGGCAAGGCAGACGGCAAGCCGGCGGTGTATGCGGACGCGGTAAAATCAGATGGGGCGTCTATGCTCACAGAGCTGATCTGTTGGAGCGATTATTATGACTCCATCGTTTCCCCGTTTTACAGCTACAACACAGGCCTGACGGCGGACACCGGCCGGGATGTGATGGTGCCTTGTGTGGATATGAACGGCGACGGTTTGCTGGAAATTCCAACGGACGCCAAATTGAAAGGTCTGCCGACCCAGGTGCGCGGCGTAGACTGGTGCAAATACAAAAGCTCCGTGCTGGTTCACACCGGGTACTCACTGGCGGTGCAGGAGGACGGCTATCAAATGGTGCTGCCGGATAAGCAATTTAAGTCCGTAACTGTCAGCTATGCTGACAAGAGCCACAGATTGACGGTGAAGTCCAAGACGGACAAAAAGACTGCCTTTGAAGTGTTGCCGGTGCTTCAAACGCAATACGACGCCAACCCGGGCAACTATAAGGATTATACCGAACTCTTGCGAGAGGGCGGTTATGTATATTTGGCAAAGTGCGGCAATTCTGCGGCTTTTGCCGTAACCGCAGACACACTGAAAGACTGGATCATTACCTTTTAACAGGAGGATATATGAAGAAAGTATTGGTTGCAGAGGACGAGGAGTCCATTCGCGAATTTATTGTAATCAATCTGACCCGCAGCGGTTATACTGTGGAACAGGCGGAGAACGGCGCAGTGGCGCTGGAAAAATTTGCAAAGGATGAAAGCGGATTTGATGTGGCGATCCTGGACATTATGATGCCGGAGGTGGACGGTTTGGCTGTGTGCAAGCAGCTACGCGCCAAATCCTCGGACTTAGGCATCATTATGCTCAGCGCCAAGACACAGGAGATGGACAAAATCACCGGGTTAATGTTCGGTGCCGATGATTATGTGACCAAGCCCTTTTCTCCCAGTGAGCTGATGGCGCGGGTAGATGCGGTTTATCGCCGGGTGGAGATGACCCGGGGCTTTCGCAAGAACGACACCACCGGAGACACGGTTGTGCTGGACGAGTTTGAGCTGAACTTACGCAATCGCACCCTGTCTAAGAACGGCTCCAACATTGAGCTGACCCAGGTAGAGTTCCAAATCATTGAATATTTCTTTAAGAACCCCAACGCTGCGCTGACCCGCACGGATATTCTCAAGACCGTATGGGGCAATAACTACTTTGGCGACGACAAGATTGTGGATGTGAACATTCGCCGTCTGCGCATGAAAGTGGAGGACGATCCATCCAACCCGGTGTATCTGACCACCATTTGGGGCCTGGGTTACAAGTGGGTCACCAAAAATAACTAAGTAACGAGGACAAACGGCGCAATGGAAGAGAAATGGCTGAAAAAATTACATACAGCCGGGAGACTGAAAGAACTGCGGATGCAGGGTATCACAAAGCGGTGGGTGATCAATATTTTAGGCGTGATCGCCCTTTTCTTTGTGATCGTTTTTGTGGTTTCCGCTTTTACCATTCGCGCATACTATTATAATGCAGTTGAGAGTATCTTAAATTCCGGTGCGTCCACTACGGCGACCAATTACTTTTCCGGCCGACTGGACAGCGGCAGTTCCTTAGAGGCGTCTGCTGCGGATTTTATTGACAGCTTCAGCTACCGGGACAAGACCACCATTTGGATCATTAACAATGCCGGCGGCGTAGTGACCTCCTCCAGCGGTTTTGCGGTAGAAAAGGTGCGTATGCCGGACTATGAGGAGGCCCTGGTTGCTGATACAGGGCGTGCCCGCTATGTGGGACACATTACCGAAGACGGCGAAAAATGCATGGCGGTCACACGCATTATTTACAGTGGCGACGGCGAGCCGATGGGTGCCGTGCGGGTCATCAGTTCTTTGGAGATGATCGACCGTCAGATCAGCACCATTGTGCTACTGATTTTTCTGGCATTGGTGCTGATCTTTGCGGTGATTTTGTATTCCAACCTGTTCTTTATCCGTTCCATTATTATCCCGGTGCAGGAGATCAACCAAACCACTAAGAAGATCTCGCAAGGGGACTACACCGTTCGTATTGAGAAGAAATATAATGATGAAATCGGCGATCTGGCGGACTCCATCAACCAAATGGCTGAGGATATTTCCGCTACGGATAAAATGAAAAATGACTTTATCTCCACCATTTCTCACGAGCTGCGCACGCCGCTGACCTCCATTAAAGGCTGGGGCGAAACGCTGGCGTTTGCAGAGAATGATAATGAGGACGAGATCACCCGCAAGGGACTGCAAGTGATCGTCCATGAGGCCGGGCGACTGGAGGGATTTGTAGAGGAGTTGCTGGACTTTAGCCGTCTGCAAAGCGGGCGCATGAAGCTGCGCCTGGCGCCTACGGATATCTTTGCCGAGTTGGACGAAACCGTTTTTACCTTCCGTGAGCGCGCCATGCGCGAAGGGATTGAGTTAAAATACAGCATTCCCGATCTGCCGGCTCCAGCCAATGCAGACGCCAATCGGTTAAAGCAAGTGTTCATGAACATTTTGGATAACGCTTTAAAGTATTCCAGAGCACCTGCTAAGATATTTGTAAAGGCGGAATTTGCCAAAAAAGGCGGTCAGGATTATGTGAAAATCGCCGTTGCGGATCAGGGGTGCGGCATTTCCAAGGAAAATCTGCCCCATGTGAAAGAAAAATTCTATAAGGCAAATATGTCCGTGCGTGGCTCCGGGATCGGACTGGCGGTCACCAATGAACTGGTGGAGCTGCACGGCGGCACCCTGGAGATCGACAGCGAGGAGGGCACCGGCACGCTGGTGACCATTTACCTGCCCATCAACAGTGCCCCCAGCAAAAAGGACCTGGCTCAGCAGCCCCAAACGGCAGAGACCAGAGAAGTGGATCAAAGTATGGAATTGAGAGGAAACAACGCCAATGCAGGAGAAAAAAACGCATAAAACATCGGTAGGCGGTCAGGCACTGATTGAGGGCATTATGATGCAAGGCCCCAAAGGTATGGCTACTGCCGTGCGCAAGCCGGACGGCGATATATTAACCGAATACCACGAATTCCACCGTCTGCGAGAGAAATATAAGTTTTTGGGTTGGCCGCTGGTACGCGGTGCCGTGAACTTTTTTGAATCTATGGTGATCGGATACAAGACCCTGATGTACTCCGCTGAGGTCTCCGGTATGGAGGAAGTGGAGGAGGAAGAAATGAGCAAGTTTGAGCGCTGGCTGACGGACAAGCTGGGCGACAAACTGATGAAAGTGCTCACCGGTGTAGCGTCCGTGCTGGGCTTTGCGCTGGCATTTTTGATCTTTTTCTACCTGCCGGTATTGCTGTTTAATGTGCTAAACAAACACTTTGGCGGCGCACTTACTGCGGCTCAAGGTACCATTGAGGGCGTTACGAAAATTATTATTTTTGTTGTGTATATTGCGCTTGTCAGCCAAATGAAAGACATTCGCCGCACTTTTATGTACCACGGTGCAGAGCACAAAAGTATTGCCTGCTACGAGTCCGGTTTGGAACTGACGGTGGAGAATGTGAAGAAAATGACTCGCTTTCACCCTCGGTGCGGCACCTCGTTTATTTTTGTAATGCTGATTTTCAGCGTGATTTTTTATTCTATTTTAGCCAAGTGTTTTCCGGTGATCGCTACCCAGCGGGTGCTGTGGATGCTGCTGAAATTGGTGTTTTTGCCGATTTTAATGGGCCTTGGCTATGAATTTATTCGCTATGCCGGTAAGCACGATAATTTGTTCGTCAAGATTGTCAGCGCACCGGGTCTTTGGATGCAGCGACTGACCACTCGGGAGCCGGACGACTCTATGATGGAGGTGGGCATCGCCGCACTCAAGGCTGTAATCACCGATAACCCGGAGGATGATGAAATCAAGTGACGGTTCAGGAAGCCTATAATTATAGTGTGTATTTTTTAGGCGCCAACGGCGTAGATGAAGAAGAATTCAAGGCCAAGTGCCTGGTGTGTCATTTGGCAAAGATCGCCAATCGGGATTACCACAGCCACCTGGGCGACCTGGTGAGCCAAAAGAAGTTGGCGGACGGCCTGTGGCAACTGAAAAGCGGCACGCCGTTGCAATATGTGCTGGGGGAGTGGGACTTTTTAGACAGCACCTTTGCCGTGGGCCCCGGGGTACTGATCCCACGGCCGGAAACGGAAGAACTGGCGCAGTTGGCTATTGAACAGGTCAAAAACGCCGGGTCCGCACCTGTTGTATGGGACCTTTGCGCCGGCAGCGGCTGTATCGGCATCAGTATTGCCAAGGCCTGTCCAGGCGCACAGGTTTACTGTGTGGAAAAGTCGACCGACGCCTTTGCTTATCTGCAAAAGAACGCGATGCCTGTTGCCAATGTGCGCCCCGTACTGGCAGATATCAGCGGCGATTTGACTGCACTGCCCAAGCCGCAGGTGCTGGTATCCAACCCGCCGTACATTCCTGCTGCTGTGCTGCCTACCTTGCAGCCGGAGGTGCTAAAGGAACCGATGATGGCACTGGACGGCGGCGCGGACGGGCTGGACTTTTACCGCCTGATTGCTGAAAAGATCGTGCCAACACTGGCCAGCGGCACGCAGCTGCTTTTAGAGATCGGCGACGAGCAAGGCAGGGCGGTGAAAAACCTGTTTGCCACCTGCAAAAATGTGCAGGTTCGGCAGGACATTTACGGCAAGGATCGTATATTAATCGCCACCGTTGCGTAATTTTTCTTGACTATTGCGTAGGGATAATGGTATGCTATTCTTATCATTATAATATAAGGGTGCGCTTATGCTTTCTATTCTTTCTTATTTGCGCCAGGGTGAGTACCTGCTGGCGCTGATTTCTATTCTTTCCAGCTGCTTTGTGGTATTTTGCTGTTTGCCTGTGCATGAGTTGGCACACGGGTGGGTGGCTTACAAGTTGGGGGATACAACTGCAAGGGACGAGGGTCGGCTGACCTTGTGCCAGAATTGATACAATCGCAACTGCCGCCAGAATCACTGCAACTATCACCACTACCATTATGATTTTTCTTTTTGGTATTGGCTATGCCCGTCCGGTGCCGGTGAATCCCAATCGCTTTAAGCATCCCAAAAGCGGTATGGCGCTGGTTTCCTTGGCAGGACCCGCTGCCAATTTGCTGATGGGCTTTATCTTCAATTTTATTTATATCGCTATTTACAGCAAAGCACCCGGTGCCGATGGCTTTTTGGGTGCCGTAGAGTATTTTCTTTATTTTGCGGCCTGGATCAATGTGTCTCTGGCAGTCTTTAATCTGATCCCCATTCCGCCTCTGGACGGTTCCAAAGTGCTGGCGGCTGTGCTGCCTTATAAGGCATACAATAAATATATGCGCTATGAGCAATATATCATGATCGCACTGATGATTCTACTGTTTGTGGGCGCGCTGGACGGCGTGATCTCCACTTTAAGTACGGCGATGATGAAGTTTATTTCCATTATCCCGGCGCTAATCTTTTTGAGGTAATATGGAACAACCGAGTTATAAACTGGAGATTTTTGAGGGCCCGATGGATTTGCTCCTTCACTTGATCTCTAAGCATAAACTGAATATTAACGACATCCCCATTATTGAGCTTGTAAATCAATATTTGGATTACGTACGAAAGATGCAGGAAGAGGATTTTGACATCGCCGGGGAATTTCTGGAAATGGCTGCCCGCCTGATCTATATTAAGACAGTATCTCTGTTGCCTCGCCACGAGGAGGCGGAGACCTTAAAGAAAGAGTTGACCGGTGAACTGATTGAATACCGGGACTGCAAATTAATGGCAAAGGAACTGAGCGCCCACACAGACGGTTTTGACCGCTATGTTCGCACACCTCAGGAGGGGTATGTAAACTATGCCTATGAGCGATTCCACGAGGGGGAGGAGCTTTTGCAGGCGTATATCAACGCTGCCGGGCGCGCCCAGCGCAAGCTGCCGCCGCCGCTGGACAGCTTTAAGGTAATCGTGGCCCGCAAGTTTGTAAATGTGGCGTCTAAGGTACAGACGGTACTGCGCAAGCTGTGGAACGGCAAGAAAGTGCGCTTTTTGTCCCTCTTTCAGGATGCGCAAACCCGCAGTGATATGGTCGCTACCTTTCTAGCAGTGCTGGAATTGGCTAAAACCAAGAAGATCACCATTGACGGGACCATGGAGGACCCGGATGTGCAAATCATAAACGAGGTAAATACCGTTGAGTGAGAAGAACAACACCATTGCCCAGTTAGAGGCTATGCTTTTTGCCGCCGGAGATCCGGTAGAACCGGAAAAGCTGGCGGATGTGCTAAAATTGGATATTGAAAATGTGATCAAAATGCTTGGATATTTGGAGGCCAAATACGACGAGAGCGGCAGCGGACTGCGGCTGATCCGCGTAGACGGCAAGTACCAAATCTGCACCAGAGAAGCCTATGCGGACGGCGTGCGTGCCCTGCTGGAGATCAAAAAAAATACGCCTCTCAGCCCGGCCGCATTTGAAGTTTTAGCCATTGTGGCGTATAATAAAGCGGTGACTCGCTCCTTTGTGGAGCAGGTGCGCGGCGTGGATTGCTCCGGTCCCATCTCCGGTTTGGTGCAAAAGGGCTTGATCGAGGAGAAGGGGAGACTGGACCTGCCAGGCCGCCCGCTGGTGTACGGCACCACAGATCGGTTTTTGCGCTGCTTTTCCCTGAATTCCCTGGATGATTTGCCGGATCTGCCATCCACAGAGGAAGTGGAGCAGATCGCCAAGGATAACGGCCAAACCTCCCTGTTTGAGAAAGAGGGCGGCAAGGACGACCCGCTGGCTGCAGCGGCAGACGCGCTGGAAAGTGCCAATAATGACGATGAAGAAGAGATCTGAGCGGGAGAGGTGAGGATTTGAAAATCTTTTTGATTATAGTGGGTGTGCTGGTGGTGCTCATAGCACTGCTGATGTCTCTGTCTGCCACCTTAACTTTGATCTATGACGGTGGCTGGCATACCAGTGTACAAGTGCTGTTCATTAAGAAAGACATTGTGCTGTCCCAGATTCTTTCCTTTATCCTGTTCCCGGAAAAATCCGCTGAGCAGGCGAAGAAAAAGGGCAAGGAGAAAAAAGAGAACAAGAAGGACACCACGGAGCCTACGCCGGAAAACACGCCCACGGAAGAGGAGAAAACGACCCAGGCGGTGCCGGAAAAATCGGAGAGCGAAAAGGCGCCCGCTAAGGCGGAAGAGAAGCCCAAAAAGCCCAACTACTTCCAGCAGCTTTGGGACAAGGACGGCGTGATCGGTTACTTGCTGTTGATCAGCAATTTAGTTGAAACTGCGTCTTCTGCGGTAACAACTTTATTTAGGGGCTTCCATATTTATTCATTATATGTTAAAATGATTGTCGGCGGCGCAGATGCCGCAGATATAGCTGAGAAGTACGGTACCCTCTGTTCGTTCTATTATCCCGTTAAGGGCATGATCTTAAACGGCATGAAGGTGGACCAATACGATGATTACATACAGCCGGATTTCATCGCACCCCGCTCGGAGTACGAGTTCCAGCTCATCGGCAGTCTCAGCGTCGGTCTTTTGGTGCGTATGCTCCTGCGGGCCGGTATCGTCTTTTTGAAAAATTTTATTAAGGATAAGTAAGGAGAAAGTGTTATGAAAGAAACTCCGGTAAACAAGATTATGGAAAACACGCTGGAAAAAATGCGTGAAATGGTAGATGTTTCTACCATCATCGGTGATCCGATGGTCACCGGCGACACCACGCTTATTCCGGTATCTAAAGTGACTTACGGCTTTACCAGCGGCGGTACGGATCTGCCCACCAAGCAGCAGAATCAAGAGCTGTTCGGCGGTGGCGGCGGCGGTGGCATCACCATTACCCCGGTGGCCTTTATCGTGATCGAAAAGGGCAAGTGCCGTATGATGCAGATCAACAATTACACTTCCTCTGCGGATCGTGCTGTGTCTATGATTCCGGAGTTGGTAGACAAACTCACCGAGCTGCTGAAAGCCAAGGACGGCAAAGCAGACGAGGCGGAGACCCCCGCGGCCGAATAATGATGTACGGATCACCCGCATATATTTGTGTGGGTGATTCTTTTGTATGTAAAAAAGCGTATTTTTGCCGTTCTCTTATGTTTGTTTTTGCTGGTGCCGATGCCGGCGCTGGCGTCAACCAGCGCCCAAAGCGCCGTAGTGATGGACGCTGCCGGACACACGGTGCTGTATGAACAAAATGCTTATGAAGAACGGCCTATGGCCTCGACCACCAAAATTATGACCGCCTACCTGGCTTGTGCAGCCGGGGACTTGCAGCGAACGGTGCCTATAACAGCCGCTATGCTGAAAGACACAGAGGGCTCGTCCTTGGGATTGCATGTGGGGGATCGGATCACTTTGTACGATCTGGTGGTAGGCATGCTGTTGGTCAGCGGCAACGACGCTGCCAATGCGGCAGCCGTCTTTCTTTCCGGCAGCACGCAGGCGTTCGTTGCCAAAATGAACAGCACAGCCAAGGAAATGGGTATGCACCACACCCGCTTTGTGACCCCCTCCGGGCTGGATCGGGGCGATCATCATTCCACCGCTTACGACATGGCGCTGCTGACGGCTCACGCCCTTCAGAATAAGACCTTTGCCAAAATCTGCGCCGCGCCCAGAGCCAAAGTGACCATCAACGGCAAATCGCAAACGGTATACAATCACAATCGGCTGCTCACTTCGCTGGATGGTTGCATAGGCGTAAAAACCGGCTATACGGAACGGGCAGGGCGGTGCCTGGTGAGTGCTGTCAAGTATAAGGGGAACACGCTGATCTGCGTAACCCTATCCGATCCGGACGACTGGGTGGATCACCGCAGGCTGCTGGACACCTGCAAAAAGCAGTACACCACCTACAAGCTGGACCGCCATGTGCAGGTGCCGGTAGTGGGCGGCAGGGAGTCCTATGTGACCGCCGAGTTTCGGTACAGCCAAACGGCGCTGAACGCCACTTATACCGTGCGGCTCTATTACTATCCTTTTATTTATGCGCCGGTGAAGAAAGGCGATGTGA
>ERZ773237.2181-NODE-2181-length-13710-cov-6.472208_pt1 | contig 13710 bp, 15 predicted proteins | sample MGYA00580990_ERZ773237 | MGnify/ENA primary metagenome ERZ773237 (study PRJEB29015, sample SAMEA2737749) | human gut metagenome | biome: human gut; feature: human-associated habitat; material: faeces | place: China | collected 2012 ...
AGAACCTTGACAAGTGATCCTGAAACTATTGCCGTAAGAATTTGTTGAACGCTTGTGTGCCTGTCTTGGGACGCCGTTTTCATCAACGCCTACGAACACCGCATTGTGATGTTCCTTCTCCTCATAGAGCGTGTGCTGTTTTGCGAAATACGATATAATATCCGGTGCGATAAACCTCTGTTTTATGAGGTAAGCATACACTCTGTGCATATTTGTGTTTGTTTGGGGCAGTCTGAACTCTTTCTTTTCTTCCTTTGCCGATACTTTCGGCGGACTGTGGGACAGAGGAGTTACCCTCTGTCCCAACAGTTCCTGTACCGCAGTCTGAAAGTCCATATCATAAAATTCCTGCATGAATTTTATTGCTCCTCCGCCGACCTGATTTTTGTGGTCAAACCAGGTCGAGCCACGGAGGGTTATACTGTCGTGCCTGCCGGAGCTGTCACAGTAAATGAGCTTATGCTCTCTGCCAACACGTTCAAGCTTTTCTCCTCGCACACGCAGGTATTCTGCCAAGTCTACGCTGTTGGCAAGCTGTTTTTGTTCGTCTGTGAATGGGATGTAGGGCACTTTATCACCACCTTAATACTTCACATTCTCCGCAAATCTGCTCATCAACTGAGAAAAGCTCTGCCTTTCCATCATATCCGTACTGAGATATGCACCCGACACAACGGTAAGCTTGTTCTCGTTCAGCACAGCGTAGGTTTCTGTGTACCCGAACTGCACAGCCATACCGTCAGTTTTCTGAACAGAACCGTACCGCTGATACTTGCCCTTTGAAACAACGCTGCTTGTCATACGATAATCGGACACAAAATCGTCCTCAGTGATACCGCTCATCTGAGCAGCAGTTTGACTAAAGTAATGATCCCCTAAATTTTCAAGGATATATTTCATGTCGTAATCAAGGTTACTCTGACTTAAATCGACACACAGAACATCTATCATACCTCCGCCGTTTTTGCCTTTGAGAGATATTTTCTGAATACCGTTGGAATCGTCGTTCTCATTCTCAAAAGAACAACCTTTCATCGCTTCAGTAACGATTGTAGAAACGTCCACAAAGCTGATATTTGAGTCAAAAAACTCCGCAATAAAAGTATTAGACTTCACCTGTTCTTCATCGACGGTACTTTCAGCCTCCGAAGAGGCAGCCGAATCGGGTATAGACTCGGCTGTCGCGGTAGTTGTGGTTGTTTCCGTTGTGGTCTGCAACTGCGGACTAATCTTTCCGCAAGCAGTCATTGTCATTGCAATTACCGCTGAAAGTACAGCTAAATATATTTTTTTCATACTCTAAATCCCTCCTTACACGATTGACCAGATATACAGCGGAGCGGTCAAAGTGAAGATAAGACAGCCGAAGATTATGGCTATGGGAGTCCATTCCAACTGACCGTGTTTTCGATAGTCGAGATATGCGAGACCTATTTTAACAAACAGCAAAACCGCAAGAATTACGTCAATTACGGGGAACACAACGTTGTTTACAACCGACACCACCTGCGACCTTGCGGTAGTCCATGTGCTTTGGACTGCTCCCGCAACATCGCCGGAAGCGTAAGCTGTAGTCGACATCATTGTTGCAAAGCAGAGTGTGCTTGCAATCGCTGCAATAACTTTCTTTTTCAACTTCATTCCACATCACTCTCCTCGATAATTTTTCCTACCAGAATAGTACGGCTGTTACCCTCCGCACTTGTACAAGTGGATAACATAAGCAAATGGTCACTTTCGGTTACTTCAATCTCCTTGTAAATACTTGCACAGTTTCTGAGCTGATTATCCCATTCATTAAAATTCGGATCAGCAAGATAAAGTCCGCTTGTGTCAACAGTTCTTGCAACCGCAAAGAAATCTATAAGCCTGACATCGTTCTCAGTGGTCAGCCAGCCAAAGCTGTGGTTCATGAAATATTCCTCGTTCTCGTAATGCGGAATATCCGCAAACATCGTTCCGTTGCCCATATTGTGACCGTAGATCACGCTATTAAAGTCAGAAAAATCGCTTGAACAGCGATAGTCCATAAACAGTAATCCTGCATACAAATATGAGCCGTCCACCGCCCTGCGCGTGTAATATTCGTTATCTCCCGACTGCATTACCGGGTAATTGATATTCGTATCGGGAATATACAGCCAAGCCACGGAATCGCTGTGCTCTGCTGAAAGCTGCCTGACCTGTGCTGTAAGCTCCTTTTTTGTATCTTCGGGAACTCTGTCCGCCGATGGCTTGTCAGAACTATTGTTGACTGCCTCATCAAGCGTTTCTCTCGCTATTGGGGTAGGAGCATAGATCAGAATATCCTGCCAATTGATTTTCTGAGCCACATCGTTTTTCACCAGAAGATAAATTCCCCCTCCAAGGAGGGCGGCTGCGGTCACAGCCGCAATAGTGCGAATAACTTTGGTTTTCTTAGTCATAGATCAATCCTCATCAATTTCAATAAATTCGGGGCAAAGAGCTGAATGATCTTCAGGCTCCTTGTCATCATTTTTCTTTCTGCTAATGATCAGCACAAGAAAGATTATGAGCGAAGCGCCCATAAGTGCAAATGCCGCAAAATCACTGTGATTATCGCCTGTATACGGAGTAGTCGTTTTAGGTGTAAGCTCGTCATACATAACGACTTCGGTCACAGAACCGTCCTCGTTGACAGTAAACCTGATCTCGTTTGCGATCTCGTAACCCTCAGGTGCTATGATCTCTTTAAGTGTGTATTCCTTGCCGGCAATAAGTTTCCTTTCGATCATATGTGGTTCATTTGTGGATACCCATTCCTCAACAACATTTCCGTCCTCGTCGATGAGCTGGAGCGTTGCACCGGGCAGTTCCACACCTGTGGTAATATCCTGCTTGGAAATCTGTACCTTTGTTGTGTCGTCGATCATTACAACGAGTGGATTGCCGTTTTCAGAAACAGCGGTTGCATCCACATTTTCTACGGTAACATTGCCATAAACGTCGACTGTAAATCTGATGTCATTTGCAATTACATATCCGTCGGGTGCCGCAATTTCCTTAAGAGTGTACTCTCCGGCAGGAAGCTCGGTTACAATATGATTTGTGCCGTCGGAAACCCATTCATCAACTACATTATCCTGAGAGTCAATAAGCTGCATTTCTGCGCCGATAAGTTTCTCGCCGTAAACATCGACCTTTGAAATCTCGATTGTGATTGACTTGTTGACAGCAGTTATTTCAACCACATCGCCGTCCTCGCAAACAGTTACGGGATAGCTTTTATTGCTGAGAATATATCCTGTGGGAGCTTTTATCTCTCTGACAACATACTCGCCGTAGGGAACGTCATCAAACTCAAAATATCCGTTTTCATCGGAGATTGCGGTCATTATTGCATTGCTTTCAACAAACTCTGTACAGTCAATTCTGAATAACCCGAATACCGCATTTTCAAGAGGTTCGCTCTTGTCATCTACCTTGTGACCCTCTATCCTGCCACGCTTGAGAAGATTTACAAACTGTCCGCAGTCAATATCCACAGTCCGGATGTCCTGTCCCATATATTCGAAATTCACAAGATACTTTTCGCCACCTAGAACATAATGCTCATCAGTAGAAATTTCTTTGACATAATACCTGCCGAAAGGTATCTGTACATCAAATTTTGCAGTCATATTCTCATCAAGTGAAACCTCTGAAATGAGACCGTCCGCAGGAATTACAGTACCGTCTGCCGCCGTAATATCTTCTGCTGCAAACAGTCCGAAACTTACGCTTGTATAGCAGTCCTCACCGTAAATGCCAAACAGCTCGTCATTCTCCATGACCTTGGAAAGTGAGATCTCAACACCTTGATAATCATTGACAAATGACGTATTTACGGTATCAAGCACTGCGATCTCCTGTCCTGCGTAAGTCAACCCAACAAACTGTGATTCCGTATTCTGAACATAGCCGTAAGGAGCGGTGATTTCCTTAATTTCGTACTTGCCAAGATACAATAAATCGCTTTCAGCATATCCGTTTTCATCGGTTGTGATTTCTGCCACAACATCGCCTGCACTTGCACGGACTGTGCCGTCAAGAGTAATAATATCCTCAGCAGCGATCACCTGAAATACTGCGCCGCTGAGATCTCCGTCTGCAAACATGGGAGTGTAGGTCGTTGGATTCACGATTATTTCACCGTTTTCATTTGTGTATGCGGAGGAAGCCGTTGCCACGCTTGTGAAAATATCGCCTGTTTTCCGAACGCTGATTTTTCCTTTCTGAGCGGTGTTTTCTTTGCGAACTTTAATAACCGTCAGGGCATTTTCTTCCTCTGCGTTATCAGCAGAAACTGTGAAAGACACGGGCGTACTGTCCAGAACATAACCCACAGGAGCCTGAACCTCAACAAGAGAATATTCGCCGTAGGGAAGAACCTCGGGAGTGATCAGATATCCCTCGCTGTTTGTGTAGAATGTGTCGATCGTAGTTGGCGTCGAGTAGGCAAACATCATAGAAATCTTCTGGCCGTTTGAATCATAGATCTCAAATCCAGCGCCCTCGTAAGGGATAACATTTCCCGTTTCGGAATCCACCTTTACCACCTTAACATAGCTTTCAAACTCTGCATTGTTGATAAGATAGCGGTAGGTCTGTCCGTTTTCGCTGATGTTGACATCAAAATCAGCAATAAACTCAGTACCTTCCCAGCCCTTGGTCTGATGCACGGTGTAAATTCCGTATGGCATATCCTTTGTCTGTGCAAAGCCGTTTTCATCGCACGTCAGGTAATCACGTTCTATTTCAGCAGCATTCTCATAGCTGCTGGCCGATTTCAGATACACTTCAAATTCTGCCCCAACTTCTGGAGTTTCAATCTGAGTATAGCCGTCATCGCTGTGCTTGATTATTGCGATATTTCCCTTGATAACGTCCTCAGTCACTGCCATAGAAAGTGGGTTATGCTCAATGAAATAATTCTCAGTTTCTGCACCTACTGAGTAAACTGTTTTGTCAAGGAGATAGCCCTCGCTTGGCGAAATTTCCTGAACAGTGTAGTTTCCGCAGACATACTCCTTTGTCTTGAAATATCCGTTTTCATCGGTCACATACTGGTCAACCAATTCACCGTCAAGATACAGTCCGTAAACTGCTCCGGCAAGGGTAGCATTGCCCTGTGCGGAAGTTGTTTCAGAATCCTGCTTTGTCACTTCAATGGTAAACTTTTTGAGGATATTTTTGAATGTCTTGGTTGTGGTCGCATCTGCCGTAAGGGTTGCAGTCTGATCCGCTGGAACTACATATCTTACGGGAACATTTTTCTCGGAAATGGTGTACACGATCTTCTCATTATTGCTGTTGTAAACGGGAATATCGGAAAGGATTGCAACACCGTCCAAACCAGTTTTTATTGTGTAAGTCTTACCGTTACCCGTAATAGTGAACTCTCTGTCGTCGTTCTGATTGTCCTCGGACTGCTTATTTATCTTTATCGAGCCCGTTTTAAGCTGATTGTTGAACTTCACATTCACAGTCAGATCAACATCTCCGCTTGTCAGCGTAACATTCTGAGCCTTAGGGACTTCGTATCTTGTATCTACATTGATCTCGGATACGGTGTAGGTGATCGCTTTGCCCGTAGATGTGTTGTATACCTTTAATCCGCTAAATTCGGCAACGCCGTTTGCATTGGTTTTCTTGGTGTAACTGCTGCCGTCGTTTCCTGTGACCTTGAACTCTCTGCCGCTTACGATCCCGTCATCGGCGGTCTTATTGACCTTAATTTTGCCTCTCGTAAAATCTTCGGTCACAAATATATTTTCGTCAGCCTTTAATGCGAACACTTCTTCAGAGATACTGTAACCTGTCGGTGCGGAGATCTCCTTAACGTAATACTGCTTTTCAGGCAACTGAATGGAGCCTGTTCCGTCCTTGCCGATAGTGATCTCGCCGACCTTGTTTTTACAAGCCTTATCGGTATATACTCCGTATTTTGCAACCGTTCCGTCCACCTTGCTTGTGCCTGAAATCTTAACCGTTCTGTCTGAAGCAAGAACCTTAGTTATTTCAAATTTCACATCATTTTTTGTTATCCTGAACGCCGACATATTCATAGCTGTTGCGGTCTTGCCATCTGTTTTATTGTTGATAACAACGCCCTCCGAACCGCTGGATTCTATTCTCCAATGCTTTCCGCCTGCACCTTTTCCATCGCCAACTGTCTTTGAGTTTATGAGTTTTTCCGAAACACCAATAGATCTCAGATAGCTTATTACATCATTTCTTGAATCAAATTCGCCCATATATATCCAAGCGTGATCCTCACCAACCGGATTCTGAGCGACCACCACAGAACCTGCTGTAATAACCGAACCGTCAGCACACTCCCAATACGGGCGGTCCGTTGTCTTGATGTTCTTCTTTTCGACTTCGACCTTTGAAGTCTTTCCGTCGTAAGTTATGGTGCAGTTATCATTGACTGTAAGCCAATGATCTGTGTCAACAGGCACAGGGTTGTTCCAACTGAACCCCGATGTTTTGTATCCAAGCTGCGTAAGAGTATAGTACACAAGACCCGAACAGTCGATACCGAGGTTGTTGATCGTCTGCACCGACAGCGGAGTGTACTGACCCTGATCATACGCATACCAGTAGCCCTTGTTTCCATAGGTATACGGTGTACCTAGCAAGGTCGCCGCCTTTGCGATCACCGTATCCGCTGACGGGAAGGTCGGGTTTTCCATAGGTGTGCTTGCGGCACTTGCTGTGATTGCTCCGCTCATAGATGAACCGAACATAGAAAAAGCACAGAGTCCTGCCATGAACCCTGCACCGAGTTTCTTTAATATTTTCGATTTTTTGAACATAAAGTGCATTTCTCCTTTTCATTTTTGCAAAGAAAAAAGAGCCGAATTTTCGACTCTTTTTATTGATATGATAATTATTTAATGTCATCAAAATATGACATTAAGGCAAATATGATTCCTTTTTGCTTAAGATTCAAATTTGAAATATCTAATTTCTCCGTAAATGATATTCCCAACAGATAATCAGAATTCACGGAAAAAGTTTTGCAGATCTTGATCAACATATCTATTGACGGTTGTATATTATCATTTTCCCAATTACTTACGCACTGCTTTGATATATTTAATTTCTTCCCGAATTCAACTTGACTAAGCTCCAAAGAAAGTCGCAATTCCTTTATTCTTTCGTTAAACATATTAAGCCCCCAGTATAAATATTACAATACTATTGTACAATATCTATTGACATTATAAAAATACTATGGTATACTAATATTGGACTTAATCAATTGGGAGGTAAAAAAATGTATTGTAGAAATTGTGGAACTGAATTAAAACAAAACGAAAAATTCTGTAAAAACTGTGGAAAAGCCACTGCCGTATCAGATGTGCAGTCAATTGAAAAGAAGAAACACAGCAGAGTGATACCGTTGCTATGTGTCATACTTGTTGTCCTAGTTGTTTGCATTGTGTACTTAGCAGTTAATAATTCGGGCTCATCACCGATATTAAAAAAATCACCCTCTTATGAGGATCCAATTAAAAATTATTTTGAAGGAATCGAGACGAAGGATGTTGAATTGGTAAAGTCTGCATTTCATGGTGCGCATTTGAACTATATGCCAAGTAATTTTTCTGATAATAAAATGGATAGAGTATATGGCAAATTAAGCAGTCAATATGGAGATGATTTTAAAATATCATATAAAATAAATAGCGTTGAAAAAGTTTCTGACGATGATAAAGAAACAATCCAAGGCACATTTACAGGAGCTGAAAACATAACGCTTGTTGATTTAATATTGACGATTGATGGCACAAAAACTCAGGATTATGAGGGTGAACTGATAATAGCATCTTTTGACGGACAATATGATATTCTTAAAGCTGGCGGATATGTTTATTCTTGGTCCGATGTTTTAGGAGTGTTTGACAAAATTTAGGGAGGATATAATAATGAAGAAAAGTATATTGGGTATAATGTCACTTATAATGGTGATAAGCGCCTTTACCTCATGCGGTAACACTGCAAAAAATGCAAACAGCAAACCAAAAGTTAAGGTAAATACTTCTGTAATTACAGATGCTGGTGCTGACGTAACAACAACTACTACAACAGAAGTTGTAACGACGACAATTACCGAAACAAGCACGGAGACTATGACTGAATCAGTAGCTGAAAAAATAGATTCAGAGTCTAAAAAGAATGAAATATCAGACTATTCTTTTGGTGCTTATAATATATTAGAAAATACTCAGAGTAAGGCAAATGTATGGTTTAGAAAAAACATATCGTGGATTACAGAATGTACCTATTCTGATCCGTATTATTCAAATGTAGAGCACATGGTATATAAAGCAGATTCCAATAATCTCAAATTATTTGGAGTAAACTGGGGCTGGGCGGAGATATCAAGCCGAACAACTGATGATTATGTTTACGACATAACATTTCACTTCTCATACTTAGATTATGATCATTATAAAAAATATAATACCGGAGTACATGACAGAAAACAGGCTGAATGCGACCTTGCTTATAAAACCATGTACGAAAAGTTGGTAGATGCTTATGGAGAACCCACTGAAGTATACGAAGAAAATGATTGGGCAAAATATAGTTGTTTATGGGAGGATACTAATGACGGAGATATATTTGCATGGGATAGCAAAGATGAAAACGGAAACGGCGAGGCTGGATTATCATTTGCTGTAGCAGATTTTGACTTTTCAACTCGTATTTCAAGATGAGAATAAATATGATAAAAAGACCATATCAGACAACTAAGATGTTTAATATGGTCTTTTTTCATAATATTTCTCGAATGCGGCTGACTGCCAAAACTTTCAAGACCGCTTGCATAGCTGTAACGTATAAGCTGATAAAACTTAGCCGCTCGGTCAACATCATAAAGCCTTGGCAAAATGCCACGCTTATGAAGTAGAGCTAAATACTCAAAATCTTCTCTTGAATCGAGCACATATCTCAGCTTGTATTTGAGTCTGTTCGGTTTATCTCTGACGCATCTGTACAGGTTCGTAAGGTTTGAATTGAAGTCATTATACACCTCAAAATCTGCACCTGGCGGCTTGTGAAACAACACCCAGCCTGCACCGCCGAACACCTCTATATACCTTTCATAGTAAGGCGGAAATCTTGCAAGAACCTCGTCACGAAGATTCTTCTTTCCCCCTACCCATGACATAAAACTGTTCATGTTTTTCCTTTCTGCCGTTAGAACCAACAGCAGAAAAGTCGCTTTGCAAGCACCAGATTTTTGATCTGCTGTTGGCAAAACGACCCTAGTTGTTATTTAATTTTGCTTACCTCACCCTTTGATTATTGGGTCTACATAACTGAATATTATGCGTTTCTGCTCAAGGTAGCCGTCGACCTTGTTGACCTCAGTACATAATTCTTTATACTGCCTTTCCGAAAGTACTGGCTTTGTGGCTCTCAGCATTGCAGGGATACTTCCCATGCAGAACTTGAAGTCAACTTTCGCTTTTACTTTGTTTGTGTGCATTACTTCATCTCCATTTCCATATCCTCGGTTTGTGACTGCTCAGGATCATATTCCCAAAACTCATACAGCGACATTATCTCTCCCTTAAAATCCGGAGAGGTTTCTTCTGTAAATGAGATATATCCCTGCTCGCCCAGGTCTATCGGCTCTCTTGTGACCACCGAGCCTGCGTGATTAACCTCAGTTCGCTTTTCTATCGAAACAAATTCTCCCTCATCGCCATGCCTGATATGGTAACAATACATACCCTTCGGAATGTCTACGTCTGTTATCCTGTTATTGGTGAAAAGTGCAGGCTGACCGAACAGTTCTATCAGCTCATACTCGTCATCATATTCGATATTGATATATTCGGTTTCGCTTGCGTTCAGATACAATCCGCAATCTTCTTCAAGCTGAATATCCAACACAGATGCCGCAAATTCAAGCCTGTCCATTTCGCTTTCGGGATAATATTCTTCGATACGCTCGCCGTCATAATATACGTGTCTGCCGCAGTTCATGCCGATATCCTCATCAGCCCATTCATGCTCAAGCTTCACACTTGGGAACATCTCCGAAAGTTTTGCAATCACAGGGTGAGGTGCAGACCATGCAGTCAAAAATTTCAGCTCTTTTTCCTTGCTGTAATCGGTATTTGGGTCAAATCCGTAAGCATTCCATTTCGTACCCCAGTTGGCGACCGACCAGTCATACCAATTGTTATTGCCGTACAGTTCCCGTTCTCGAACGCCCAAATTGCCTTTGAAAATATTTTTCGGCATAGGAATGATCTTTTCAAAATCTATCGTTCCCATACCGAACTCATCATTTTTGATCTTATTCAGAACACGCTTGACCGCCTCGGGATCGCCTGTTATTTTGATTCGGGTTGTGATATGATTAGGCATTTTCTATTTCCTTTCCGCAGTTTTTAAGCCTGCAGGTTTCTCTTTTGAGATAGTACACCGCCATTCCAAGTGAACCTATGGCAGTCCCTAAAATCCCGCCTATCAGCATTCCTATGAATAAATACGTCATTCACATCATCTCCATTCCAAAATCTTCGGTTTCTTCATCGTCAGCCGAAGTGATTTCCACATACTCATCGATAATACTCAGTGCCTCATCATAGCTGCCGGAAGAGGTGATACGGTCGCACATTTCCTTGGCATCATTCGACATGCCATTTCTCTTCAGCGTTTTTGAAGCAATGCCCATAAGATTAAAGATATTCCCGTTCTGACCTATGAGCGGACATTTTGGCTTTTCTGGCATTATTGCAAAACCTCTTTTCCATAATATTTTTTCAGCAGATTAATAACAAATCTCTGCCCCTTGCCCGTCACAAGCGTCTGCTGATAGGTCTTTTTCAAACCGTTTACCTCGAATATCGACTCCTTAACTGCGAAATATCCGCGGTCGATAAACTGCTGATAAGGAAGATTATTCGCCATAAGCACTCCCATGTATTTTAGCCAGCGGAACAGCCTTGTCCTGCCGATTTTAAAATGCTCATCAGCCGCAAGCTTTGCCATTGCGTTCATATCGATAAGATTATCGGTATTGGACACATGATTTGCAAAATCAACCAACGGCTGATCGTGCCTGATACGCTCGTTCAGCTTTCTTATCGCTGTCATCTGCAAACGGAAAAGCTTTTGATACGGTTCTTCCAGAAAGGGGAGGTAGTTTTCTATGAACATATCCTCATTTGAAACGTAACCTCCGGTGTGATTGATCTGAGGCAGGATTTCATCAAAAATCCATGACTCAAATTTTTCAGCTCTAGGCAGCTTGCTATGTGCAACAAGTCTGTAAACATCACTTTCAGGAATAAAAATCATTTTGATTTTTTTAGTCGGGGACTGCGGATGCGGTAGGTCGTGTTTCACGCCCCACCTACAATGCCGTCTTATTGCGTCTTTTGTATTGCTGTAGCCCAATGCAGAAGCTACGTCCTTTCCGCAGAACATGATCCTTCCGTGTTCATCTGTTAACGTTCTTAAAGAACCAAATTCATCATTCTCAAAAATCTTTATCACATTGCTCATGCGTTTTCTCCTTTTTCCGTTTCTAAAATTATTCTTGCAACTGCCTCCACAACATTTGTGGTCACGGCATTTCCTGCTTGCTTGTAAAGCTGTGCATCGGACATTCCTGTGGCTTTGACCCTTTCAAACTGCTCATCTGTAAAGCCCTGCAGCCGCCAGCACTCCAACGGCATAAGCTTTCGGATATATCCGCAGTAAACAACGCCGTGTCTGTCAGCAACGGTCAAAGTAAACATAGGCTCATTTGGAAGTTTAAATCTTCGACCTTGCTGTCTTGTTTCTGCTTTTGCAGGGTCAAGCACAGCTATCGGGTCTGTTATGAGGAACACTCCGGATTTTTCGCCTTTGTGATGACCGATACCGCTGTCCTGCCTTGCGGTGATACATCTTGCAAGCTCTGTGACTTTCGGCTCGGGATTCATATCTATCCCCAATGCGTAATATCCCTGATTACAGCTTGTTGTAAGGGTATGGGCTATCTCCTTGCCCACTCTTCCACGCCTTGAATTCATATCGGGATAGGCAAGATCTATGCTGTCGCCCGGCAAGGCAATCTGATAGCCTGTTTTGGTTTTGACCTTTATAGGCAGTCCTAAAATTTCATAAAGCCCTGTTTTTCCGCCGAAACCTCCTGCCTGGCTTGTAAGCGTTATGCTCAGTCCCTCAACGGAGTAGACTCGGTTTCCTTCCTTTCCGGGAATTCTTTGGACAAGAGTTTTTGGATTTGCTTCTGTGAAAGACAATACTTTTCCGGAACACTTTTCTCTATGAAATCCGACAATGAACACTCTTTTTCTTGACTGGGCAACTCCAAAATTTGCGCTGTTAAGCACCTGCCATTCGACATCGTACCCCAGTTCATCCAATGTACCGAGGATGGTCGCAAACGTCCTGCCGCCGTCATGCGATAACAGTCCGGGAACGTTCTCAAGCAGCAGATATTTAGGTTTTTTGACGGCGGCAATTCTGGCAATTTCAAAGAAGAGAGTTCCTCTTGCATCGTCAAAGCCGCCCCTTTTTCCAGCGATTGAAAAGCTTTGACAAGGGAATCCTCCGCATATAAGGTCGAGATTGGGCAGTTCGTTTGGGTCAATTTTTCTTGCGTCATCGTAATACACCTCGTTTTCCGTATCGTACAACGTTTCGTATGCTTTCTTTGCATATTTGTCTATTTCACAATAACCGACGCACTTGAATCCTCCTGCTTTTTCAAGTCCTGAGCGAAATCCGCCGATACCTGCAAAGATATCGAAATATTTTATCATTTACCACGTTCCTTTCCGCAAAAAAACGGCCAAGCTTTTTTCAAAACTTGACCGTCACATTGATATATTCATTTCTTCAGATTCTTCAATATCCTCAGTTTCCGTAATTTCTTCTGTTTGCTAATCGGTCTGAGTCTGTTCCTGATCAATTTTATGGAACTTATCCACATCGGGAATAACTCCGAGCGTTCTTCCGTTATCGAATTTGCAATGGAGAGTACCTGCATCATCCACAAACTCAACCGTACCACAGGTTCCGCTTTCAATGGGACAGTAGTCGTCCATCGAGTCAACGCAGATCCTTGTTCCTTCCGGATATCTCTGTCTCAGTATTTCTACCTTGTTTTGGTTGTATATCATATTGCCTCCTGTTGAATTAATTTTTGCTCTCTTTTAATGGTATACCTGCCACATTGGAATCACCCTCTCTCTTGTGCTAACAAAAAAGACTGTTTCGTTTAACATCACATTAATTCGTGATATTAGACAAAACAGCCTTTAAAACTTCGTGAAACTTTTTTTCATAAAAATACGGCAAGTAGGGAGCAAAATCTGCTCATAACTTGCCGGAATGCTTGACAATATTTAATTGTTGAGGGTTCAGATCCTTTTTTAACGAAAAAGCATCTACGGTTTTACACCTGAAATTTTCACCCTCAAAACGCAAAAAAAGCTCGTAAATACGAGCTTTTCGAGGTGTGCATCTATTTTATTGCACAAGTATGGTGGGAGAAGGTGGATTCGAACCACCGAAGCTAGAAGCAACAGATTTACAGTCTGCCCCCTTTGGCCACTCGGGAATTCTCCCATATGAATGAAAACAAAATAATGGAGCTGGTGGACGGACTCGAACCCCCGACCTGCTGATTACAAATCAGCTGCTCTACCAACTGAGCTACACCAG
>ERZ773237.2191-NODE-2191-length-13641-cov-2.596128_pt1 | contig 13641 bp, 6 predicted proteins | sample MGYA00580990_ERZ773237 | MGnify/ENA primary metagenome ERZ773237 (study PRJEB29015, sample SAMEA2737749) | human gut metagenome | biome: human gut; feature: human-associated habitat; material: faeces | place: China | collected 2012 ...
GCGCGCTCGGTTGCTCGGCCCCGAAACGCCGGTGGACAAGGGCGAATTCGATTTCGTCGTGGTCGGCGGAGGCATTTCGGGTATCTGTGCGGCGTGGGCGGCCGCCCGTCTGGGCTGCAAGGTGGCGCTCGTGCAGGATCGTTACGTGCTGGGCGGCAACAACTCGTCGGAGGTGCGTGTCGGACTGGGCGGCCAGATCAACGTCGATCCCTATCCGTCGCTGGGTTACCTGCTCAACGAGATCGGCCCCGACCGCATCGGCAACGCCCGCGGCGCCCACCACTACCAGGATGACAAGAAGCTCAAAGTGGTGCTCGCCGAGAAGAATATCACGCTTTTCCTGGGTTATACCGTCACCGAGGTCGAGAAGATGGGCGACACGATCCGTTCGGTCGTAGCCGTCGAGGCGACCGAACAGAACCGGATCAAACTTTCGGGCAAACTCTTCTCGGACTGCACGGGCGACGCCTATCTGGCTGCCATGGCGGGTGCCGAGTGCCGCATGGGCCGCGAAGCCCGCGCGGAGTTCGGCGAAAGTCTGGCTCCAGTCGAGGCCGACGGCTTCACGATGGGCGTCTCGATCGAGTGGTACTGCGAGGACTGGAACACCCCCTGCACCTTCCCCGATTCGCTCGACTGGGGGCTGCGGCTCGACGAGTACACCGTCGAACCGGTGCACCGCGCCAACTGGTACTGGGAGGTCGGTATGCGCGACGATCAGGTGGCCGACGCCGAGAAGATACGCGACTACGGCATGTACGTCGCCTATTCGACCTTCTCCTACTGCAAGAACCGCTATTCGAAGAAGGAGGACTGGACCTGCACGCATCTGGTGTGGGTGTCCCACGTCTCCGGCAAACGCGAGTCGCGCCGCGTCGTGGGCGACTACATCCTGCGCGAACAGGATCTCACGCGCCCGATCCGTCACGAGGACGAGACCTGCACCACCACGTGGCGTATCGACCAGCACTATCCGATGGAGAAGAATTCGCAGCAGTATCCCGGTGCCGAGTGGCTGTCGGAGGGCGTGCTCACGCCGATCGATTTCTACGCACTGCCGTACCGCTGCTTCTATTCGAAGGACGTGCGCAACATGTTCATGGCGGGGCGCAACATTTCGGTGACGCACATCGCGCTGGGTTCGACCCGCGTCATGCGCACCTGCGGCATGATCGGCGAGGTGGTCGGCATGGCCGCTTCGGTCTGCATGAAGCGCAATGCGCTCCCGCGCGACATCTATACGACCTATTTCGCCGACTTGCAGGAACTCATGCGCAAGGGGACGGGACGCACCGACGTTCCCTACACCCAGTTCTATCACCAGGTGGACCGTACGGGCCATCAGGCCGAAGACAGGTAGCGGACTGCCGGCGTGCGGCATGACACCGCACGCCGGCGGATCGCATCCGTCCGCGCGACGTCTTGCCGTGCACCCCGAACCAACCTACTAATCCGACCTAAACCTTGCCGAATGACTTTTATCGACTGGACCATCATCGCCGTTTTCCTGATCGGACTGACCCTGATCGGTTTCCTTTTCTCGAAAAGCAACAGGAATCTCGAAGACTATTTTCTGGGCGGCCGCTCGATGCCTACGTGGCTCGTGGCCTTCGCCGCCACGGGAACCTCGATCAGCGCGGGCACCTTCGTCGGCTCGCCTGAACTGGGGTTCAATACCAACCTGACCTACCTGATGCTCTGCGTCGGGGCGATCCTCGGCGGCACGCTCGTGGCCCTGCTAGTGCTGCCGAAACTCTACAACGCCAATACGATCACCATTTACGGCTACCTGGGCGACCGCTTCGGCGATTCGGCCAAGAATTCGTCGAGCGTCATGTTCCTCGTCGGGCAGCTCTTCACGTCGGGTTCGCGGCTCTTCATCGCCGCGATCGCCGTGTCGGTGATTCTCTACGGCAGCATCCAGTTCGAGTTCCTGATGTATTCGATCATCATTCTGGGTGTCGTCAGTACCGTTTACACCATGGCGGGCGGCATCAAGGGGCTGATCTACATCGATACGATCCAGATCATGCTGGTCATCGGCACGGGCGTCGTGGCGCTGTTGTTCATCTATTTCTCGATGACGCCCCACATGAGCCTCGGCGACATCTTCGCTACGCTCGCTTCGGGCGAAGTCAAGAATGCGGCGGGCGAGTGGGTCGCGGGCAACAAGTTGCAGATCGTCGATGCGTCGTGGCGCATGGACGTGCCCTATAATCTGATGGGCGCGCTCGTCGGCTGCACGATCTTCAAGTTCGCCCAGTTTTCGACCGACCACGAATTCGTGCAGCGGCAGCTGACCTGCAAATCGGTGAAGAAGGCGGGCGTGTCGCTGGTCTATTCGCAGATACTGAGCCTGCCCATCGTGCTGATCTTCCTCTCGATCGGACTGCTGTTCTACGTCTCCTATTCGACGAGTGCCGACCCTGCGGCGATCATGCAGTACAAGAACGACGCGCGCGACATCTTTCCGCAGTACATCTGCCGCTCGATCCCGACGGGCGTGCGGGGCATTATGGTCATCGGCCTGCTGGCCGCCGCGCTGTCGAGTTTCAACTCGGCGATCAACGCCATGGCCAGCAGCTTCGTCGCCGACATCTACATGCCGCTGCGCAAGCGTATGGGACATGCGATCACGTCGGACAGCGACCAGATGTCGTCGTCGAAGAAAATGGTGGTGCTCATGGGGACCGTGCTCACCGGTTTTGCGATCGTCACGGCCGTCATGCAGGAGAAGAGCGGGCTGAACCTGGTCGATTTCGCCACGGGCGTGATGAGCTTCTCCTACGCCGGGATGCTCGGCGTCTTCCTGTGCGCGCTTTTCACCGGACGGGGCAATACGCGGAGCGTCGTCGCGGCGCTCGTCGTCGGCCTGCTGGTCGTCCTGTTGCTGCAACCCTATGTGCTCGGCCCGTTGAGCGAATGGCTCGTCGGCCGCCGCATAAACATCGCGTGGCCGTGGTGGTGCCCGATCGGCGGTGTCGTCAGCTTCGCCGTCTGCTGCCTCGGCAAGAAGAAAAATGAAAAATAATTAGTAACTTTACAACCATGAGACAAGTCGTTTTGACCGCCCCGAAACAGATCGAATTCAGGGAGGTCGCCGCCCCCGAGGCGGGAAACCTGAAATCCGACGAGGTGTTGCTGCGCATTCTGCGCATCGGTATCTGCGGCTCGGAGATACACTCTTATCACGGACAGCATCCCGCCACCTTCTATCCGGTGGTGCAGGGGCACGAGTATTCGGCCGAGGTGGTGGCCGTGGGCAGTGCGGTGCGCAAGGTGAAGCCGGGCGACCGCGTGACGGGGCGTCCGCAGCTCGTCTGCGGCGAGTGCAACCCCTGCAAGCGCGGGCAGTATAACGTCTGCTCGAACCTGCGCGTCGAGGCCTTCCAGGCCGACGGCGTGGCGCAGGACTACTTCGTCATCCCCGAAGAGCGCGTCGTCGCGCTGCCCGAAGGGATGTCGCCCGACTACGGCGCGATGGTCGAACCGACGGCCGTGGCAGCGCACGCCACCAGCCGCCCGCGGGCGTTGGAAGGGCGCAACGTCGTCGTTTCGGGCGCCGGGACGATCGGCAATCTGGTGGCGCAGTTCGCCCGTGCGCGCGGTGCGAAGAGGGTGGTCATCACCGACGTGAGCGACTACCGGCTTTCAAAGGCGCGCGAATGCGGCATCGAGCGTACGCTCAATGTCGCCAGGGAGCCGCTCGACGGGAAGATCGCCGAGTTGTTCGGCGACGAGGGCTACCAGGTGGCCTTCGAGTGCGCCGGCGTCGAGTCGTCGGTGCGGTCGCTCATGGCCACGGTCGAGAAGGGCGGCGACGTCGTCATCGTCGGCGTCCATGCCAAGGATCCCGCCGTGAGCATGTTCCATCTGGGCGAGCACGAACTGAACCTGATCGGCTCGATGATGTACCGCCACGAAGACTATCTGAAAGCCGTTGAGGAGATCTCGGCGGGGCGTATCCGGCTCGCGCCGCTGGTTTCGAACCGTTTTCCGCTGGAGAAATATCGGGAGGCCTACGAATTCATCGACGCCAACCGCGAAACTTGTATGAAGGTGCTGATCGATCTGGAAGATGGGAAAGCCTAAGATCGTCGGTATCGGAGAGTTGTTGTGGGACGTGCTGCCGGCCGGGCGGAGGCTCGGCGGCGCGCCCGTCAACTTCGCCTTCTATGCGCAGGAGCAGGGTGCCGAGGCGTGCATCGTAAGCGCCGTAGGGCAGGATGCTTCGGGCGACGAACTGCTCGGCGGCATCGCCGCGCTGGGACTCGGCGTGCGTGCCGTGCAGCGCAACGCGCATCCCACGAGTACGGTCGAGGTGACGCTCGACGCAGCGGGCGTTCCCGCCTACCGCATCCGCGAGCAGGTGGCGTGGGACTACATCGAACGCACGGCGGAGGCCGATGCCGCCGTAGCCGGCGCTGCCGTGGTCTGCTGGGGGTCGCTGGCGCAGCGCAACGCCGTGTCGCGCCGCACGATTCTTGCGCTCGTCGACGCCGCGCCGGTCGGGTGTCTGCGGCTGTTCGACATCAATCTGCGCCTGAATTATTACGACGAACGGATCGTCCGCGACTCGCTCGAACGGGCCGACATCCTGAAACTCAACGAGGACGAACTCCCCGTTGTGGCCCGTTTCTTCGGGCTGGAAGGTGCTGCGGAGCGGGTTGTCGCGCAGCTCGTCGAGCGCTTTTCGCTCCGTTACGTCGTCTTCACCGAGGGCGGCAGGGGCAGCCGTGTGACGGCCGCCGACGGCCGCACGTCGTACCTCGCTACGCCCCGCGTCGAGGTGGCCGACACGGTCGGCGCCGGCGATGCGTTCACCGCCACGTTCGCCGCCTCGCTCATGCAGGGGCTTCCGATGGAGGAGTGCCATCGCCGCGCGGTCGCGGTCGCCGCATTCGTCTGCACCCGGCACGGGGCGATCGCGCCGCTGTCCGAATTCATGAAAACCGAAATTACGAACCGTTAACCAACCGATCCATGAACCTTATTTCCATTTTCCGCCGCCTGTTCCTTCCGCTCGTCGTCCTGCTGCTGGCCGCAACGGCCGGTGCGCAGAGCGCCTACGACGAAATCAAGGCGGACATCGACAAGGCCGGAGGGGTCTATTTCATGTACCCCTTCGATACGCCGTCGGCGACGCCTGCTCCGAAAGGGTACGAGCCTTTCTACATCAGCCACTACGGCCGCCACGGCGCCCGTTACATCCTCTCGAACGACCAGTACGACAACGTGGCCGAGGTGCTGCGCCGGGCGCGCGCCGACGGCAAGCTGACGGCGCGGGGAATCGACGCCTGCGACCGGTTTCTGGCGATCTATCCGCACCTGAAAGGGCGCGCCGGCGATCTGACGCCGAAAGGACAGATGCAGCACAGGCGGCTGGCCGGGCGGATGTATGCCGCCTATCCCGAAATTTTCCGCCGTCATCCGCGCATCGAGGCCTATTCGACGGTCGTGCCCCGCTGCATCATGAGTATGGCGGCCTTCTGCGAAGGGTTGAAGGAGGCCGATCCGTCGTTGGAAATCTTCACGGAGACGAGCAGCGTGAACATGTACTACCTCAATCCGCACTCGACGGGCAATCCGGCGGGCACGGCGGAGGATTTCCGCTACAAGAGCGCCGACGCCCCCTGGCGGCCGGAGTGGCGCCGTTTCTGCGAGGAGCGTATCGACGTTGAGACCATTCTGGTGCGCCTGTTTACCGATACGGCCTATGCGCGGTCGATCTGCGATCCGCTGAAATTCGAACAGGATCTCTTCTCCGTGGCGGCCCACATGCAGTGTACCGATCTCGACGAGTCGTTCTACGACCTCTTCACGTTCGACGAACTGTGCCGTTTCTGGGAGTGCGACAACTATACCTATTATGTCGAGAAAGGGCCCGATCCGCGCAACCGCGGGCGCGGCACGGCGCTGGCCGAGACGTTGCTCGACGACATCGTGTCGCGCGCCGGCGAGGATATGGCCGCAGGCGAACCGTCGGTGCGCCTGCGTTTCGGCCACGACGGCTGCATCATGGCGCTGCTGACGCTCATGCGGATCGACGGCTGGACGACGCCCGTTACCGATCCGGCGAAGATCAAGGACGTATGGCAGGTTCACCGGATCCCCATGGCGTCGAACATGCAGTTCGTCTTCTACCGCAACAAGAAGAATCCCGACGACGTTCTCGTGCGGGTCTTGCTCAACGAAAAGGAACTCCGTCTTCCGCTTCCCGGCGACCGGGCTCCCTACTACCGGTGGGAGGATTTCCGGGATTTCTATGCCGGAATCGTACGGGAAGCCCGACTTAAACTCGAAGCCACGAAATGAAACCGATTCGCAAAATGCGGCTTTTCGCAGCCGCACTGGCGGTCGCCTGCCTGCTGGCGACCGTCCGGACCGTTGCCGCCGGACGCGGCAAGGCCGTACTCACGGGTGTCGTCTACGGCGACGGAGCGCCTCTGGCGGGCGTCTGCGTGTCGGACGGCGTGCAGTTCGCGACGACCGACGCCGCCGGCCGCTACCGCATCGAATCCGACAAGTCGGCGGGCTTCGTCTTCGCCGTCACGCCGTCGAACTGGGTCGCTGCCGGGGCCGGCGTCCAGCCGCTTTTCTGGGCGGCGCTCGACGAGGCGGATGCCCGTGACGAACAGCACGACTTCCATTTTGCAAGCGTCGATCAGTCGCGCTACACGGTGATGTTCTTCACGGATCTACATCTGACCAACTCCTCCGAAAAGCGCGATCTCGATCACTACCGCAGCATCGCGCTGGCGTCGATCTCCGACGAGGCGGCGCAGGCGTCGGCGCGCGGACCGGTCTACTCGCTCAATTTGGGCGATCTGTCGCACGATCTCTATTGGTATCAGTACGATTTCGACGTTTCCTCGGCCAAACGTTTCCTCGAACAAAACGGTTTTCCGACGTTGCTGTACAGCATTCCGGGCAACCACGACAACGACGGGGCGACGCCCGCCGGAGCCGGTGTCGACCGTCGTGCCGAACATCTTTATCGCCGTACGTTCGGCCCGACCTACTATGCGATGAATATCGGCGACGTGCATTGGATCATGATGGACAACATCATCTATAAGAATACGCCCGGCAAGGGGAAGAAAAACGTCGGTGTAGTCGGCGCCCGAGACTACGACAAGGGGTTCACGCCCGAACAGCTGGCGTGGCTTCGGCGCGACCTGGCGACGGTCGACGCCTCGAAAACAGTCTGCCTCTGCACGCACTGTCCGGTCTTCTTCGACCGCGACCGCCGGACGCTGCTGACCGACCGCAGTCAGGTGGATTCGCTCGATGCGCTCTTCTCGCGCTTCGAGCGGGTGCATATCTTTTCGGGACACGCTCACCGGACGCTCTATACGCAGGACGCCGACTACCCGCGTTTCGACCAGTACGTGCTGCCCGCCACGTCGGGCGACATGTGGGTGGCGAACAACGATTTTCAGGCGTTGTGCCCCGACGGCAGCGATGCGGGGTTCGTCGTGGCGAGCGTCGACGGCGGAAAGTTGCGCTGCGACTACCGCACGCATCTCTACGGCCGCAAGGTGTTGCGTGCCTACGATATGAATGCCGTGGGCGAATACTACCGTAACGACAGTCTCGTCCGCGTGCAGCGACGGCTCTATCCCGACCGTGCCGACTACGGTCGCGAGGAGTATGCGAACTGCGTCTACGTCAACTATTGGGGGTATCTGCCGGGGCATCGGGTCGAACTGTTCGAGGAGGGGCGCTCGCTCGAAGTCGTGCAGGTCGAAGACGAAGACCCGCTCTACATCATCAGCCACTACCTGCCCGAACTGGCGCGGAAACCCGTCTTCAAGAAGGGCGATGCCAGGGTCGTCAGCCACCACATGTTCGCCGCCAGGGCGCGGACGGCGACGGCTCCCGTCGAAATCCGGATTACGGATGCCGACGGCGTTCTCCTGCACAGGGAGACGCTCGAACGTCCCAAGAAATTCGACAAGGAGGCGCGGTAATCTCTCCGTTCTTTTTTGAATATTGCTAATCGGTTGTTTTATATCAGATTAGCGATATTTATACCCGATTTATTGAAACGTTACAACTAAAACGAACTCTGTTGCGATCAGAATTATCTGATTTTAATAAATTATATTCCTTATTGGAACGTTTCAATTTTTCGATTTTTTTCATACCTTTATGAATCGACTAACCAATTCACATTACTAACCAAACACTTATCGTATGATCCGAAACTTACTACCATGGACGGCGGGGTGCCTTTTGGCGGCATTCGCCGTGTCGTCGTGCGAGAGCGACGACGTCGACTACGGACCCATTTCGGCGGCTATCGAGATCGGCGTGGAGGAGGTTACGCCGAGCTCCGCGAAGATCAGGCTGACGACCGAACAGGAGAACGTGGCCTCCTACAAGATCGTCAAGCCGACGCCGATCTCCGAATTCGAGTATGCGGCCCACGACGCCATCGACCGTCTGGCCTTCATCGAGGAGCGCGGCGAAGCGGCCGGGGACGTTGGCCGGCCTGATGCCCAAGGTGGAGTACTCCTTCGCCGTGGTGGGACTCGACGCCTCCGGCCAGCGGATTACGGCTCCCACGTTCGCACGTTTCACGACCGCTTACGCTTCGTCGCTGGTCGAAGCCCGCTTCGAGACGAATCCCGACGAGACCTTCACCTTCACGGGCAAGATCACGCCGAACGCTTACACGGTCTCCTACCGCTACATTTTCGACAGCGACCACAACGAAGCCACCGAGGCCGAGCTCAGGGCGCTGCTCGAAGCCGGCGGCAGCGGCGTGAAGACCGACAAGGGCGTCAAGGAGCTGGAACTCGTCAAGTCGGACAAGGCGGGCGTCACGCTGGCCGTTCTCTCTTATGACGATGCGAACCGTCCGGGCGAATTCACCAGTACGTTCGTTTCGACCGAGGACATGGCGTCGGTGATCGTCGACGGCAAGGAGACGCAGCTGGCCCGTCCGACCGAGGGCGTCGACATCTTCGAAGGAAAGGTCGCCGTGCCGGCCAAGTCCGGGTTTACGGTCGAAATCAACAAGGTCGCCTACGGATTCGCACCTTACAGCGGCAACGGCGGCGTGGGCAAGGTCGAGAACATGATGTCGGCCGCACCCTATTACAGCAGCAGTACGATCGCCGATTCGCGCGGTTACGACTGCAAGATGGCCGTAGGTCGGATGGCCGCGACGGCCGACGGCGGCAATGATTTCTGGACGAATCTTTCGGAGGATGCACATATCCTCGTCCGCGTCGATCTGACTTATGCCGACGGCACGCCGCGCTATTGGTTGGAACTGGTCGAGGCCGACGACCCGAATCTGCTGCTCGAACAGAATTTCGATCTCTTCGTCTGGGGCGGCGACTATACGTTGGCCTCCGGCGGCAAGGGAACCGCGCCCGTTGCCGACAGCGAATCGGCGGCCGACCTCGACGGTACGGAAGAGGGTACCAAGGGCGGTGCGACCTACACGACTCCCAAACCCGATATTTGGAGCACGGCGGACGGTGCCGCCGACGGCGATGTGATCGCCGGCGATCTCTATCTGAAAAACCGGAATATGACGGGGTGGGAAGTCCGCCGCATCGCCGAGCATCCCGGGACGGTGCGTCTGAACAAGTCTGCATCGGGCTCTCATAAGTACAGCGGTTATCTCAAAACGCCGAAACTGGCTGCCCTGACCGCCCCGACGAACATCACGCTCGAATTCGATATTTGCCGTTTCGCGGGCGACGGCGATATTTACATCACCGTCGAGGGCGCCGGAACGTATACCGCCGCTGCGGTCAATATCGACGGCGCTGCCGCCGCGACGACCGTCGCCGCTTCGGGAACGGATTTCGTAGTGACGAACGACTTGTGCTCGAAGCAGGCCAATACCGTAATAAACAAGCCGTGGTCGCATGTCGAGTTGTCGATCGCCGGTGCGACGGCCGAGACGCAGATCAAGTTCGACGGTTCGAGAGGCAAGGACTCCGCGTCGGATCGCTGTCTGTTGGATAACATCAAAATCACGAAGTAATCCGTCTACTTAACAAGACCTGTCATGAATAAAATCAAGCATATAATCGTCCGTAGCGTACTCGTCGTCCTGCTCGTAGCAGTAGGGGGGGGGAATTTGTACGCGCAGAAATCGCAGCTTAGCGGTACTGTAAGCGATGCGGAGAATACCCCGCTCGTAGGCGCCTCGATCATCGTCGAGGGAACGCATGTCGGTACTACGACCGACGCCGACGGAGCCTTCCGCCTTCCTGCCGCTCCGGGGCAGCGACTCACCGTCTCCTATCTGGGTTACAAGTCCAAAACCGTAACCGTCGGCAGCAGGACCTCGCTGGACATCATACTCGAAAGCGACAATTCACTCATCAACGAAGTCGTGGTCGTCGGCTACGACACGCAGAAAAAGGTCAATCTGACCGGTTCCGTCGCGTCGGTCTCGGCCGAAGACCTCGCCAACCGTCCCATCGTATCCTCGTCGACCGCTCTCCAAGGCATCGCCCCCGGCGTGACCGTTACCACGCAGAGCGGAGCTCCGGGCGGCGACGGCGGCATGATCCGCGTGCGCGGTATCGGAACCTTCGGCGGTTCGAGCGCCGCGCCGCTGGTGCTCATCGACGGGGTGGAGGGCAGCCTCGATGCCGTCGACGCCACGCAGATCGACCAGATTTCGGTGTTGAAGGACGCCGCCTCGTCGGCCATCTACGGTTCGCGTGCGGCCAACGGCGTCATCCTCGTGACGACCAAGCGCGGCAAGAAGGGGCAGACGTCGGTCACCTACCGCGGTTACGTCGGCTGGCAGTCGCCCACCGACACGCCCGAAACGGTCAGCGCCGAGGAGTACATGATCCTCAGTCGCGAAACGTCGTTCAACGACGGCAAGGAGTCGATCTATACCGACGACTACATCGCCCGCTACCGCGAGAACAACCGTATCGATCCCGACAACTATCCGCTCACCGACTGGCAGGACCAGATTCTCACCGGATCGGGATTCACCCACAACCACAATCTCTCGCTGACGGCCAGCACCGAACGCGTGCGCGTCATGACCTCGTTCGGCTACCTCGACCAGAAGGGCATCATCAAGCGCACCGACTACCAGCGGTACAACGTGCGCAACAACATGAACATCGACTTCTCGGACAAGCTCTCGATGCGCTTCGACGTTTCGTTCGTCAACGGCGACCGCCGCCGCATCCCGCAGCAGAATACGCTGTTCAACTACATGAACACGCGCGACCCGCTGATCCTGTCGCGCTGGTCGACGGGCTACTGGGCCGGTCTGTCGGGCGGCAGCACCAACGTCCTGCCGACGCTCGAAGGCGAGGGAGGCAACGTGAAGAACAACACGATCCGCCTGAACGGAGCCGTGACGCTCACCTTCAAGCCCGTCAAGTGGCTGACGCTCGAAGGCATGGTCGCCCCGCGCTACGTGACGACCAACAACCATACCTTCGTCAAGAAGATGAAATTCTACTCCGACGCCTTCGGCACGGTGTCGAACAGCTCCAATGTCGCGTTCAACTACCTCGACGAGTCGGCCAACCGCTCGTTCTACGGCAACTACCAGTTCACGGCCGCCTTGCAGCATACCTTCGCGCAGAACCACAATTTCAAACTGTTGCTGGGCGCTTCGCGCGAGACCTACGACAACAAGACCCTTTCGGCGCACCGCGAGGACTTCGCCTATCCCGATTACGAGGTGATCGGCGCCGGTGCCGACAACGAGACGAAGGACAACGGCGGCGGTCATGCGCAGTGGGCGTTGCAGTCCTTCTTCGGCCGTCTGAACTACAACTTCAAGGAGCGTTACCTTTTCGAGGCGAACGTCCGTTTCGACGGTTCGTCGCGTTTCGCCAAGGGGAATCGCTGGGGTATCTTCCCCTCGTTCTCCGGAGCGTGGCGTCTGACCGAGGAGCCTTTCATGCAGGATGTACGCCGGACGCTGAGCGAATTCAAGATCCGCGCCTCCTACGGCCAGTTGGGCAACCAGAACATCGGCTCGAACTATCCCACGATCCAACAGCTGGACGTCAGCTCGATTTCGGTCAACGACGTCATCACCCCGATCGTCACGCAGACGACGCTGGCCAATCCCGACATTACCTGGGAATCGACCGAAATGTACGACGTGGGTATCGACGCCACGCTTTTCGACAAGCTGAGCGTCACGGCCGACTGGTATTACAAAAAGACCCACGATATTCTGCTTACGCTCGATATCCCGTCGATCATCGGTCTCGGCGCCCCCTATCAGAATGCCGGAACGGTGCGCAACGTGGGTTGGGAGGTCGCCGTCGGGTATCATAACAAGTGGCGCGATTTCTCGTTCGGCGTCGAGGCCAACCTGTCGGACGTGGTCAACAAGATCATCGACATGAAGGGGACCACGGGAGGCAGCGGCGCGATCCGCAATCAGGAGGGATCGGCCATCAACTCGATCTACGGGCTCAAATGCGTGGGAATGGCCCGCACGCAGGAGGAGGCCGACTGGGTGAACGAGAACTGTCCGCAGTACGGCGTGACGACCAAGCCCGGCGATCTGATCTATGCCGATATGGATGACAGCGGTACGATCGACGACAAGGACATGACGATCATCGGCAGCACGGTGCCGCGCTATACCTACGGCGTGAATCTCAGCTTCGGATGGAAAGGACTGAATCTGAGTGCCTTCTTCCAGGGTGTCGGCAAGGTCGACGGCTATCTGAGCTCCTATTACGTGCAGCCCTGCCAGCAGGGCGGAACCTTCCGCAAGGAGCATCTCGACCGCTGGAACGAGACGAATCCCAACGGCAAGTATCCCCGTCTGACGATGACCGACGCCAACAACTGGAAGCAGTCGTCGTTCTGGATGCGCAGCGCGGCCTATTGCCGTCTGAAAAATATCCAGCTGAGCTATACGCTTCCCAGAACATGGCTGAAAAAACTGCGCATGAAGTCGGCGATGGTCTTCGTCAATGCGCAGAACCTTTTCACGATCACCGATTTCTATCAGGGCTTCGATCCCGAGGTGGCCTATTCGGGATCGGGCGACGGCGTGGAACTGGGCGCCGTGGCCTACAACTATCCGCAGGTGAAAGTAGTTACGATGGGTGTCGAACTGAAATTCTAAAAAAGCAGAATCATGTTAAAGAAAATAATCTATCTGATCGTATCGGGCGGCCTGCTGCTGTCGGGCTGCTCGCTGGATTACGAACCGCTCAACGGCCCCTCGTCGGGATCGTTCCCCGCGAGCGAGGAGGAGGCGATGGCAGGGCTCTACGCCGCCTACAAGGGGTTGGCGAACATGACGGTCAAGGAGACCCCCTTTCCCATGCGGATCAACGACTGCATCAGCGACATCGGCACCTACCGTACGGGTGCGGGCAATCAGATCAAGGCGATGAGCTCGACGCTGACGGCCGACAACACGATGTGCGAGAAGGTATACAAGACGGTCTACAAAATCGCCGGCCGCGTGCATCTGGTGCTGGACAATCTGGACAGACTGCGGGGCGTCATCCCCGAAGATAGGTTCAACCAGATCAAAGCCGAACTGCTCTGTATCCGCGCCTATTACTACGACTTGGGGTGCCAGTTCTACGGCGACATCCCCTTCATCGACCACCAGCTCGATCTGGACGATTACTCCGACTATCCGCGTATCCCGCG
>ERZ773237.2197-NODE-2197-length-13587-cov-17.135974_pt1 | contig 13587 bp, 7 predicted proteins | sample MGYA00580990_ERZ773237 | MGnify/ENA primary metagenome ERZ773237 (study PRJEB29015, sample SAMEA2737749) | human gut metagenome | biome: human gut; feature: human-associated habitat; material: faeces | place: China | collected 2012 ...
AGTCGGGGCTTTGTGCGTAAAAAACAGAAGGTGTGCATTTTGACACACCTTCTTTCTGTTTTTGCAAGAATGGTTAGAAGTGATAACGTATATCCACTCCCAGTTGTAAAGGCCTGCTTTTTTGTTCGAATCCTCTATGCATGGTTTCAAAATAGAAGGTTGTATAATCCTTGTTGGTTAAATTACGTCCCCATACATCTATCTGTAAAGCTTTTGTCTGCAAAGAAATGCGCCCGTTCAGTGTTCCGTAAAAACTTTGTGAGACATTGTTTTTTTCAGTCCAATAAATTTTTCCTGCTCCGGTATAGCTCATGCCTAAAGTCAGGCTTTGCATCCAATTGCTTTTATCGAAAAAGAAACTATAATTTGCGCCTGCATTCATGGTATGGCGGGGAACAAATGGTACATAATTGCCGCTATAATCAATTTGCTCTTCTGATGATGTAGTACCTCCGTCATATTTTTTGAATGTGGAATGAGTATATCCATAACTTACATTCATATTCAGGTTTTTGTTGATGGATGCCAGAAAGCTGGCCTCTACTCCATAACTTTCGCTACTACCGGCATTGACCATCATTCGTCCCAAGCCACTATTGACAAATTTGGCGATTTGTTGGTCGTGGGTATCCATGTAGAATGCGGCAAGGTCGGTCTTCAGTTTGCCGTTGAACAAACTGAGATGTGATCCCACTTCGTAATTCCAGCTGTACTCGGGCTTGTAGACAGTTGTTTCTTGTACGTTCAATTCTTTTCCGTAGTTGGGCATGTGTTGCTTGATCATTCCTTCTATCATACCTGCCATAGATTCTGGTGCCTTGTCTAGTATGGCTTCAATCATTTTTTGTTGCATGTCACTTTGTATCAGTTCTGAAAACATCTGTACGTTATAACCTCCGGAACGATATCCTCTGGTTATGCTTACATACATATTGTTTGCAGGGCTGAAATCGTATTTAAAAGCTAGCTTGGGAAGTAGCTGTACATAGTCGTTTTTTTCTTTTCCTTCCAATAGCGGTGCGGCATTCAAATTCCTGAATGGAATATTAAGGGGAGGCATTGCCATTTTAAGAAAGAAATCGAAATCAATATTACTATCCGAGAAATAATTCATAGACATTTTTTCATATTCCAAGCGCAAACCTGCTGTTACTGAAAGGCCTTTCACAAACAGGTCGTTGAATGTAGATTGGTGGTACAGTGCGGTGCTGAATACCGGTGTGTCAAAACTTCCACTTACGCGGATACGGTTGTTCAAAACGTCCAGACTCATTTCAGGGGTACGGCGGGGATCGTCTAAATGAATTTTCTTGAAAGTATTGTTGATGTTTCCTTCGATCATATCGGTCACTCCGTCCTCCATGAAGTTTACCGGACCGGTGGTATGTAGCCATTGATAAAAACCACTAACCCCTGTAACCCATTGCCAGCGCTTGTTGTTTTTGCTTTTAAAAGTAATCTCTTCACTGATGGTATTCAGACGCTGCTTCTGCTCAATGGTATAAATGCTGACAGGCAGGAAATCCTGGTCCATAAACATACGGTCGTTTAAATTCTGGAATCCTGTAACAGCGCTTAAGATAAACTTTTGCGCCTGGTATTCAATATTCAAACCGGTATTGAACAGTCCACGGCGATAAGTACAATCCTGATCGTATGAAATCTTCCCTATGTAGTTTTTATATTTTTCATTCTCTTTGTCGTATCCGTCTATAGCTCCTGTATAGTAATAAGGGTATCCCCCTTCGTCATTATAATCATAGCCTATGGTGAAGTCTAGTTTTAAGTTTTCTGAAGGCAGCCAGATAGCATGTATTCGTCCGCCTCCCGCTTCCATATTATCTACTTTTTTCCCATTGAGCGAATTGCGGAAGAATCCGTCTGATCCCTCATAATAACCACCGGCGGAGAAAGCGAAACAGTCACTCCAACGGTGGTAATGGGTTAATGAAGCACTGCGGTAGTTACTTTTTGTTCCATAACTCAGTTTTACGTCTGTTCCCTGATAGGAGAATGGAGAGCGGGTATGTACCTTGATTAGTCCCCCCATGGTATTGCGTCCGTACAAGGTTCCTTGTGGACCGCGAAGAATATCAATACGTTCTATATCATAAAAATTGAAATCAAATGCAGATTTGTCAATGTAAGGGATATTGTCCACATACAAACCTACCGCAGGAGTATTGATACGCGATCCGATTCCCCGGATGTAAATGGCTGAGGTGAGTCTTGAACCATAGTCGGGCATAAAGAAATTGGGTACCAGTGAACTCACGTTCTTTAAAGTGGTGATTTGGTTTGCTTGCATATCTTTTTGGGAGAGTAAAGATACGGCTGTAGGAAGTTCCCTTAATTTTCCGGTTTCTTTAGGTGAAGCGATAACTACCACCTCTTCTATATCAATGACTTTTGTAGTGTCCTTAGGCAGCGTGTTGATATCTTCAGCAAAAGTTGTTGCAGCCAGCAGGCAGGATGTAATGAATAAAATGTTTTTTCTCATATTTATTGTTTGGTTTTATTTGATACATCACGGATAACCAGAGTTGCTACAAGTTTCTACCAGGCGGAAAATTTATATATTCCACTCTGTATAATCCATGATGGAGAATGATTCCGGCTGCAAAGTAACGGTAAACCTGATATGTGTGCAATCCTAATAAATGAGGATTTTATATTCTGTCTGCTTCAATGTAGCCATTCATCACAGCATAAACGGTAAGACCGGAAACAGACTTGATGCCCAGTTTTTCAGTAATGTTCTTGCGGTGGGAGATAACGGTGGTCAGGCTGATATTAAGTTTGTCGGCTATCTCTTTGTTGATAAGTCCTTTGGTGATAAGTATCAATACTTCTATTTCCCGGACAGACAATTCATGTTCCGTTTTTTCTATGTGCATTGCTTTATCTGCTGCTTGTTTTCTTGCCTGATGTCCATATTGGCGCAATTGATGGATGTCTTTTATCAAAGAACCTTCATCTTGGTAGATATTCAGTTTGGGAACACCGGATAATTGAGGCTGGTTGTCACCTCCTGCTAATACAATTGTTTTTGGTTTACGAAGTAAAAAGAAGGAAGTATGTTCAAAATAGATTTGGGCAGAGATAAAATAATGGGCATACATGTCCGGTGTGTCATCCATCAGCTCACCAAAGGAATGGAATACACGGATAGTAGCCATTGGAATGATATCTTCCAAAATGTTTTTTAACCCCAGGCAAGTGAGGGTATTTGGGTCTACTATGGCTATTTCGGGATGATGCATGATGTTTTCTTTGGTGCAAAGATACATATCTTTTATAAAAAACAGATTCATAAAGACAAAGAAATCTTCTTTTAGGCAACATCACCAATCATTTATTTGTAGGGGCGCATTTGAATGCGCCCGCATATGTGCTGTAAATCATTTTCGGATAGGTTCAATCTGTCATTACTCCTAAATAAGTGGCTGCTGCTTCAGCACATTTTTCTCCATCGATACCTGCTGAAACAATTCCTCCGGCGTAACCTGCTCCTTCTCCACAAGGAAATAACCCATTGACAGTGACATGTTGCAGTGTCTCATTATCTCGCAGGATCCGTACCGGAGCCGACGTGCGTGTTTCTACACCAATCATCACTGCTTCATTGGTCAGGAAGCCATGGCTGCTCTTTCCGAATTGTTGGAAACCTTTGCTCAAACGGTCGGTAATGAATGCAGGCATCCAAAAATGCAGGGGAGAGGAAACTAATCTCGGACTATACGAACTGTCGGGTAAATCATAGCTTAGTTTTTTGCGGGTGAAGTCCACCATTCGTTGTGAAGGTGCGGTTTGGCGCATATTGCCTTGCTGCCAGCAGGAGGCCTCCAATGCTTCTTGGAAATACATCATGGTTAATGGACAATGGTCGGTAGTCCATTGACCATGATTTTTATTAGTGGCTTTTAATTCTTCACTTTTCGTTTTTAATTCTTCTGTAAAAAGATTATTTTCCGCCAGATCTTCCGGCCTGATTTCTACCACCATGCCGGAGTTGCTCCATTTGGAGCCGCGGTTGCTGGGACTCATGCCGTTTACTACAATCTGATGCGGACCGCTTGCGGCAGGAACAACAAATCCTCCCGGACACATACAAAAACTATAGACACCACGTCCTTCTACTTGTGTCACAAAGCTATATTCAGCGGCAGGCAGATACTTTCCACGTCCGTTTTTATTATGATATTGTATTTGGTCAATCAGCATGGACGGGTGTTCCAAACGTACTCCTACTGCAATTCCTTTGGTTTCCATCTCTATACCATTGTCATACAACCACCGATACACATCCCGTGCGGAATGTCCGGTAGCCAGAATAACAGGTCCTTTGAAAGTCTTTCCGGTATTTGTTTCTATACCTGTGATTTTGTTTTTTTCTATAATAAGGGAATCCATTCGTGTTTCGAAATGCACTTCACCACCACATTCTATGATGGTATTCCGCATATTTTCAATCACACGCGGCAACTTGTCTGTACCGATGTGGGGATGGGCATCTGCCAGGATGGAGGTACTGGCGCCATGTTGGCAGAATACATTCAGAATTTTGTTCACATTCCCTCGCTTTTTGCTTCGGGTATAGAGTTTGCCGTCTGAATAGGCTCCTGCTCCTCCTTCTCCGAAACTGTAGTTGCTTTCAGGGGCAACTTTGTGCTCACGGCTGATACGGGCGATATCTATTTTTCTATCGCGTACATTCTTACCTCGTTCCACTACGACAGGCCGGAGTCCTAACTCTATTAATCGCAAGGCAGCAAAAAGTCCGCCCGGTCCTGCTCCCACGACAATGACTTGTGGTTTCCCATCTACCTTATTATATATAGTACGGGTGAACTCCTCATCTTGTGGCATTTCATTAATATATAGGCGTACTTTCAAATTTACATAGATGGTGCGTTGACGTGCGTCTATGCTCCTTTTTAAGATGCGAAGGGCATGGATGGTACGTATATCCAATCCCTTGTCATGTCCGATGAACTGTTTCAGTGACTGTTCGTTGGCTGCTTGTTCAGGCAAGACTCTTATTTGAAATTCCTGTATCATGGTTCTTATTTGGATTGTTCGCCTTCCGGCATTAATTTTTTACGGTAATAAGAATTGGCGGTATATAGTGCGGCGGCAGGGTTGTGTCCTGTCACACGGTCTTTGGTCACTAAAGTTGTAGTATAGGCATTAGAGTACTTGTAGAATAAACTGTCATGTCCCACACATAGTCCGATAACCACGTTCAACTCTGTATATGCTTGGTTGAGAAGGCGTGCTTGTAGGATAGGGTTACACATTGCCGCACCGATTTTTTCACATTCTTTGGGGATTCCGATAGAGGATTTGGCTATTCCGGCTACTTTGCAGATTACTGAATATACCTCAAAGCCGTTAGCACGGAGGATGCGGGCAAAAATACGGGCTTCATTCACCAGTCCGATACAATAGGCAATTCCTAGTTTTTTATATCCCATCTTGCGTGCGAAAGTCATGATTTCTTCCACACGGGTTAATCGGCAGTAACCTTCATATTCCACTTCGGCACTGGCTGCCATTATCTTGTTGTTGTCGTTATATTGTTTCAACGCCCATTCCAAATCTTCTTGTTCCAAATGGGTAGTCAGACAAAATTCAGGGTAAGTGCGCTCTTTGAACTTGCAGTTCTGTGTGCCGCAGTCTATGCAGGTCGGGGGGTATGATTGTTCTTTTGTCATTTTATATCATTATTCAAATTAAGTTTTCTCTTATTTATCTCATCCAAACAAAGCTCGGAACGCTTCTTCTACCTTCCTTACCGGAATGATTTCTATCTTTAATTTTGATGTATCCATTCCTTGCAAATTATGTTTCGGTATAAGAATTTGTTTGAAACCTAATTTCTCTGCTTCTCCGATGCGTTGCTCAATACGGTTTACAGGTCGGATCTCACCACTCAGTCCTACTTCACCCGCCATGCAGGTGTCACGTTCTATTTCCGTATCCATATTGCTGGATAGAATGGCACTGATGACAGACAGGTCGATGGCCGGATCATTCACTTTCAATCCACCTGCGATATTCAAAAAGACATCTTTTTGTGCCAGTTTGAATCCTACCCGTTTTTCAAGTACTGCCAGAAGCATGTTCATACGTCGTAAATCAAATCCGGTGGCAGAACGTTGCGGATTCCCATATACTGCCGAACTGACTAAAGCCTGTGTTTCAATCAAGAAAGGGCGGACTCCTTCTATGGCAGAGGCGATAGCAACCCCGCTCATCCCGTCATGGTCTTGGCTAAGCAACAGTTCGGACGGGTTGCTCACTTGGCGCAAACCGTTTTGGCGCATTTCATAAATGCCCAGTTCGGCGGTGCTTCCGAAACGGTTCTTGATGCTGCGGAGAATGCGGTACATATAATGTTGGTCACCTTCAAATTGCAATACGGTGTCTACAATATGTTCCAGTACCTTGGGGCCGGCAATGCTTCCTTCTTTATTGATATGGCCGATCAGAATGACCGGCGTATTTGTTTCTTTGGCAAATTTTAAAATAGAAGCGGAACATTCACGTACCTGTACCAAACTGCCGGGAGAAGAGTCTATCGTTTCGGTTGAGATGGTTTGAATAGAGTCGATGATCACTAAATCGGGTCGTGTATTCTTGATATGGACGTAAATCTGCTCCAACGAAGTTTCACAGACTATCAGGCAGTCGGAAGAATTATGCGGGATACGGTCTGCACGCAGTTTTAATTGCCGGGCACTCTCTTCTCCCGATATATACAATACTTTTTTGTCAGGCAGATGAAGTACGGTTTGCAGCACCAAAGTGGATTTGCCTATCCCCGGTTCACCGCCCAGTAGAACGAGTGATCCCGGTACTAAACCGCCTCCCAATACCCGGTTCAGTTCTTCGTCGTGCATATCAATTCGAGGTTCGTCCCCTCCGGTAATGTCATTCAGTGTGACAGGCTTGCTTTTTACGGATTCCAGGCCGGATACCGGTCTTTTGTTTGCAGGTTCCTTGCGTATAATTTCTTCTACGTATGTGTTCCATGCACCGCAAGACGGACATTTCCCTACCCATTTGGGTGAATCCTGCCCACAGTTGGTGCATACATATACAGTCTTTTCCTTTGCCATATTCTTACGGGATAATTAAAACAGCGCAACTTGAGGCTGAATTTGTACAAAGGTAAGGAAATAGTTCTGCATATCAACATGGGCAGGATAAAAAAGTTTTGTCTTATTTCTGCTTTAATAAAAAGCATTCTTATATTTTATCGCAAAAAAATGGGAAATTGTGATAGATTGTAGGAAATTGTTTTTATATTTGCATCGTTCAAATAAAAAACAGAAGAAGAACAATAATAAAATGACGATATACTATCTCCATACAACCACCACATTAGGGATGGGGCACATGACAACTACAATGTCCACATCCACAACAATGACCCCTCGGGGTTAAGGATAGTATATGTGTTTCTACGTGATACACGCTTACGGACGTAAGCAAAACAAGCTTTTAATTTTATTTTTTTAGTGTAAACAGATACAGTTTCTTTTCGTTGTCATGCTGGGTGAAACAAAAGTAGATTCTTTACCGGACTTGAAATGGCTCGGAGGACAGAATGGCAAAAGAAGCTGGAATAAAAATAGATAATTGCATGAAAGTTATGAAATTCGGCGGGACATCCGTAGGTTCCGTGAACAGCATTTTAAGCGTCAAACAGATAGTAGAGGCAGTTGAAGAGCCCGTAATTGTAGTTGTGTCGGCATTGGGCGGTATAACTGACAAGTTAATCAATACTTCGCAGATGGCTGCCAATGGGGATTCCGCATACGAGAAAGAATACCGTGAAATTGTGAATCGTCACATTGAAATGGTATATACCGTAATTCCGGCAGGTAATGAGCGTACTGTTTTATTGGATAAGGTCAATGAATTGTTGAGTGAACTGAAGGATATTTTTCAGGGAATTTATCTGATAAAGGACTTGTCGTCTAAAACGTCGGCTACTATTGTAAGTTATGGTGAGCGCTTGTCGTCTATTATTGTAGCTTCGTTGATAAAGGGGGCTGTATGGTATGACTCCCGCAACTTCATTAAGACTGAAAAAAAACATGCCAAACATATTCTGGATTCCGAACTGACCACTCGCTTGGTTAAAGAAACTTTCCAGAAATTACCGGAAGTGGCATTGGTTCCCGGATTTATCTCTACTGATAAGAACAGTGGTGAAGTGACCAATTTGGGACGTGGCGGTTCAGATTATACCGCTTCTGTCATAGCTGCGGCACTGAATGCGGATAGCTTGGAAATATGGACGGATGTGGATGGTTTCATGACGGCAGACCCGCGTGTAATCAGTACGGCCTATACCATTAATGAGTTGAGCTATGTGGAAGCGATGGAGCTTTGTAACTTTGGAGCGAAAGTGGTTTATCCGCCGACTATTTATCCGGTATGCCATAAGAATATTCCTATTCTGATTAAGAATACATTCAATCCTCAAGGCGAGGGAACTATCATAAAGCAGGAAGTGAATTCCGGTTCTAAAGCCATTAAAGGTATCTCATCCATCAATGATACGAGTTTGATTACGGTTACCGGTCTGGGAATGGTGGGAGTGATCGGAGTGAATTTCCGGATTTTTAAAGCATTGGCACAAAACGGCATCAGCGTGTTTATGGTATCGCAGGCATCTTCCGAGAACAGTACTTCTATCGGTGTGCGTAATCAAGATGCGGCGCTGGCTTGTGAAGTGCTGAATGAGGAATTCTCCAAAGAAATAGAAATGGGGGAAATCAGTCCGGTTGTTGCCGAAATGAATTTGGCTACCATTGCCATTGTCGGTGAGAACATGAAACATACACCGGGCATCGCCGGTAAGCTGTTCGGAACTTTAGGCCGTAACGGCATTAGTGTGATTGCTTGTGCGCAAGGTGCTTCGGAAACCAATATCTCTTTCGTGGTAGAATCCAAGTCACTGCGCAAATCATTGAATGTGATTCATGATTCGTTCTTCCTGTCCGAATATCAGGTGCTGAACCTTTTTATCTGCGGTACAGGTACGGTAGGAGGCAGTTTGATAGAGCAAATCCGTTGTCAGCAACAAAAGTTGATGCAGGAACGCGGTTTGAAGCTGAAAGTGGTAGGTATAGCCGATGGACATCATGCGTTGTTTACCCGTGCAGGCGTAGACTTGTCACATTATAAGGAAGAGTTGGCAGAGAAAGGAATGCCTTCGTCCACCCAGGTGTTGCATGACGAGATTATAGGTATGAATATATTCAACTCTGTGTTTGTGGATTGTACAGCCAGTGCAGAAGTTGCATCCTTATATAAAGATTTTCTGATGAATAATATTTCGGTGGTAGCTGCCAACAAGATTGCCGCTTCTTCCGAATACTCCGTTTACAGTGAACTGAAACAAATAGCCCGCCGTCGCGGTGTGAAATTCTTGTTTGAAACCAATGTAGGTGCAGGGCTACCCATTATCAACACAATCAATGACTTGATAAACAGCGGAGACAAGATCTTGAAAATAGAGGCGGTATTGAGCGGTACGCTGAATTACATCTTTAACAAAATCAGCGCGGACATTCCTTTCAGCAAGACCATCAAAATGGCACAGGAAGAGCGCTACTCGGAACCCGATCCGCGTATTGACCTGAGTGGCAAGGATGTGATTCGTAAACTGGTTATTCTGGCTCGTGAAGCCGGATATAAATTGGAACAGGAAGATGTGGAAAAACATCTTTTTGTACCGAATGATTTCTTTGAAGGCCCGTTGGAGGAGTTCTGGAAGAAAGTACCTTCCCTGGATACGGATTTTGAATCACGCCGTCAAAAGCTGGAGGATGAAAACAAACGCTGGCGTTTTGTAGCCAAACTGGAAGATGGGAAAGGCAGTGTGTCTTTGCAGGAAGTGGACAGCAAACATCCGTTCTATGGTCTGGAAGGCAGCAACAACATTATTCTGCTTACAACCGAGCGATATAAAGAGTATCCGATGATGATACAAGGATATGGGGCCGGTGCCAGTGTGACTGCCGCCGGAGTATTTGCCGATATCATGAGCATCGCTAATATTTAGGCTTATGAAACATATTATTATTTTAGGCGACGGTATGGCCGACTGGCCTGCCGAATCACTGGGAAACAAAACATTGCTGCAATACTCCAGTACACCTTATATGGATAAGTTGGCCGCTATGGGACGTACCGGGAGGTTGGTTACAGTTGCTCCCGGATTTCATCCGGGTAGTGAAGTGGCGAATATGTCTGTTATGGGCTATAATTTACCGAAGGTGTACGAAGGCCGTGGGCCGTTGGAAGCAGCAAGCATCGGGGTGGAGTTGCAACCGGGCGATATGGCTATGCGTTGTAACATTATCTGCATCGAAGATGAGAAGATAAAAAATCACTCCGCCGGACATATCACTACCGAAGAAGCTGATGTGCTGGTTAGATATTTGGAAGAAAAATTGGGTTCTGACCGGATTCATTTCTATACCGGTGTACAATATCGCCATTTGTTGGTGATAAAAGGGGGAAATAAACAATTGGACTGCACCCCGCCCCATGATGTGCCTTTGCAGCCTTTCCGTCCGCTCATGGTGAAGGCGGAAGTACCGGAGGCGCAGGAAACAGCCGGATTGATAAATAATCTTATCCTGGCTTCCCAGGAATTGTTGGCAGATCATCCGGTTAATCAAAAACGTATAGCCGAAGGCAAAGATCCTGCTAATAGTATCTGGCCTTGGAGTCCGGGGTATCGCCCGCAGATGGAACCTCTCTCCGGGAAGTATCCGGCCATAAAGAAAGGGGCTGTTATTTCAGCGGTGGACTTAATCAATGGCATAGGACATTATGCAGGATTACGCCGTATTGCTGTAGAGGGGGCTACCGGTTTATATAATACGAATTATGAGAATAAGGTGGCTGCGGCATTGGAAGCATTGAAGACGGACGACTTTGTGTATCTGCATATTGAGGCCAGTGATGAGGCCGGTCACGAAGGAGATTTTAAGTTGAAGCAGTTTACTATTGAAAATCTGGACAAACGTGTTGTAAGACCTGTTTATGAAGCAGTGAAGGATTGGGATGAGCCTGTGGCTATCGCCGTGCTTCCGGATCATCCTACGCCTTGCGAACTCCGTACCCATACGGCCGAACCTGTGCCTTTCCTTATCTATTATCCCGGTATAGAACCGGACTGTGTGCAGACCTTTGATGAAGTGGCATGTGTGGAAGGCAGTTATGGAATATTGAAAGAAGATGAGTTTATGAATGAATTTATGAAAAAATAATGTGGCAGTTTGCTAATTTGCCCCAATGGCAACCCTCCATGCAAAGCCCTTGGCACATTAGCACATTGACGCATTGAAAAATTGTTTACTATGAAATATTACAGTACGAATCACCAGGCTTCCGATGCTTCTCTGGAAGAAGCTGTAGTGAAGGGGCTGGCTTCTGACAAAGGTTTGTATATGCCCGAGGCCATCAAGCCATTGCCGCAAGAGTTTTATGATCAGATTGAGAATCTGTCGTTTCAGGAAATTGCTTATCGCGTGGCCGATGCTTTCTTCGGTGAGGATGTTCCTGCTGAAACACTGAAGCAGATCGTTTATGATACATTGAGTTTTGATGTTCCTGCCGTAAAGGTAAAGGATAATATTTACTCTTTGGAACTGTTTCATGGTCCTACATTGGCATTTAAAGATGTAGGTGGACGTTTCATGGCCCGTTTGTTGGGCTACTTCATTAAAAAAGAAGGGCAAAAGCAGGTGAATGTACTGGTTGCGACTTCGGGGGATACCGGTAGTGCTGTAGCCAATGGCTTCCTCGGAGTGGAAGGTATTCATGTGTATGTGCTTTATCCGAAAGGAAAAGTCAGTGAAATTCAGGAAAAGCAGTTCACTACTCTGGGGCGGAATATCACAGCGTTAGAAGTGGACGGTACTTTTGATGACTGTCAGGCATTGGTTAAGAATGCGTTTATGGATGCTGATTTGAATGCGCACATGAAGTTGACTTCTGCCAACTCCATCAATGTGGCTCGTTTCCTGCCACAGGCATTTTATTACTTCTATGCCTACGCACAGTTAAAGAAAGAAGGAAAAGCGGATCATCTGGTAGTGTGCGTACCTAGCGGAAACTTTGGTAATATCACCGCCGGACTATTTGGTAAACGCATGGGCTTGCCTGTCAAGCGTTTTATTGCAGCCAATAACCGGAATGATATTTTCTACCAATACTTACAGACCGGAAAATACAATCCTCGTCCTTCCATAGCTACTATTGCCAATGCAATGGATGTGGGAGATCCAAGTAATTTTGCCCGTGTACTGGCATTGTACGGTAACAGTCATGCTGCCATAACAGCGGATATCTCTGGTGCGACTTATGCGGATGAACAGATTCGTGAAACGGTGGGTGAGGTATATCGGGAAACCGGTTACTTGCTCGATCCGCATGGAGCCTGCGGTTATCGTGCTTTATCCGAAGGATTGTCCCCCAGCGAAACGGGTATTTTCCTGGAAACGGCACATCCGGCTAAATTCCTGGAAACTGTGGAAGGCATCATTGGCGACAAAGTGGAGATTCCCGCCAAACTGCAAGCGTTTATGAAAGGAACCAAACAAAGTGTTCCGATGGAAAAAGACTTTGAAAGTTTCAAAGGCTATTTGATGAAAGAATAGCTTTTAGAAATAGATATCTGATAAGAAAAGAGAGGGGCAAAAGTCCAAAGTAACTATCCAATGGTTCACCGTAGGGGCGGATTGAATAGTTACTTTGGGCTTGTTTACATAAAGAACAAAAAAGTTCCGTCACAGCAACGTGCTCATTACTAGTTACTTTCTGTGTAAAAGAATCTCAAACCTCCTTCAATCGGTATGCTTCCGGCTATCGAATCCTGTTACGTATGTAACAAAGTTTGTTCCTACCGTATCTTTCACTCCGTTTCATTTTCACTCCGTTTCATTTGATATTTCACTTGGGTGAAGCAACTGTTTCACTTAGGCGAAAACGGCTGTTCATCTAAGTGAAATCGCCTCTTCACTTGGGTGAAGCAACAAATGCAGATGGGCAAAAATAAGCCTTATGACGCTCTCCTGCAAGGAAGTAACCGCAACTATGGCACAGGAATTAGAACAACCGATATACGTCAAGCCGAATTTGATAGCGGAGAATGGAAAACCGTTTCAGGGGAATTTAGAATATTTTTTCACATTATATTGTTGATTTACAGAGAGATACTGCGCGTGGTCCGGAATGGTTGATGCGTGTCTTTATTTTATTTCTTCCAGCAACTTCCCGAACGAAGTGAATGTCCGTTGTTTCCCGCCCCAGGTGAGGTACAAGGTATCGGGAGCGATGACTTGTAGATGGGGCAGACCGGCAGGAACGTTTTGGGTTTGCAGACAAGTATATCCGTGACGGTTCAGTGCGTTGATAGTCCAGTGCAATAAGGTTTCGTCTGTCGCTTCCACCGTTATTTCCTGCTTTCCATTCACGGTTGGATAGTAGATGCCATGATCATAATCGAACCGGATATTACTGTGTGAGAACAGCGTGTCCATCCGATGGTTCAGA
>ERZ773237.2201-NODE-2201-length-13572-cov-3.014500_pt1 | contig 13572 bp, 10 predicted proteins | sample MGYA00580990_ERZ773237 | MGnify/ENA primary metagenome ERZ773237 (study PRJEB29015, sample SAMEA2737749) | human gut metagenome | biome: human gut; feature: human-associated habitat; material: faeces | place: China | collected 2012 ...
ACATAGTCCCCCAGGCAGGATATTATTATGATTATCTGAATACCAAATCACTATACGAGAAATGGACTCCTGCACAGATAGGCAAAGCCGTGTTTGAAGAAAAGGACCCGAATATTTTAGGAGGAATGTTTGCTGTATGGAACGACCATGTGGGTAACGGCATTTCCAATAAGGATATTCATCACCGGGTTTACCCGGCCTTGCAGACACTAGCCGTTAAAATGTGGACAGGCAAACAAGTCACAACTCCCTATGACAGTTTCAATGAACAACGCAATTTACTAAGCGAAGCTCCGGGTGTGAATCAACTCGGAAGAATCGGAAAAGCTCCCGGCCTGGTTTACGAACAGGCAGCTGTTACCCCCAACCGTACTCTTCCCTATCGGGAAATCGGGTATAATTATCTGGTATCTTTTGATATAAAAGGAGCTGATGAAGCAAAAGGTACAGAACTGTTCCGTTCTCCTGACGCCGTATTCTATTTATCTGATCCGATAAGTGGAATGTTGGGCTTTGCACGCGACGGCTATCTCAACACTTTCAACTACCGTATCATGCCCGGCGAACATGCAACAGTAGGTATTAGCGGAGACAACCGCGTCACCCGCCTGCATATAAATGGAAAAATCGTAGAAGAACTAAATATACAGAAACGCTTTTATAATGGTGGAAAAGATTCCATGAATTACGTTCGTACATTAGTTTTCCCATTACAGGAAACAGGTAACTTCAAAAGTCAGATTACCAATCTGAAAGTCTACCGCCAATAGGACGGATATTGATACAGAAAAGGCTGTCCCGTGTTTCATTCCGGGACAGCCTTTTTATAATCCAGTTATGACAAATGTAACTGCTTTCTTACCAGTATTATTTTATGGATACTCAATAAAGAATAATCGTATCCTTCTCCTGCCTTGTATTTAATCCAAAACTGATAGAGATTTTCCGCAATACCTTCGCTAAATCTTCATCTTTACGAATAGTTCCCGTAAACAGATTATCCCTATTCTTTTTATTCTCGAAACACACTTTCGTATGATACTTCTTATTGATTAAGTTTATCAGTTCACCAAGCGGCTTATCCGTAAAGTTATACTCTTCTTTTCTCCAGTCATATCCTTCAATATCCAACGTCTCGGTTTCAATCGTCTTTGAATCAATATAGTAAGTGATGCGTTGAGCAGGCTTCACCTCTATGGCCTCTTGCCCCGTCACCTGAAAATCTATTTTTCCGGTAAAGAGAGTCACCTCCGCTACTTCATCATCAGACTTTATATTAAATTCCGTCCCTTTGACTTCCACAAGCGCATCTTTGAAATAAACCCTGAAAGGACTGCCTCCTGTCATCTTTTTCACCTCAAAAGACGTTTCTCCCTCTAAGACCACTTTGCGCTCTTTCAAAAAATCGTCCTGATATGAAAGCGTACTTCCCGCAGCGAGCCATACCACCGAACTATCCGGAAGGACATACGTCATACGCGTATCGGCCGGTCCCAAGATTATTGTCTCTAAAGAAGCTCTTGAAGTAATCAGATACCACGTACCTACGACCAGCAAAAGACAAGCGGCGGCAGCCAGAATCCTAAAACCCCGATTATAGCCTGACAATTTTTTCTTTGCAGGTTTGTGATTCCAACATACATCCGTAATGTTGGTCCATATCTCCTCCTCAATTTTTTTGTTTTCAATAGAAGTGCCAAAGAATTTATCCCACTGTCTTAGTAATAAACGGCACACCGGTCCTTCATCCGCTAATTTTATTTTTTCCTCCGGAGTCAGTCCTTTAGAAAACATCTTCTTTACTATTTGTACAAATTCCTTGGCATTCATAATACTTTATTTTTTTAATTGAGATTCAATAGGATCGTCATACTGAGTCTGAAGCTTTACCAATTCCCCTTTCAGTTTTTCAGTTATCTTTTCATAACCGGGCTTCCCAAACAAATTATGCATTTCACGCGGATCTTTTTTCAGGTCATACAGCTCCCACGCATCAATATCATTATAAAAATGTATCAGCTTATAGCGTTCGGTACGCACACCATAATGACGTTTCACCGCATGTTCCGCCGGATATTCATAGAAATGATAGTAAAGGGACTTACGCCAGTCCTTAGGACGTTCTCCTTTCAGCAAAGGCAACAAAGATACCCCCTGAATATCTTCCGGAATATCTACTCCCGCCATTTCTAAGAAGGTAGGTGCATAGTCTATATTCTGAACCATTTGCGACACTTTTCCTTTCTTGCCATGAGGAAAACGGGCTAACAACGGAGTACGGAATGACTCCTCGTACATAAAGCGTTTGTCAAACCAACCGTGTTCTCCCATATAGAATCCCTGGTCGGAAGTATAAACCACCAATGTATTTTCCAGAAGCCCTTTTTCTTCGAGATACTTCAACACCCGTCCGATATTGCGGTCGACCGAACGAATCACACTCAAATAATCATGCATATAACGTTGATACTTCCACTCCGCCAGTTCCTTGCCTTCCAGTTTCCGGGCTTTAAAATCTTTGATAATAGGGTCATAATAAGCATCCCAGGCAGCTTTTTGTTGCGGATTCATACGCTTATACATAGCGCGTCCATAACCTTCCAATCCAGTTTTTGTATGAATCTCATTTTCTTTATCCGCCATTTTCAGGTCATAGACAAGGTCCATATCCTTGAATATGTTCATCTCCTGTTCGGAAGCAGCTATACGGCCTTCATATTTATCATAGAAATTTTCCGGCAATGGAAACTTCACCTTATCAAACGCTCCCAAGTCACAAGTGTCGGGCATCCATGTACGGTGCGGGGCTTTATGATGCAACAACAGACAGAACGGTTTTTCTTTCTCCCGTTTGTTCTCCAGCCATTCCAGCGCCAAGTCCGTAGTGATATTGGTGGCATACCCTTCTATCTGCACTTTCTTACCATTATCTATAAAATAAGGATTGTAATAATCACCCTGACCAATCAGAATATTCCAATAATCGAATCCCGTGGGATTAGAGGTAAGATGCCATTTACCAACAATAGCAGTCTGATAACCTGCCTTCTGCAACAGCTTAGGGAAGGTCTGTTGGCTTCCGTCAAACCGATGCGCATTATCTATAAAACCATTCTTATGGCTATGTTTTCCCGTCAACATACACGCACGGCTGGGCCCGCTTATAGAGTTTGCCACAAAACTATTGGTAAAGACAACTCCTTCATTGCCGATACGGTCGATATTGGGTGTCTCTATAAAACGGTGATCGTAGGCACTGATAGTCTGAAATGAGTGGTCGTCACTCATTATATACAAAATATTCATAGGCTTCTCAGACGCCCCTTTACTCTGAGCAAAGGAGGGCAATGTTACCAAGGCGGCTACCCCTGACAAAAAAATGCAGTGTTTGTTGTTCATCACTATAAAATTAAGTTCGTTATGTAATAAATACATTCATTAATTAAGTTCCCCTTACTGAAAAGGAACAGTTTTAATTTTCTGTATCATAATTTATGGAAAAACGTGCAGCAAAGATAAAAATAAATATCCATAAAATAAGACACTTAGCAAATAATAGAAACAGAATCTGTTTCAAAAAACTTCAAAACAGATTCTGCCTTCATCTTACCGTTAATAGCCCGGATTCTGCACCATTTGCGGGTTATTACTTACCTGATCTACCGGAATAGGCATCAAATAATTCGCCGGAGTACGGAATTCACGAATGTGACTTGTCATTTGTGTATCCTTGAAGAAGTCCTCATCTTTGGTAGCTTCCACATTTAATCCTCTCGGATATACACCAAAGTATTTTTCCCCCAACTTCCAGCGACGAAGATCCCAGAAATTATGAGTCTCCATATAAAGTTCAATCATACGTTCCTGACGTACAATCTGCATCAAACGACCATCGGGGCCTACGGAAGAATAATCTGTCAACGGCTCCTTTGCCTTCGCCCAGGCAGTCAGTACAGGGTCAATGCCGGCACGCTCTCGGATTACGTTCAATTTCTTCATGCCTTCAGCCACATAACTAGCATCACCATATCCGACACAAGCCTCTGCATAATCCAGATACAACTCACCCAAACGAATAATAGGCAACGGATATCTCAAGGAAGGCACGTTGTCCGACTTACGGGCAGCCGATCCCGGATGAACCCCTTTCTTATTCAGATAACCGGTTGGAGAGTAGTTATTTCCTCTGTTCATTTTGCCACTGTTGTCTTCCTTCTTGTACTGTGTCAACCATCTTTTGCGTTGTTTACGGTCGGAACGGTCCATTTTATCCTGATAAGTAATACCTTTGGTACCGTCGGCTACTACATTCTCCGTCTGACATTCGTAAAAGCCATTATGGAAAGATATCCAGGCATAGAAACGCGGCTCACGATGATCGTTCAATTTCAACGTTATTCCCTCTCCGCGTGTATCATCATCCAGAATAGTAGTCTGAAAACGATTTTCATAGTCATACGTCGGGTCTTGGTCAATCGGAAGACCATTTTCGGTATAGAATCGTTCTACCATTGTCAGAGACGGACCATATCCTCCTCCAAAAGAAAGATAAGGAATGGATTTATTCTGTATGCTATACATTTCTTCCAAGCGGGTATTTGCCCAAAGTACCTCCTTAGTTCCGTTCTTGTCCAGGTATGTAAGACGCAACTGTCTTTGGATAGGATCTTTCGGATACGGATAGGTGGCTGTACCAATGGCATCATCGCCAACGTAATATAATCTGTATCCGTGATCTTCTGCAAAGTTTATTGCTTCCAAAGCTGCATCGGCAGCTACTTTATATTTCTCTTTACTATATGTTTGAGACATCAATAAGGTGCCGTCATTGTTGGCAAAGTCACTGTAATATTCCGAGTTTCCATTGAATAGAGGAGAAGCAGCATAAAGCAACAATCGGGCCCTCAGCGCTTTGGCAGCTACACTAGTTGCCAGTCCGTAAGAAGATCCCATACGTTCCGTAGGCAATTTCTCCGATACGATTCTAAATTGTTCTGATACCCAGTCCACACATTCGTCATAAGGAGAACGGGCTGCCATCTTGTCATAAGGTGTATTCATATCCGGTAATTCTTTTACCAAGATGATAGGACCATAATGCTGCATCAATACCGAATGATAATAAGCAATCAGAAAATCCGCCTGATTGGCGAAATCATTAATCTTATCATCACTCAATCCCGGAACGGACGCAATATTCTTCTTCAACAGATAACATTGCCGTATACCTTTATACATATTACTGTATGTCGCATCCACATTGCCGATATTTCCTGAAGTATATCCTCCCTGAAAATATAGTTTAATAGGTTCTCCGTTGAAACAGCTTACTATTTCATCTCCTGCATATCCGATAAAAGTATGCGAATTCTGATAAGCAGGCATAAAGGAATAACAGGAATACAGATAGTTCAATGCAGCTTGTTCCGAAGCAAATGCATCTTCTTCATTGGCTGTTTCATTCGGCACAATATCCAGATAATCACATGAGCCCAAGAGACAGCCGGCAAATACGAACGATAACAAAATATTATATATCTTTTTCATTTTATTCAAATTAGCGGTTATTATTAATAGTCATCTGAAAACCAAAGTTGAAAACACGTTGCGTAGGATATTTCAAACCATTACCTCCTCCTTGTTCCGGGTCCCAGTGCTTGAATGGCGAGAAAGTCGCCAGGTTCATGCCACTGACATAGAAACGCATATTCTTGTATGTATAACCTATTTCTGCGTTCTTCAACTTGATAAATGCAGCGTTGCGCAGCCAATAGTCAGAGCGTTGAGTGTTGTTTACACTCGTGTCCCTGGTCAGACGAGGATAAGTGGCGTTGATATTCTGATTGTCGGGAGACCAGCGATCGTCAGCAATCCAAGTCAGGACATTACGCAAACTGTTGTCTCCGAACGGATGAAAATCACTCATAACCAATGAAACCTTTGCAACTCCCTGGAAGAAGAAAGAGAAATCAAGATTCTTCCAGCGTATAGAAGGGCCGAAACCATATACAATCTCCGGAACGGTAGGATTCTTCGCCCATACCCAGTCAGAAATATCCACGATATCATCATCATAACCATAAAGTTTGGAGATATTCACATACTTGATATCACCGGCACTAAGATTTCCTCCGATCTGCTGGTTAGAGTTTTTCACATCATCCGGATCTTTGAAAAGACCGTCGGAAATCATAATACTAGGAATATTTGCACTCTGCCCTACTTTTGACTGGAAAGCATATTTCGGAGATTCATCGTATTTTGTAATCTCATTATGAGCATACGTAAATGTCCCTTTGAAACTGATAAACCAGTCCTTACCTATTTTCTTATTGAAATCTGCCGCAAAGTCGAAGCCTTGATTCTTCATGGCTGCCAAGTTTCCGAACACCTTTGTTCCTGCTGTTCCCAGATATTGAGGAATCGTACCTCTCTCCTGAAATATATCAGTACGGGTTTCGTGGAAATAGTCCATTGTCAGGTTCAATGAGTTAAACAACTGCAAATCCAAACCTACATTGACTTTCTTACCCACTTCCCAAGTAACCTCCGGATTACCATAACGGGAATATACAGGACCTTTATAAGTTATATCACCGTCCAGCCCGGTAGTATATCCGGTACCTGTCAGGTTGATTGTCGGCATATACACAAAACGTGCCCCACCAATATTGTCATTACCAACAAGCCCCCACGAAGCACGAATCTTCATGTTAGAGAAAACATTCTTCAAAGGTTCAAAGAACGCTTCCTCACTGATGTTATATCCCACTGCAATAGAAGGGAAGAATCCCCAACGGTGTCCTTTGGCAAAATTCTCGGAACCATTGTAACCCATATTCACTTCCGCCAGATATTTCCCGTCGTAAGCATACGAAAGACGGGCAGCAACACCTTGTTTACGTTTGGGAAGTGCAGCAATCAAGTCGCCACTGAATAATTGAGTCACCAGTTCATCCTGATTATAGATAAACATGGCATTCACATCATGCTTTCCAAATGTACGGTTGTAGTCCATGATAGCCTGGAAATAGAATCGGCGGTCGCCCGAGTTGGCAACACCCGGTTTCAAGTCCGTAGATACTTCTCCACCGCTTTCATTCTGAAGTCTGGTGACAAAAGAATACACTCCATTATCATCTACCGAGAAATCCTGCAAATGGTATTTGTTCCAACCTGCGGAAGCACTGTTAGTAGTACTTGACCAGTTCTTGAAAGAGGCCAATGCCTTAAATCTAAGTCCCTCGGTAATAAAATTCAGTTTCTGCTCAAACTCCAATGCCGCCACTACCGTGCTCCGGAAATTATCCTGATAGCCGGATGCAAGCTGTGCCACCGGATTCTGTTGCTGTCCCGGTTTCAAGCGGTCATTCACACCCCACTTGATATGTGTAGTAACACCGTCGTCAGGGAAATAGACTGGAGCTTCCACCGGACTTGTATTGATAGCTCCCGCAAACAGATCGTTCATACTGATGTTGGGTTGCTTCGTTTTTCTCAGCTGCACATTCAAGCGCAAAGAAAGACGTGAATCCTTACCCAAATATGCATTAATGTTATTCTGAAATGAATAACGCATCACATTAATGTTATTATTATAGGAGAAAAAGTCTTTGGAACGATTCTTAATCATACCTGTCTCGTGATTGACCGTGACACTTGAGAAATAATCCACTCGTTTGCCGCCTCCCCGGATATTAACATTGAAATTCTGGTTAAATGCCTGATCCTTAAAAAGCTCGTCATACCAGTTGACATTCGGATAAGCATACGGATTTAATCCAGCACGCGTTCCGGCAATTTCTTCTGCCGAATAGGGAGATTCGGTAGAGCCGCCGTTCAACAAAGATTCATTGAACAAATCCATGTAAGTGGCTCCGTCGACAAACTTCGGCTTACTTGTCGGACTTGTGATCTGTCCTTCCACACGGAAATTGATAATCGGCTTATCAATATTACGACCGGATTTAGTGGTAATAATCATAACGCCATTAGCCCCACGGGTACCGTACATTGCCGTAGCAGTAGCGTCTTTCAAAATAGAGAAGCCATCAATGATTTCCGGGTCAAGATTATCCAAATCACCGGAGGATATTTCCACTCCGTCCAATATAATCAGCGGATTGGTTGCTCCGTTCATTGTAGAAATACCGCGAATATAAAAATCCGATCCATCCGCTCCCGGTTGTCCGGTACGCTGAACAGCAATAACACCAGCCAATCGTCCGGCAAAAGAATTGGAAAGAGAAGCCGAAGGAACCTGTAGTTCCGCCGGGCGGATTGCCTGTACGGAACCTACCATACTAGCCTTTTTTTGTCCGCTGCCATAAGCAGTGACCACCACTTCTTCCAACTGCTTTGCATCTTCCACAAGTTCTACAAGAAGTACCTTGCCGTTGACCACTTTCACTTCCTTGGTTTCATATCCGATATATGAAATGACAAGCACATCTCCGGGAGTGGCCTTAATCGTAAACTTTCCGTCCATATCGGTAATCACTCCGCTGTTCACGTCTTTTACCCGTACAGTTGCTCCTACCACCGATTCTCCGGACCTCGCATCTACTACACCTCCTACAATCTCTACTTTTTTCTGCTGTGTGCTTGCTGCCTTCTTTTCCAATTTCAAGATGATATCATCTCCCATAATTACATAACTGATACCACTTCCGGCAAATACTTCTTTCAACACATCCGAGATTTCTCCTTCACAATCCAGATTTTTACTCGGTAATGCATCAAGGTCACTCGGATTGAAGAAAAACTTAAAATTAGAACTGGATTCGATAATCTTAATGGCTTGTCTCAAAGTTATCGACTGTCCTTTTACTGTCACTCTCCCTTGCGCAGCACTCAACGTCAAAGGGAAAAATAAGATTAATAACACGATAAGCCTCAAATGCCATCGACTACACATACTTTCTTTCATGATTACAATTTAAAATTAAACAAAGTTTTTCATACACATAGATTTTGCAAAATCAATAAATTCTCTAGTTTATAATACAATATACTCAAACTGGCTCTTTCATTTTCCTTAACTTTACGCCAATTCGGGATTCATGCATTATATATTAAATACATCTAACCCATTTCTACCCCTTACTCAAATCTGCATTTTATTATTTTTTTTTCGAAAAGATGTGTTTTTGAATTATTCTTCATATCTTCGCTCTTTGAAATCCTCATTAAATCATAAGATGAATGACCAAGAAGCAATAGTATTACTAAAATCAGACAGCCACGAAGCTTTTGAGTACTTGTATAAAGTATATGGCGGACAAGTATATAATTTTAGTAAACTATATATCAATTCATCTGAAGATATTAAAGAAGTAGTACAGGAAGTGTTTGTCAAGCTATGGGAAGCGCGTTCTTTTCTAAGAGAAGATGAGAACTTCAGAGGATTTTTATTTATCGTCACCCGGAATCTTATCTTTAACCGCCAGAAAAAAACATTTAATGAAAACTTCTATAAACTGTCTGTTTTAAGTGCTTACGAGCAGTCGAACATTGATTCCTACAATATAGAAGAAGAATTGCAGGCTAAAGAATTAAACAATTATATTGACAAGATTATTGAAGAACTTCCACCGAAGCAACAGGAGATATTTATTTTGAGCAGAAAAGAAAACCTAAGTCATAAAGAGATTGCCGAATTGCTGAATATCAGCGAGCGAACAGTAGAGGTTCATATAGCCAGAGCTATCCGGCACATTAAATCCCGGCTGGAATACCTGATCGCCCTCCTGGGAGTAATGGACTTACTTAATTGAAATAGGTCGGCTACCATTCTTTTATTTCTTATTTTGAGCAATACGGTTATTGCCGACCTGCGACTTCACAATTATTCCACTTCCGTTCTTGCTACATTTAATACATTCCTTCCGCAATTTCCTTTCTTTCAGGTCAAAGATCAGATTCGGATTAAAGTGTTGTCCGTTGATACGGGTTTCAAAATGCACGTGTTCGGTGGTAGCACGACCGGTACGACCGGTCAGACCGATAGGTTGCCCGGCTTTTACGACATCACCGCTCCGAACCAGATTCTTACAGTTATGGCTATAAATGGTTTCCAGCCCGTTCGCATGACGGATTACTACCAAATTTCCGTATGCATAATAAGGTTTCGACATCCGTACCACCCCGTCAAAAGCAGCACGAATCGTATCATTAGCACAAGTCTTGATATCTGCCCCCGAATGTCCCCCACGAGTACCATAAGCAGAAATGACCTTACCACCCGGCAGAGGGAAAGCATATTCATGCTCCTTCAACGAGTCCAAATGCAGGTATATATGATTACCTTTAGCAAACAATCCGGGAGTAGCCACACGGATATGGTTTACCTCCCTGAAAGAAAAAGAGGGTTTGTCTTGTGCGTTCGCAATCATCGGAAAGAATAAGACGAATAATAGTATGAGAATGTCTTTCATGTATTTTTTCGTTTTCAATCAGAATACTCCCCTGATTATTCAAAAAAGATAAGTTCGCTGCTATCTGATTCTGCATATTCGTTCAGCAATGACTGAATCATCTCAGCAGCTTCTTTCAGGCCTTTTTTTCCATTATAACCATTGACGATTGCTAAAATATGGGTAGTACCGAGATTCATTTTAGTCCGTTCGTTATCACTGGTAGGCGTACCGATACCACCCGACGCATCACGATAAACGGGCAATCCTTCGATATTCAACACACCCTTTCCGATACCTTCAAACGGTTCCCCTGCTTTGCCGATACCCAATTCAAGATATGCGCCTTGTATTTTATCCGCGTCAAAACCACCGATAGAATGTCCCGTCCGAAGAGAAACTAAGTTGATGAGATCTACCAGAGTATCAATCTGGTACAGAGGAATTCCGCGCATCAGGCGACGACGCAAAGCTTCCGCCGACGGACGGTAACGTCCGGGATCTTTACCACAACGTTTGTAGGCTTCGCGGGTGGCAGCTGTGACAGGCTGATGTTTGATGTCTTCTATCTGTGTAGTAGTAGTCAGTTCTTCGGTGAAAGCATTGATTTCCTTCCAAAGTCCTTCGCAGTAAGCTGTATTCTTCACTGCGGCATATACGGCTGCTCCGGCAAAGACCGGACAAGCATCTTTGATCTCCTGTGATACTTTTATTTCAAACATAACTTATTATAAACCAATCATCGGCATCCCAACAATTACAAATGCCGATTATTACTTTCTAATCATTATTCCCGACAAAATACGGCCGGAGTCAATCCCCAGTCTACGCGCAGAGAAAAAATCATCTTGATGAATATAGGTACAGATACCGGCTACTTCAATTTGCCCGGCAGGAATTCCGGCATAAAGCAATTCACTCCGGTTGGCTTCCCACAGATCAATATGGTGTTTGCCTGTCTTCCTCTTTTTTGTAGAGATAATGGACATATCAAAACCACTTTCTTTGAATGCTTCATAAACCTCATCACCTACTTCAAATGATTCGAGTGAAATACTCGGACCGATACAGGCCACTACGTCAGCACCCCGGGTTCCGAAATTCCGGCTCATGTGTTCCATTACACTACTGACAATATGCTGCACCGTGCCTTTCCAACCGGCGTGAACGGCAGCCACCACTTGCAGCCTTCTGTCATATAGTAACACGGGTACACAATCCGCAGTCGTAACACAAACACAATATCCCGGCACATTGGTAATCAAGGCATCAATGCCTCTCAAAAGTGTTCGTCTCACTTCTAATGACTCCTTAAAGAACGATTCGTCAACGACCAGACTCGCACTACCATGCTTTTGCTCCGGAATAACTAATTCTTTAATTTGATGTCCCGTTATCTGAAATAACTTATTCTGATTACAATTCACATTGATACATGAATCCTTGGTATAAGGCGAGCAATTAAATGAGCCATATGTTCCCTCACTGACACCTCCATGACGTGTTGTAACAAAATGAGCTACTTCGGGGTATACCGTCAATGACTTATACCCCTTCAGCTCTTTATCTTTTGTGAGTGAAATCATTTTTCCTCCCAATCCTCTTCTTCGTATTCGTAATCAATGTCCTCATCGTCATCATCCGCTTCCTCCTCATATTCATAGATGATGTCTTCATCTTCACCCATGTCTTTGAGTTCCTGTTGCAGACGGGTTACATCTTTCGGACGGTGAACAATGTCTTCTATCTTGTTGCTTTCCTTATTCAGTTCCTCCCACAGAATATCTTTCAATACGGAGATTCCCAAACCGGAAACAGAAGAGATGAACACGTGCGGAACACCCGCGGGCAATGTCGGTTCTATCTCGTCCATTAGCTCCTGGTCGAGCATATCGCTCTTTGTGATAGCCAGCACACGTTGTTTATCCAGCATTTCGGGATTAAAAGTACTCAACTCATTCAGTAGGATTTCATATTCCTTGCGGATATCATCACTATCCGCAGGAACCATAAACAGCAATAATGAGTTTCGTTCGATATGGCGCAAAAAACGTAATCCCAGTCCCTTACCCTGACTCGCTCCTTCAATAATCCCCGGTATATCCGCCATTACGAATGATTTACCGTCACGATAGGAAACGATGCCCAAGTTCGGTTCGAGCGTAGTAAACGGATAGTCGGCAATCTTCGGTTTAGCAGCCGAAATAGCGGAAAGAAGCGTAGACTTTCCCGCATTCGGAAAACCTACCAGACCAACGTCTGCCAGGAGCTTCAGCTCCATGATAACTGTCATTTCCTGCATTGGCTCGCCCGGCTGCGCAAAACGCGGCGCCTGACGGGTTGCCGTCTTGAAATGCCAGTTGCCCTGACCACCGCGACCGCCTCTCAACAAAATTACTTCCTGCCCGTCTTCGGTCACGTCACAAAGGTATTCCCCCGTTTCGGCGTTATACACCACCGTCCCGCAGGGAACTTCTATTATTTTATCCGCACCGTCTTTTCCGAAACTACGGTTCTTGCTTCCCGATTCGCCATTGCGTGACGGTCGAACTTCAAGTGAAGCAATGTCCAGTAATTACGATTACCGCGCAAGATGATATGGCCTCCTCTTCCGCCATCGCCCCCGTCGGGACCTCCGTTGGGACAATATTTCTCGCGCCTCATGTGTGTAGAGCCCCTTCCGCCCTTACCCGAGCGGCAGTAAATCTTTACGTAATCAACAAAATTCGATTCAGCCATACTTTTCTAATAATATTATTATAACTTGTCTATTGCTTCGCAAATTTCAGCGAAGATACCTTCCATAGTACCCAGACCGTTGATATGCTGGTATTTCTTTTCGTTCTTGTACCAGTCAATCAGCGGAGCAGTCTGTGAATGATATACATGCAGACGTTTTTTGATAGTTTCTTCGTTATCGTCAGCACGGCCGGAGTCTTTGCCACGCTTAATCAGACGTACCATAAGTTCATCTTCCGGCACCTCAAGGTCAACCATTACAGAAACATCCTGTCCTCTCTCGGCCAACATCTTCTTTAATGCTTCCGCCTGTGCTATTGTTCTGGGGAAACCGTCGAAAATTACACCTTTGCTATCTTTGAAGCTATCAAATACGCTTGCCAGAATATCAATCATCAATTCGTCGGGAATCAATTGG
>ERZ773237.2207-NODE-2207-length-13557-cov-126.215153_pt1 | contig 13557 bp, 7 predicted proteins | sample MGYA00580990_ERZ773237 | MGnify/ENA primary metagenome ERZ773237 (study PRJEB29015, sample SAMEA2737749) | human gut metagenome | biome: human gut; feature: human-associated habitat; material: faeces | place: China | collected 2012 ...
CGGTGCCACGGTGAGCCTCGTGAGCCTGTCCGCCGATAACGGCAACCCGACCGCCATCCAGACCTACCACGCAAGCGGCAACAGCTACGAGGCACTGACCGCCCCGCAGACCGTTGCGAAAGGCGAGCCGTTCATCCGCGTGGAACTTGGCGGCGGCAACTTCTACTTCCGCCCACAGAACGACGTCGTGCTGGAGGCGGGCAACCGCTATACCTACACCGTCAAGGTGAACGCCACCGGCCTGACGCTGGCAGGCTGTGAAATCGGCAAATGGGACGACGGCGGCGGCGAGAGCGGCGCAGCCGAGGATTTGGGCTACAACTACGACACCACCACCAAGACCTACACGGTCTATAACGCAGACGGCCTGCTGGCATGGAACGAAGCTGCACAAAAAGACCAATCGATAAATTGTACCCTCTCCGCCGACATCAACATGGCGGGTAAGGAATGGACATGGATAGGCATATGGCCAGGTTACTCCGGCGTCTTTAATGGGCAAGGGCACCGCATTACGGGATTAAGCTTATCAGCAGGTTATACTGAGCTTTTTTGTACATTAACTGAAGATGGAGTGATAAAGAACCTACAACTTGTAGATGTGAATCTGTATGGCAATAGTGGAGGAGCAGCTGGAATAGTGTCTCAAAATAATGGTCAAATCATTGCCTGCTCCGTGACGGGAAAAATTTCCGCATATGGTACAACTTGTGGTATAGCCAATTCAAATTATGGCAGTATCATCGCTTGCTGGTTCGACGGCACATTGAAAGAGAATGAATGTGGAGCTATAGTAGATTATAACTACAGTACTATAACTTCCTGTTATTGGGGAGGCAATGCCGGGCAAGGAGTATATCATAATCAAGGAGGAACGGTAGATGTCACGAAGGTGGACGGCGTGATCGTGAAATGGCAGACAGCCGTAGACGGCATGAACCCCGCCCTCACCGGCAACGACTACCAGTGGGCACTCGGCACCGACGGCCTGCCCGTACTGCAAAAGAAACAATAACAACCCCTAAACAACACGCATCATGAAACGAACAACCATCCATATATCCGCAGCCCTCGCCCTGCTGCTCGGCCTGACCGCCTGCACGCAGGACGAAGCGGGCTTCCTGCCGGAAGGGGCGGAAGGCACACCCATCGTCTTCACCGCCACGGGGCTGAACCCCGCGGCGACAGCCACCGCCGGTACCCGTGCCCCCGTGGACGGGAACTGGGAGGGCGTGCAGAGCGTGGCAGTCAGGATGGACGGCACGGTGAAGGCATACAATGTGACGCCCTCCATCTCCGACAACACCAGTGCCACGCTGACCTCCGATGAGCCGTACTACTGGACCAACCACAATAACATCACCGTCACGGCGTGGTGGCCCTACACCGCTGGCGAGACAACCCCGCCTGCCGTGAAGGTAGCTGCCGACCAAAGTGCCCGGAAGGACTTCGAGGGCAGCGACCTCATCGTGGCCGAGGAACAGACGGTGAGCTACGGCAACCCCACACTCCGCTTCACCCACCGCACGGCGCGGGTCACCGTCATCCTGACGGACTACACCGAGGAGCAGATGTTCGTGTGGCTGACGGGCCTCTCCACCGAGAATGGAAACCCGGCTGTAATCGCCCCGCATGACAAGGGCGGCGACACCTACACCGCCCTCGTCGCCCCGCAGACGGTGGCGGCGGGCACGGCCTTCATCACCTGCAAATTCACCAACGGCAAGGTCTTCGCCTATAAGATGCAGAACGATGCCGACTGGAAAGCGGGCGAGGAATATACCTACACCGTCTCCCTCGCTGCGGCAGAAGACCCGGGATACACCGTGTCGGAGGACGGCAAGACCTACACCGTCTATACCGACCCCGTGCCGACGGATATGTAGCAACAAGACTAATGTGCCGGCTGATTTGCAATCTGCCGGAATTGAGTATAAGGATTTTCAATCCGCTTGCTTCCTATTTCTGATTTATAGGTATGTTTTTCGGATCGCAGATCCTTATATTTTTTGCTGTCGGATTGCAAATCCGACAGAACATTAGTCTTGCTGTTTAATGTGCCGGCTGATTTGTAATCTGCCGGAATATAATATAAGGATTTTCAATCCGCTTGCTTCCTATTGCTGATTTATAGGTATGAGTCTCGGATCGCAGATCCTTATATTTGATGCTGTCGGATAGCATATCCGGCAGAACAATAGCCTTGCTGTTTCTTTACAATTCTGTAGCAACAAGACTAATGTGCCGGCTGATTTGTAATCCCCCGTGCCGACGGATATGTAGCAACGACGCTATTGTGCCTTCCCGTGCCGACAGATATGTAGCAACAAGACTAATGTGCCGGCTGATTTGCAATCTGCCGGAATATAATATAAGGATTTTCAATCCGATTACTTCCTATTTTTTGATTAATAGGTATGAGTCTCGGATCAAAGATCCTGATATTTTTTGCTGTCGGATTGCAAATCCGACAGAACATTACCCTTGTGGCTCTCAGGCAACGATATGCAGCAACAAGACCCAATCAGCGGAACATACAGCAAAAAGCTAACCGACATGGCATGATTGTTGAGAAATAATGCAGAAATGTGATGCAAACATTTGAATATAAGCCAAATAAAGCTTATATTTGTTTTGTTAACTGCAAAACGACGGATATATCATGAACAACGCAAAAGGCATAATACAGGATGAAGTATATTTTATAACAACAACCGTTGTCAACTGGATAGACATCTTCACACGGCCAAAGTATAAGCATATAGTGTTGGAGTCGCTAGACTATTGCCGGCAGCACAAGGGACTGATAATTTATGCATGGGTGCTGATGAGTAACCATCTGCACGCAATAGTGCGCAGTGAATCGGACGAGAGCGTGGCCGACATCATGCGCGACTTTAAAAAACATACAAGCAAACGGATAATAGCCGAACTGCAAGACGACATGCAGGAGAGCCGCAGGAAATGGATGCTAAGTCAGTTTGGCTTTGCAGCCGCAAACGACACGAAGACATCTAAATACCGTTTCTGGCAAGACGGCTACCACCCGGAACAGATAGCAACGCCTTACTTCTTTAAGCAAAAGCTGAGATACATACACGACAATCCGGTAAGACAGGAATATGTAAGCCGTCCGGCCGATTATCTCTACAGTTCGGCCATAGACTATGACGGCGGCACTGGCTTGCTGAGCGTTGAAGTGTTGGCTGTGTGAATAAACTGAACATCAGCCTCAATTTTTTTAGTAGTTAAAGGAGTTAAAGAAGTTAAAGTAGTTAAAGTCAAATGCATTGTAGTTTAAAAAAATGTGCCTACGGATATGTAGCAACAAGACTAATGTGCCGGCAGATTTGCAATCTGCCGGAATTGAGTATAAGGATTTTCAATCCGCTTACTTCCTATTTTTTGATTAATAGGTATGTTTTTCGGATCGCAGATCCTTATATTTTTTGCTGTCGGATAGCATATCCGACAGAACATTAGTCTTGCTGTTTCTACACAATTTTGCCACACAGCTTATGTAGCAACAAGACTAATGTGCCGGCTGATTTGCACGAGTTGTTGAGCGCAGCGAAAAATCTGCCGGAATATAATATAAGGATTTTTCAATCCGCTTGCTTCCTATTGCTGATTTATAGGTATGTTTTTCGGATCACAGATTCTTATATTTTTTGCTGTCGGATTGCAAATCCGACAGAACATTAGTCTTGTTGCTTCTCAATGCTGTCGAATTTCTGTACCAACAAAGCTAATGTACCGGCTGATATGTACGAGTTGTTGAGCGCAGCGAAAAATCTGCCGGAATATAGTATAAGGATTTTCAATCCGCTTGCTTCCTATTTCTGATTTATAGGTATGTTCCGCTATGCTGCCGGCGCTTTATTGTAAAAAAAGCATTTGGCTTTAACTCCTTTAACTACTCTAACTTCTTTAACTCCTTAATAAATAACTCCTAATAAATATCCTTTTGCCGTTTCGTCAGAAAATCTTATCTTTGCAACAGACAACACGGTGCGGGTATGGATAGTTGTTGCAGAGACGCTGGCGCCGTGTTATTAGGATAAAGTATAAACAAGTATCAGATTATGAAGATTTTTGCCGTAGGAATGAACTATATCCAGCACAATAAAGAGCTGGATGGAACGTTATATAAACCGGAAGAGCCTGTGATATTTACAAAGGCCGACTCAGCTCTGCTAAAAGACAGCAAGCCGTTTTTCCTGCCCGACGAGCTCGGACGCATCGACTATGAGACAGAGCTGGTGGTGCGCATCTGCCGCCTGGGCAAGAGCATACCGCAGCGCTTCGCCCACAGATACTACGACGCCGTAACCGTGGGCATCGACTTCACCGCCCGCGACCTGCAGAACAGGCTGCGCGCCGAAGGCAAGCCGTGGGATCTGTGCAAGGGCTTCGACGGCTCGGCTGCCATAGGCGAATGGGTGAGCATAGAGAAGTTTCGCGACATACAGGCAATACATTTCCGCCTCGACATCAACGGCAACACCGTTCAGGAAGGCTGCTCGAGCGACATGCTCTTCAAGGTAGACGAGATTATAGCCTACATAAGTCAATGGTTCACGCTGAAGACCGGCGACATCCTTTATACGGGCACTCCGGCCGGAGTGGGCCCCGTTCATATTGATGACCACCTTACGGGCTGGCTTGAAGACCGCAAGGTATTGGAGTTTAACGTTAAATGACAAAGAGAAAAATATTATTGTCGGTTATCGCGCTGCTCTGCTGCTGCAACATCATGGGCAGCAGTGTGCAGAAGTTTTTTAACCTCACTGCCGACGAGGTTAAGATAGACAGCGTGCTGCCGCGCTTTGCCTGTTCGCTGCTGCTCGGCGGCGCATGGGCCGACTCTGTATATACGGTAAAGATTGAATATCCCGAATTTTACGAGATGAGCAGCGGCGACGTAGAGCGCTGCCTGAAGATTGCCGGCGACTACATGCCCGAAATGCCGGAGCTGGAGGTCAACGTGGTTACGGAGCGCAAGCGCGGACGCATCGAGGTGTCGTTTGTGCCGGTGGTAAAGCGCGGGGGCAAGTGGCAGAAGCTGGTGAGCTTTATGATAGACGTTGAGGCTAAGCCTAAGAACGCTGCCCTCAGGACAGCCTCGAGAGCCGAAGGCGTAAGTCCTGCCGGCCGCTATGCCGCCAAGTCGGTGCTGGCCGAAGGCCGCTGGGCAAAGATACGCGTGCCCTCCACGGGCATATATCAGATAACCGACGCGCTGATACGCCGCGCCGGATTCAGCGACATGAGCCGCGTAAAGGTGTATGGCTACGGCGGCGCGCTGCAGAATGAAAGTCTTGAAGCCGACGACCTGATAAAGTATGACGACCTGAAGGAGGTGCCCACATGCTATGTTGACGGCCGCAGGCTGTTCCATGCGCAGGGACCGGTGTCGTGGAGCAGCAACACAACAACCACGCGCACCCGCAATCCTTACTCCGACTACGGCTACTACTTCCTGACCGAGAGCGACGGCGAGCCGCTCACCGTTGACAGCACAGCCTTTGTAGACTCGTTCTATCCCTCTGCCGACGACTATCACTTCCTGCACGAGATAGACAATTATGCATGGTATCAGGGCGGACGCAACCTTTATGAGAACACGCCGATAAGCGCAGGAACGTCGAAGACATATATTCTGGAGAACTCTTCGCCGTGTCAGGGCATACGTAAGGTCTATGCCAGCGTCACCGCGGGACAGGCCACCACGGTGCAGATAAAGATTAACGGGTCAGACACGCGCACGTTCAGCATGACATTCGGCGAATATGACCACGGCAAGTCGGTCAACATGACCTACAGCAACGCCTACGCGTCGCCGTCGGACACGGTTACGATAACCACCGTATCGGGCGGTCCGGCAAGGCTCGACTATATCAGCGTAACGCAGGACGAGCCGCGCCCGTGCCCCACGTTGAGCGGACGTGAGTTCAGCGTGCCCGAATATGTGTATAACATAACCAACCAGAACCATCATGCCGACGAGGCTGCCGACATGATTATCATAGTGCCCACCTCTGCCGCTCTTACGGCTCAGGCGCAGCGCATAAAGGAACTGCACGAGGAGAAAGACGGCATGAGAGTGCGCATAGTGCCGGCCGACGAACTGTATAACGAATTTTCGAGCGGTACGCCCGACGCCAACGCATACCGCCGCTATCTGAAGATGCTCTACGACCGCGCCGAGACAGAGGCCGACATGCCGTCGCACCTGCTGCTGTTTGGCGACTGCGTGTGGGACAACCGCATGAACACGCAAGAGTGTTCGAGTCTCAGTCAGGACGATTTCCTGCTGTGTCATGAGAGCGAAAACTCATTCAGCGCCACCGACTGCTACGTTGACGACGGATTCTTCTGCCTGTTAGACGACGGCGAGGGCGGCAATCCGAAGACCGACAAGCTCGACATGGCTGTGGGGCGCTTCCCCGTGCGCACCGCAGAAGAAGCGAAGATAATGGTTGACAAGACCATAAGCTACGCCGAGAACAAAAATGCCGGCAGCTGGCAGAACGTGATGATGTTTATGGGCGACGACGGCAACAACAACCAGCACATGGAGGATGCCGACGAAATGGCAAAGGTGGTTGAGGGCATCAATCCCGCCATTCAGGTAAAGCGCGTCATGTGGGACGCATACACCTGCGTAACGACGTCTACCGGAAACACATATCCCGACGTGACCAAGATAATAAAGCAGCAGCAAAGCGCCGGCGCGCTGATAATGAACTACAGCGGACACGGACGTGCCGACCAGATATCGCACGAGCGTGTGCTCACGCTGACCGACTTTTCCGGCTTCAGCAACGCCAACCTGCCATTGTGGATAACGGCGTCGTGCGACATCATGCCCTTCGACTCGCAGCAGCAGAACATCGGCGAGACGGCGGTGCTCAACAGCAACGGCGGTGCGGTGGCATTCTACGGAACAACGAGAACGGTGTGGGTAGACCGCAACAGGGCTATCAACCGTGCCTACCTTAAGGCCCTGCTCACCCCGCAGAACGGCACCTATGTCACTATAGGCGAGGCGCAGCGCCTGGCCAAGAACGACCTTATAGAGTCGGGCGCCGACAAGACGGAGAACAAGCTGCAATATTCGCTGCTGGGCGACCCCGCCCTGAAGCTCAACCTGCCGCAGATGAGAGTGGTGGTAGACAGCATCAACGGCGTGCCCCTGGCTTCTGCCGAGACTCTGCCGCAGCTCAAGGCAGGCTCCGTGGCCACAGTGAAAGGACACATAGAGGGAGCGTCGGGCAGCATAGACGAGGCCTTCAGAGGCGTGGCCACGCTGACCGTGAGAGACGCCGAGAAGCTCGTTGTGTGCAAGCTTAACAACACGTCGAGCGAGGGGGCAAGCACTCCGTTTGAATATTACGACCGCTCAAACACCCTGTTCAACGGCACCGACAGCGTGAGGGCAGGCAAGTTCAGCATGTCGTTTGCCGTGGGCAAGGACATCGACTACAGCGACGAGAGCGGACTGATAAACGTGTTTGCAATAAACGGCGACACGGGCGATGCCGTGAACGGCTACAGCGAAGACTTCATCGTGGGCGGAACAGGCTCGCTCGACAACGACGGCATAGGCCCGTCTGTCTACTGCTATCTTAACTCTCCGACCTTTGTCAACGGCGGCAACGTAAATCCAACGCCTTATTTCGTGGCCGAGATAACCGACAAAGACGGAATAAACACCACGGGCAGCGGCATAGGCCACGACCTTATGCTGACCATAGACGGCGATGCCGACAAGACATACGTGCTGAACGACAACTTCAGCTACGACTTCGGCAGCTACACCAGCGGCTCGACATACTACAGCATACCGGAGCTTGAGCCGGGCATGCACACGCTCAGGTTTAAGGCATGGGACATAATGAACAACCTGACCACCACCGAACTTACGTTCAACGTGGTCAGCGGTCTGCGCCCCGGTCTGATAGACATCAACTGCACGGCCAACCCTGCCAGAACGTCGACAACGTTTATCATCAACCACGACCGCGCCGGAAGCAACCTTGACGTGGAGATTGAGGTGTTCGACATGAGCGGCCGTCCTCTGTGGAAACACAAGGAGAGCGGCGTGTCGGCAAACAACAACTATACCGTAGACTGGGACCTGACGGGCAGCAACGGCGGCAAGCTGCAGACAGGCGTCTATATCTATCGCGTGAAGATTGGCGGCAGCGGCAGCGACATGGTGTCGAAGGCAAAGAAGCTGATTATCATATCGCGCTGACACGGCAGCCGCACCGGTGACGCGCCATGTCTGACACTGCATGGCGGCAGCCGGAACAATAAGGCATGGCGGCGCTAAATGTGGCATTAATGACCGCACTACACAATAAAATGAGAGAAAAGCGGTTATTATATCAAGGCGCATGTCGCTTCTGCGCATGACAAAAGTTTTTTTAGTTGCATAATCATTACAGAAAAAGAAATAAAGACAAAGAATGAAGAATAGTCAAAGAATATTGTTGACATTGATGCTTGCTGTGGCCTCGGCCGGAGCCTTTGCTCAGGACAAGCTGGACATGTTTAATCCGGTTAACACCTCAGTAACTTCACAGATGATAGCCCCCGACGCACGTGCCGCCGGTATGGGTGATGTCGGTGTGGCTACCGACCCTGATGTCAACTCGCAATATTGGAACCCTGCCAAGTATCCTTTCTGTATAAGCCGTGCAGGAGTGTCGCTCAACTATACGCCGTGGCTGCGTCAGCTCGTAAGCGACATGGACCTTGCTTATCTGTCAGGATATTACCGCATTGGCGACTACAGTGCCGTGTCGGCATCGTTGAGATATTTCTCGCTGGGTGAGGTTATGACCGACTATAACGGCGAGACCGGCGAGAGCAGCGGCATGACGATTAACCCTTATGAAATGTCGTTCGACGTGGCTTACTCGCTTATGCTGAGCGAGAAGTTCTCTTTGGCTGCTGCCGTAAGATGGATCTACTCAGACCTTACATACGACTACACGGACGATACGTCGCCTGGTAGTGCGTTTGCAGCCGACATTGCCTGCTACTATAACGACTATATAAACATTGGTGCGCGCGAGTGTCAGCTCGGCATCGGACTCAACATAAGCAACATCGGTAGCAAGATTACGTTCGGAGGCGATGACAACAGCGAGTTTATACCGACGAACATGCGTCTTGGTCTTGCCCTGATGGTGCCCATCGACGAGTTTAACAGATTCACCATAGCTGCAGATGCCAACAAGCTCCTTGTGCCTACATATCCTAAGCAGGAGGAAGGCGAGTCGACAGAAGACTATCAGCAGCGCGTTCAGAAAGAATATTACGACGTGTCGAGCATATCGGGTATATTCAAGAGCTTCGGTGATGCTCCCGGCGGATTCAAGGAAGAGCTGCAGGAGATAAACTGGAGTGTAGGTGCTGAGTATGTGTATAACGACAAGTTTACGCTGAGAGCCGGTTATCACCATGAGTCGGAGAACAAGGGTAACCGTAAATACTTCACCGTAGGTGCCGGTTTCCGCATGAGCGCCTTCTCGCTCGACTGCGGTTATGTAATCGCAACGGCAAAGAGCAACCCGCTCGACCAGACACTGCGTTTCACTCTCGGATTCGACATGGACGGCATAAAGGACCTGTTCCGCAGATAAACCGAAGGGAGCAGGAAAAACAAGAAGTCGCATGAGCCCGAAATAACGCGCCCATGCGACTTCTTGTTTTACATTATCATATTGAATAGCAAAACAGAACTAAAATAAACGATTATGAAGATTAGAACCGGATTTGGATTTGACGTTCACAGGCTCGTTGAGGGCCGTGACCTGTGGCTCGGAGGAATAAAGATAGAGCACAGTATGGGACTGCTGGGACACAGCGATGCCGACGTGCTTATACACGCTATATGCGACGCGCTGCTCGGTGCTGCCAATATGCGTGATATAGGCTATCATTTTCCTGATACATCGGCCGACACTCTCAACATAGACAGCAAGGTGCTGCTGCGCAAGACCGTTGAACTTATTGCCGGCAAAGGATATGTGGTAGGCAATATCGACGCCACAGTGTGTGCCGAGCGCCCTAAGATCAATCCGCATGTGCCGGCCATAAAGGCATGTCTTGCAGAAGTTATAGGCACCGACGAGGACAACATATCCATAAAGGCTACTACAACCGAGAAACTTGGATTTACGGGTCGTGAAGAGGGCATAAGCGCTTATGCCGTGGTGCTGATAGAACGCAAGGACGACTGATCATCGCAAATCTGTTATTAGAATTCGGCCAGTAGTTCGGCAGCATTGAATATAAGAATTGTAGAGAAACAGCAAGACTAATGTTCTGTCGGATCTGCGATCCGACAGCATCGAATATAAGGATCTTTGATCCGAGATTAATACCTATAAATTATAATGCATAGGAAGCAAGCGGATTGAAAAATCCTTATATTCAGTTCCGGCAGATTACAAATCAGCCGGCACAATAGCTTTGTTGCTACATACCGAGAATTGCAGAGAAACAACAAGACTAATGTTCTGTTGGATCTGCGATCCGACAGCATCGAATATAAGGATCTTTGATCCGCAATTCTTACCTATAATAAATTATACATAGGAAGCATTTGGATTGAAATTTCGGCAGCATTGAATATAAGAATTGCAGAGAAACAACAAGACTAATGTTCTGTTGGATCTGCGATCCGGCAGCATCGAATATAAGGATCTTTGATCCGCAATTCTTACCTATAATAAATTATACATAGGAAGCATTTGGATTGAAATTTCGGCAGCATTGAATATAAGAATTGTAGAGAAACAACAAGACTAATGTTCTGTCGGATCTGCGATCCGACAGTATCGAATATCAGGATCTTTGATCCGCAATTCCTACCTATAAATTATACATAGGAAGCAAGCAGATTGAAATTAGCTTCGCTGATTGTTGATTCCTTATACTTATATTATGGCAGATTAATTCCATTGATTGTCGTGCAAGCGAAAGCATAACCAAATATAATTTGCTTCTGCTCTCGTTTGCACGATAATTGTAAATCAACCGGCACATCTGGTAAGAGATGCTCGAAGGGCTATATTTCAGTAACCGTGGGTGGCACACCCACGGATGCATAAACATGGGAAATCACCCGAAGTGGTGATACTTGTTATAAAAAACACTCACTTAGAAAACATGTTTTAAAGTAGCACCTCTTCGGGTGCATGCTTATCTTAGCAGAACAACCGGGCGTGGCTTCGCTGAGCTTCGCCACACCCGGTTACAAAAGTGTAGCCCTACGGGCTGTCTGAATTTGTGCGCTATTGTTTATGTCGTAGTCTCTTTTTGCTGCACATCACGTAGCACAAAGACACCTATATAAAGCAAGAATACGGACTGAAAGCATGAATGTACGGAATAGACAAAAACGGTCTAATGACTGACTGAAGCTATGCCTGTTTGGAACTTTTGTGAGTATAAAAAACACGCTGCAACTTTCAGCAAGCTGCAGCGTATTAAAAATATGTTTAACTAAAAAACCTTTTTCGATTCGAAAGGGAACCTCACGGCCTCCTTTGTCATCCTAAATAATCATGAAAACTTTACCTTAAACTAATACTATTTACTAACCTAAACAATTTATTAACCTTTTGATGTTGCAAAGATACGGCGAAAAACGTTATCTGTCAATACTTGCACGTGTCTTTTTGCAATCAAAGACGCTTTTCTTGACGCAAATCAATAAATTGTGTGCGATAACAGCATATAAACAGCCGTTAAATTTGGTAGAATAAGTATTTTATTTTAATTTTGTGTTTGCAATAAAAAACATAAACATTTTGAACAATGCGGGTGCTAATCGTAAATACAAGCGAGAAGACCGGAGGCGCCGCCGTGGCTGCCAACCGGCTAATGGAGGCTCTTAACAATAATGGCGTTAAGGCTAAGATGCTGGTGCGCGACAAGGAGACTTCGGACATCACGGTGGTGGAGCTGCCTAAAGGTATATGGCAGCGGTGGAACTTCCTGTGGGAGCGATGGTGCATTTTCTGTCATATGCACTTTTCACGGAAGCATCTCTTTGAGGTTGACATAGCAAATGCCGGCACGGACATAACTCGCATGCGCGAGTTTAAGGAAGCCGACGTGATACATCTGAGCTGGATAAACCAGGGCATGCTCTCGATAAAGGATATACGCAAGATTATCGACAGCGGAAAGCCTGTAGTGTGGACAATGCACGACTTCTGGCCGGCTACGGGTATATGTCACTACACTCGCAAATGTAACTATTATAAGACCACGGGATGTCATAACTGTCAGTATCTGCCCGGCGGAGGCTCTGCCAACGACCTCTCGGCAAAGATATGGAGGCGCAAGGCCAAGGTTTGGTCGTCGCGCAACATCTTCTTCGTTACGTGCAGCAAATGGCTGTGTTCAGCCGTGCGCGGCAGCAGGCTGCTGACGGGAAAGCAGGTGGTCAGCATACCTAACCCAATAGATACGCGCGAATATAAGCCGGCTGACAAGCGCGAGGCACGCATGCGTCTGTCGCTGCCTATTGACAGACGTCTTATTCTGGTCGTATCACAGCGCATAACAGACAAGCGCAAGGGTATGGACTATATGGTGCGTGCCTGCGAGATAATGGCAGAGCGTTGCCCTGAGATGAAGGAAAACACGAGCATAGTTATCCTTGGAGGCCACTCGGAAGACTATGCCGACAAGCTGGCTTTTCCGGTGTGTCCGCTCGGCTATGTCAGCGACCAACGGAAGATTATAGATGTGTATAACGCGGCCGACTTGTTTGTGCTGCCTTCGCTTGAAGATAATCTGCCTAACACTATAATGGAGGCTATGGCCTGCGGCGTGCCGTGCGTAGGATTTAAGTCGGGCGGCATCCCGGAGATGATAGATCACCGCAAGAATGGGTATGTGGCTGAATACAAGAGTGCCGAAGATCTGGCTGAAGGCATGCGCTGGGTGCTCTCTGAAGCCGACTATGACGAGCTGAGCGACAATGCGGTGAAAAAGGTTTCAATAAGCTATTCGCAGCAGAGCGTGGCGATGAAGTATATCGAGGTTTATAACCAGGCCAGGGCTTACAGGCATTACAGATTATGATAAAGTTTACGATTGTAACAATTACGTATAATGCGGCCGATGTATTTATGCGCACGGCTGACAGCGTTGCGAGGCAGACTTATGCGGCAGTGGAGCATCTTATTATAGACGGGGCTTCGTCTGACGGCACGCAGAATCTGGCAGAAGAATATAAAAAGGCTTCAGATGCAGCCTGCAACGGCCATGAGGTGAGGATAGTTTCCGAACCTGACAAGGGACTGTATGACGCCATGAACAAAGGGCGTCGGCTGGCTACGGGCGATTATGTGTGTTTCCTCAATGCCGGAGACTTCTTCCCGTCGGCCGATACGTTGGATGTTATTGCTGCCAACGCACGTCTTGAAGAGTGCAGCAGCGAAGGAAAACCGCTGCCGGGAGTGCTGTATGGTGATACCGACTGGGTGGATAATGACGGCAACTATATGAGCCGGCGAAGGC
>ERZ773237.2220-NODE-2220-length-13504-cov-4.220537_pt1 | contig 13504 bp, 10 predicted proteins | sample MGYA00580990_ERZ773237 | MGnify/ENA primary metagenome ERZ773237 (study PRJEB29015, sample SAMEA2737749) | human gut metagenome | biome: human gut; feature: human-associated habitat; material: faeces | place: China | collected 2012 ...
GCTTTATCTCTCGCTTCGCTCGGTGCTTGGGGGCAGCTTTGCTCATTCCTCATTCCTCACTCCTCATTCCTCACTCCTCACCCCTAATTCCTCACTCCTCACTCCTCACTTAAACTCCCCTCCCCCCTTGATTTTTCCCGTAATATGTAGTATAATAAATGAAATAGTGCATAATAACAGAAAAATTCTTACAGAGAGGATCTTTATAAAATGGAAATAATCAATAAGTCCGATGAAAAACTCCTTGCAGAATATGAACAGTTCGCAAGCACCAGCAAATACGGCAATTTCATGCAGTCCCTCAAATGGCCGAAGGTAAAGGACAACTGGGGCTGGGACGCTGTTATCTCCCGTGACGCTGACGGCAATATCCGTGGAACTTGCCTTATCATAATCAAAAAAGTGCCTATTTTCGGTGTTACTTTTATGTATGCCCCTCATGGCCCTGTTTGCGACTGGTCTGATAAAGAGGTCATGACCGACCTTTTCGAGGGCGTAAAGGTGCTTGCAAAGAAATACAAATGCTACCAGTTTATGTGGGACCCTTGTTTCGAGGAGGGCGACGACAAGTGTACAAAGCTTATCGAGGACATGGGCTTCAAGCACATACACAAAGCGGCTGAGCTGACCACTATTCAGGCTCGTAATAACTATATGCTCAGAAATATCGAGGGCAAGACCCCTGACGAGGTCATGGCGACTTTCAAGCCTGACTGGAGAAACCGTATCAGAAAAGCACCTAGAAAGGGCGTTTACTGCAAGGCTTGCGGCACTGAGGCTCTTGACGATTTCTACCCTCTCATGCAGGCAACAGGTATCAGAGATGGCTTCTCTATCCGTTCAAAGGAGTATTTTGTAAAAATGCTCAATGGTCTTGGTCCTGAACACTGCCGACTTTTCATGTGCTATGTTGACGAGGACGGCAAGCAGATACCGCTGTCAGGTGCAGTAACAACACAGTATGCAGGCAAGACCTGCTATGTTTACGGTGCTTCCGCAAACCACCACAGAAACCTCTACCCTAACTATCTCATGCAGTGGACGATGATAAACTGGGCTTTAGAGGGCAAAAACTATATCTATGATTTTCAGGGCATACCATTCTACAACGATGAAACAAACCCTAACTACGGTGTATACAAGTTCAAAAAGGGCTTTAACGGCGAGGTCGTTACCTATGAGGGCGAATTTTTCTACATTTTCAAGCCTTTCATGAAGAAAGTCGTAGACTTCTGCGAAAAGATAGTTATGGATAGACACGAACGCAAAAGACAGAAGCTTCTCAAAAACAGAAATAAGGATATGCAGTAGACGGCAATAGATTAAATTTAAAAATTTTTGAACAGTTTATACATTTTTACCCATTCTTTACACAGACAACATTTGATTTTTACTTATATGTGATATGATTTACAAAGAGGTGAGCAAGGTGCATAAAGGCGTTATAAGGACCTTGTGGCTCATTGCCGCATTGAGTCTGGTACTGAGTTATGCTGTGATGTGCATTGCATGGCTTTCAAAGGGCTGTCGCTATGGAGCGCAGTTTTGCATAAACGTTTTTATGAGAGCGCTTCCTCTTTGTCTTATATTCCTGTGCATCGTCGAGCTTGCAGGGCTTTTCATATGGGTCTTCAAAATAAAAAAGCTCGAAAAGCTCTACGCTAAAAAGGGCGGCTGTGATGAATATTTTGAGCTTCTTGAAAAATATCTTCTCAGGCAGAACAAAGATAAGGGTCACGGGCTTTTGAAGCTTGCCGCTGTTTACATTTCAGAAAAACGCTTTGAAAACTGTTTTCACACCCTTGACCGTATAGCTTTTGATAAGCTTACCCCCTCAGATCAGAACAAGTATTTTGAACTGCTTCTTTACGGCAGGCTAATGTCAGGTGATATTTCTCAGGCAAACGAGATATTTGTTTCGGCAGAGCATTACTTCAAGCGAGGTCTTCTCGATAAACGCAATGGGCAAATGCTTTTCACCATTGGTCTGCTGGAATATTTCAACGAACGCTTTGAAGCGGCGGTGAAGTTTTTTGACAGCGCAGAGAAAAGCCGTGACGCTGACAAGACGCTTCGGTGCAACTGTGAGCTTTACAAGGGCGAGTGTTTTCTCGCTCAGGGTGATGTGAGATCGGCAAAGGCTTCGGCTGAAATATCGGAACAAGCTGTTGAGATAAGTGCGGCGCTCGTTAGTGACGATAAGCAGGAAGCACAGCTTGGAAAGCTGATGACACAGGTAGAAAAAGCTTACATCAGAACAAAAGAAAAGTCTGCTGATACGAAAGCAGACAACACCACGGAAGGAGGATATGCCTTTTAAGGCATAGAAACAAGTATGATAATAAACGCACTCAGAGGCTTTTGCATGGCTCTTGCGGACAGTGTCCCCGGAGTTTCGGGAGGAACTATAGCATTCCTGCTGGGCTTTTATGACAGCTTCATAAATTCCCTTAACGACATTATGGGACGTGACAATGCAAAGCGTAAAAAAGCATTTTTCTTTCTTATAAAGCTTGGCGTAGGCTGGGTGATCGGTATGCTTCTTGCAGTAAGCGTTCTTGCCAACGTGTTTGAAAGCGGAATCTACAAGGTAAGCTCGCTGTTTTTGGGCTTTATCATTCTGGCAATACCGGTCATGATAATGGAAGAAAAAGAGAGCATTAAGGGCAAATATTACAACATCGTATGGGCTGTTATCGGCGTTGCTATCGTTGTGGGCATTTCCCTTATAAATCCGTCAGGCAGCGGTGCTGACGTTTCTCACATGAATATAGGCACAGTGATATTCGTTGTTCTTGCAGGAATGTGTGCAATATCTGCAATGGTGCTTCCCGGCATTTCAGGCTCCACCATACTTCTCACATTCGGTCTTTATATGCCTGTTATCACGGGAATAAAAGAGTTCCTCCATTTGAACTTTGAGTATTTCGGACTGCTCTGCTCTCTTGGTATCGGCATTATCCTTGGGGTGTTCATTACCCTCAGGCTTATCAAAAAGGCTCTTGAAAAGTTCAGAAGCCAGACTATCTACTGCGTTATCGGCATGATGATAGGCTCACTGTACGCCATAGTTATAGGTCCTACAACGCTTAAAGAGCCTAAAGACCCTATGTCCTTCGGCACATTCAGCATCGTATTTTTTATCATCGGTGCGGCGATCGTGTTCGGTATTCAGGTAGCAAAGAGCGTGTATGACAAGAAACAGCTTGCAAAGGCTGAGAAAAAGATAGAAGAAGAATAGAACTTTTGTTATCAGGACGGTTAAGGCTGTCCTGTTTTTTTATTCAAACACATATCATATGACCTATATGCCCACCTAGCAAATTCATATTCTTGTGATTATATAAAAACTACCGCCCCTACTGCCCCCTTTTGCTGTTCATTCTTCCAAAATCAGCATTTTATACAATTGAACGCCTTGACAATTATGCAACTATACCATATAATAAAATTAGGCAAATACTATATCCTGTATTATATTCCAAACATAATATGACAGCTATTGCAGAAATAGCATATCAGCGTCTATGATTTCTACAAATCATACGCCTGCCCTATGTAAAAAGTGTTTAAATTTTTGGGGCGTTTGGCATTTTTTCTTGCAAAAATTGTCGGCTTGTGGTATAATTATCAGGAGCAGGGGGCGTGCTATCCCCTCAATGGGTGAAAACTATCCTTGTTTCTTAAACGTTTTCGCCAATATAGTAATAAAGGTGCAGAGCGCAAAGCTCGGCTTGAAAGTATATAGGAGGTAAAGATTTATGGCAAATAGTGCTGTAGAAAAAACAATTTCCACGCAGGAACTTAAAGAAAAGCTTCTTGACGTTCTTCACAACGATTTCCAGACAACACCTGAGGACGCTTCCGACCAGCAGGTATATGAGGCTCTTTCTAAGATCGTTGTAGGCATTCTTAAAGCTAAGAGAAGAAAGTTCACTGTTAAAACTCAGTCTGAGGGCAAGAAGAAGGTCTACTATCTTTCTATGGAATTTCTTATGGGAAGAAGCCTTAAGACTTCTCTTTATAACCTTGAAATGCAGAAGCAGGCTACAAAGGTCCTTAAGGACATGGGCATTTCTATAAACGGCATTTACGAGTGTGAGCCTGACGCAGGTCTTGGCAACGGCGGTCTTGGAAGACTTGCTGCCTGCTATCTTGACGCTCTTGCAGCCGACGGCTATCATGCTACAGGCTATTCTATCTGCTATGAATACGGTATCTTCAAGCAGAAGCTGGAGGACGGCTGGCAGACCGAGCTTCCTGACAACTGGCTCCCGGGCGGCTCTGTATGGCTTGTTCCTGTTCCGTCAAAGGCTGTCGAGGTTCGTTTTGACGGCGAGCTTAAGGAATACTGGGACAATCAGTATCACTGCGTAACTCACGAGAACTACACATCAGTTATGGCTGTTCCATACGATCTGTTTGTATCAGGCTACAACAGCGAAGCAGTTTCAAAGCTCAGACTTTGGAAAGCTGAAATGGCTGATTTTGATATGTCAATGTTCAATCAGGGCGACTATCAGAAGGCTCTTAGCAAGAACATCATTTCACAGGCTATCACAAAAGTGCTTTATCCTAACGATAACCACGCAGAGGGCAAGTCACTCAGACTCAGACAGCAGTATTTCCTTTGCGCTGCTTCTATCGGCGATATTGTAAATCAGCACATGAGCGTTTACGGCACACTTGACAACCTCCACGAAAAGGTAGCTATCCACATCAACGATACTCACCCAACACTTGCTATCCCAGAGCTTATGAGAGTTCTTCTTGATGATTGCGGCTATTCATGGGACAAGGCTTGGCATATCGTTACAAACACATTTGCATACACAAACCACACTGTAATGCCTGAGGCTTTGGAGAAGTGGGACTGCAACCTCCTCAAGAGCGTTTGCCCTAGAATCTTCTCTATCATTATCGAGATAAACGAGCGTTACTGCAAGGATCTTTGGGAGAGATACAAGGATCAGGCTAAGGTTTCACATATGTCTATCGTTGAGGACAACAAGGTGAAAATGGCTACACTTTGCGTACACGCTTGCCACAGCGTAAACGGCGTTGCAAAGATACACTCTGAGATCATCAAGAAAGAAACCTTCAAGGACGAGTATCTTGACACACCAACAAAGTTCAAGAACGTTACAAACGGTATCGCATACAGAAGATGGCTTTATCAGTCAAACGAGGGTCTGACAGATCTTCTTTGCGAGAAGATAGGCGACGGCTTCCTCAAGAATGCTGCTGAGCTTTCAAAGCTTGCTGTATTCAAGGACGACAAGGACGTTCTTGACAGACTTGCTAAGATCAAGCTTGACAACAAGAAAAACTTTGCAAAGTATGTAAAGAATCAGTACGGCGTTGTTCTCAACACTGACTCTATCTTTGACGTTCAGGTAAAAAGACTTCACGAATACAAGAGACAGCAGCTCAACGCTTTGAACATCATTGCACAGTACAACTACCTCAAGGCTAATCCAAACGCTGATTTTGTACCAAAGACATATATCTTTGCTGCAAAGGCTGCTCCTGGCTACTACATGGCAAAGCAGATCATCAAGCTTATCTGGAACATTTCTCAGGAGCTGAAAAAGGACAAGAAGCTCAACGAGAAGCTCAACGTTATCTTCCTCGAGGACTACAACGTATCACTTTCTGAGATACTCATGCCGGCAGCTAACATCTCTGAGCAGATCTCACTTGCTGGTACAGAGGCATCCGGTACAGGTAACATGAAGCTTATGATAAACGGCGCTATCACACTTGGTACTCTTGACGGAGCAAACGTTGAGATACACGAGCAGGTAGGCGACGACAACATCATCATCTTCGGTATGAACGTTGACGAGGTAAACGCTTGCAAGTCAGGCTACAAGCCTATGGACATCTACAACTCCAACGCAGTTGTTAAGCAGGCTATCGACACACTTCAGTACGGCATCAACGGACAGCAGTTCAACGAGATCGCTGACAGCCTGAAAAATTCTGACCCATACATGGCTCTCAAGGACTTCGATTCCTACCAGAAGGCACAGGCTTACGCTTCTGAGTGCTACAAGGATCAGACAAAGTGGCAGAAGATGAGCCTTGCAAACATTGCAGGCGCAGGCATTTTCTCCGCAGACCGTTCTGTTGAGGACTACGCTAGAGATATTTGGGGTCTTTCAAAGTAATTTATTAATACAAAAAATTATCGGACAGTTGCTTGGTGCGGCTGTCCGATTTTTTGTACATATACTCAATTCATGAAACGATAAATTTTTAAGGTCACAAGATGAGCGAAAGGAACGGGACGTCGGAGGCGTCGTCCCCTACATGGTTCGAGCGATGTTTATACAATGTGAAAATCAACATAAATAGTGACGTGCGAGAAAAGCGGGCTGCCGAGGGCGCAAGCCCCTACATTGTTTGTGCGATGTTTATTCAATGTGAAAAGCAACATAAATAGTGACGTGCGAGAAAGGCGGGCTGTCGAGGGCGCCAGCCCCTACATTTTTTTAACACACAAAAAAGGACGGCTTTTTTTCACCGTCCTTTTGATTTCTAATTTAGTCCTCGTCAGCAAGTGCAAAATCTATCTTGCCCGAGTTTACATTTGCGTTTATCACCTTTACTCTGATAGGGTCGCCCACACGATATTCCATTCCGTTTGTAAGGTTTTTCAGGCTCACCATATCGTCGCAGACATATTCGCCGTCAGGCATATTGTCCGTGTGGAGCAGTCCCTCGCAGGTGTCAGGAAGTGCGATAAAAAGACCGAACTCAACGGCTGAAACCACTGTTCCCTGAAACTCATCACCGATATGAGCGTTCATATACTCAGCCTTGTAGCAATCCTCACAGCTTCGCTCCACCTGCATTGCGGTAAGCTCTGTCTTTGTGGACTGGTCGGCTGAGGCGTACACGAACTTGTTGAACTTTGTGGCGCACTCCTCTGCACTGCTGCCACTGAGAAAAGCTGACATTATTCTGTGGATAGTCAGATCAGGGTAACGTCTGATAGGCGAGGTGAAGTGGGCGTAATCCTCCAGCGCAAGTCCGAAGTGACCCACAGGCTCGGTGGAATATCTTGCCTTTGACATACTTCTCAGAACGATATTGTTCATGATAAGGTCGATATCAGTACCCTTTGCGGCTTTTAGTATCTCCGACATATCCCCAGGACAAGCCTTTTCGCCCAGCTTATACTGGACGTTGAGCTTGACAAGGGCTTCTCTCAGGGATTCAAGCTTCTCGTCTGACGGCTCTTCGTGGATACGATAAACGAACGGCAGGTTATTATCCATGCCAAATCTTGCGGCACACTCGTTTGCAACAAGCATGAAGTCCTCTATTATCTCCTCGCTTCTTCCACGGGTACGCCTCTCAACGCCCACGCAGATATCCTCGTCATTGATGATAAGCTTGCTTTCAGAGGTTTCAAGCTCAGGACAGCCACGGTTTTTCTTGTTTTTGTACAAAATATCCGCAAGCTCCTTTATAATAGGAAGCTGACCTGAAACTTCGGCATATTTTTCTTTAAGTTCAGCATCGTCACTGCCTGCCAAAAGTGAATTTATCTCGGAATAAACGCCCTTTACACGGGAGCGGATAACAGTTTTTGCAAACTTATACTCGGTGATATTGCCCTGCTTGTCAAGTTCACAAAGACATGAGAACGCAAGTCTGTCCTCATTCGGATTAAGGGAGCAGATGCCGTTTGAAAGCTCCTTAGGGAGCATTGGGATAACTCGGTTTGCGTAATAAACGCTTGTGCCACGTTTGAAAGCTTCGTTATCCAGCTGTGACTTCGGCTGAACATAGTGGGAAACGTCGGCAATGTGAACACCAAGGAGATAACCGGTTTTGGTACGTTCAACAGAAATTGCGTCGTCGATATCCTTTGTATCTGCGCCGTCAATGGTGAATATCGGCTTGTCACGGAGGTCAAGGCGGCCCGGTATCTCCTCTTTTATCCTTGAATAATCGGACACTTCCCTAGCTTCATAGATGACCTCGCTTGGAAAAACAGGGGTCAGACCATTGACCTCAAGGACGCTCATTGCGCAGGCGGAGGCTTTCATGGAGCTTCCATAGCTTGAAACTATCTCGCAGACGTGTTCAGAGTGCCTGTTTCCACGCTTTGTGACCTGTGCCACCACCTTATCGCCCTCGTGAAGCTCAAGCCTCATAGGGTTCTCAAAGGTCATTGCATATTTTGACAGCATATCAGGAACGATTTTCAGCACGCCGAACTCGCTCACAAGCTCTCCTGTGAACTTAGCAAAATTCTCCTCCACAATGCTCATGACCTCGCCCTCGGTGCAAGCCCCCTCGCCCTTGAAGGTTCTCACAAGGACGATATCGTGTGGCATTGCGCCTTTGAGGTACTTGCCCACAACAAAAATTTCCTCGTCAGTTTCAAGATTTTTTACAAAGCCGTAAGTCTTATTGAGCCTTACCACCTCGCACTTGACGAATTTTTTAGGGTCAACGAGCCTTATGCCGAACTTATCTTCCATTATCTCGCCGTTTTTCTTCATTTTGTCAACGGTTTTTGTAAACTTCTCAAACTCAAAGCCCTTTCCTCTGCATGATCTCAGCAGTTCTTTGAAAGTCAGTGGCTTTTTGCCTGTTTTTTTTAACTTTGAGTATATTATTTTTCTGTAATCTAACTTCATAAATTTCCTTTCTTTTTACTTATATTCCAACGCTATGTATTCATCTCTGAACACAAAGCCCATTTTCTGTGCTATTGAAAGCGAGGTGAGATTTCGTGCGTCCCAGTGAGGTGTAAGCCCACGGCGTACACATTCCAGCAAAAACGCCGCCGCAGTTATCTGTGCAAGACCTTTCAGACGGTATTCTTTACGGGTTGAAACTTCTATCTCAACGCCTTTATCGTAGTATGAGAACGCAGAAGTTCCGCTGACTATCCTGCCATTATCAGTGAGCACATATCCGAAACCATGGGCTGAAAAGTCCGCAAAGTCTTTAAAATTGCACACAAAGGACTCCGACCACTGCTCTGCCAAGGCTTTCTTATAAAGTTCTTCATCTATCATTGACAGTTTAAGCTGTCCCATATTTTGTGCTCTTGATAATGTTTCACGCAGTTTGTCGGTATCAAAGTCGTTTTCAGGCGGACAGGTGTGATATCTTTTGACTATTTTAAGCTGTCCGTCGCAGGCACACAAGGCTTTTGCAAGCTCCTCGCTGTCAGGAACTATGACTGCGTTTTTGTTATCGCTGCAAAATTTGAGCATATCAGCCCCAAAGCTTTTGTCACCTGCGGCAAAATAAAAGTCGCCGCAGCATATGACCGCCGCAGTTGGTGCGGTGGTATCGTCGCAAAAGGCATTGCCGAAAATGCCGTCAAAATATGAAAACATCAGCGAGTCATAAAGATCCGCAAAGAGCGGTCTTATCTTATTCTTTACACCGTCTGCACATTTCATTACATTCTTTTCCCCATTCTTACTTTCTGCAAAGAAAAAGCCCTGCACGGAGCAGGGCGGGTAATTATTTCTTGATCTGATAAATAATATTTACAGCAAGAGTTATCACGAATATCAGTATCGCACTTATCCTTGTCAGTCTGTTAAGCTTTGCGTCCTTGGTGTTTGAACCGTTCTTTCCATAGAAAGAATCGTTATATCCACCGCCGATAGCAGATGTAAGACCCTGCTCTTTGGTGTCCTGCGCAAGAACTACAAGTATGATAACGAGGCTGGCTACGATCAGCAGTGCGCCTGCAACGATCTCAATTACGCTCATTTTTGTTCCTCCAAAACATAATTATACATTTTAATATATTATAGCACACATCTTCTCAGATTGCAAGGGGTTTTCAGAATTTTTTCAATTCTTTTTCTTTTTATCGGTGCTTTCAGCCTTTGAGGTGGTATCTTTCTGCTTCTCCACCTGCTGGATAACTGTGACATTTGACACGTCAAGACGCTTTTTCAGAAGCTCTGTGACAGTTTTGAGCTGTTCATCGGTAAGAGCCTTGTTCTCATATAGCACCACTGTTACGCCATTAACTGTTGTGGGGGAGCCTACTGAATGACTGCTCATGTGACCGCCTGCCGCACCTGTTATGTTTGGATAAACGATAGCAAGCTCCTCGGCGATATCGCTCATGTCTATATCATAGCTCTGATAGCTGTCAAGCTGTGCTTTCAGATTTTCATTCTCGGCTTTAAGGTCGTCGTTTTCTTTCTGCGCAAGCACCTGTGCCACCTTGTTCTGTGTTTCCTCATCGTCGGCATTCTTTTCAAGCATCTTTTCGACCTCGTCAGCGGTAACACCGCTTTCCACCTCGGTCTGTGTTATCACAAGCTTATAATCTCCCAATCCGAAAGCTTTCAGCTCGCTTTGAAGCGCCTTTGTATCGGCAGTGCTTATCTTCTTGCCAAGAAGTGCCACTTCTATCATACGTTTATCGGTATCTATAGTTTTCTGCACTATCTGAGTGCCGTCAAAGTCAAAATTCTCGGTGATAAACTTCTCTGCACTGCTGTTATCCATTGTCTTTTTCACAATATCATAGCCAAGATAAATACTAGGCAGCATGGTAATAACTGTGATAAAAGCGATATTTCTGTGTATCTTTTTCAAAGCCTTCGGGGAAATATCGTTGCCGTGAGGCAGCCTTAAAAGCTTCAGCACAACGATAGCCGCAAGGCAGATAAAAAAGCTGTTTATGAAAAAGAGATACAATGCACCGCCGAAATAGTCAAGGCGGTGTCTTGCCAAGCCATAGCCTGCGGTACAAAGCGGCGGCATAAGTGCTGTTGCGATAGCCACGCCGGGGATAACGTTGCTTTTCTCCTTACGGGTCTGACCTATTATGCCGGCAAGTCCGCCAAAAAGGGCAATAAGAACGTCCCACGCTGTAGGTGTGGTTCGGGCGAGAAGCTCAGAGGAGGCTGTGGTGATAGGTGAGATAGTAAAGTAAATAGTCGAGGTGATAAGGCAAATGACCACCTGTATGCCAAGTCTTATTGCCGCACCCTTTGAAAGGGTCAGGTCATTGGTGGCGATTCCGTAGCCTATGGCTGTTATACCGCCCATAAGAGGCGAGATGAGCATAGCACCGATTATAACGGCGGTGGAGTTCATATTAAGACCTATGGAAGCTATAAGTATGGCAAGCATGAGGATACACATATTAGTACCCTGAAGCTTTGCGCCCGATATTATCGTATTATGTATCTCATCAGGGTCAGCCATATCCCAGCGCAGACTGAACATATTTCTAAGCCCTTGTATAAATCTGCCTTCCTGTAATTTCAAATCTCAGACCTCCCCTGCTTATTTTACTGCACCCCATGCGATGTTCTGCAAACGCCTTGCAGAATCGGTAGTGCCTGCGCCTGTCTGCTGGATAAAATATAGTATGCAGAGCTGTTCTTTTGGGTCAAGGCTGAAATAGCAGCCCATCCAGCCGTCCCAGCCGAAAGAGCCTTCTGACTGGATAAGACCTGCGGTGGAAGGGTCGTCAAGGATACGCATGAAGTTACCGTAGCCGTGACCCTTTGTGCTGTCCCAGTTAAGGGTCTTGCGCTGTTCAGGTGTAAGACCGTTTCTTGTCATGAAATCGACCGTGTTTCTGCCGAGTATCCTCACGCCGTTAAGCTCGCCCTTGTTCATAAGCATTTTGGCAAACTTTGCATAGTCCTCTACAGTGGAAACAAGACCTGCTCCGCCCGACTCAAAGGCAGGAGGTACAGTGTAATCAGTAAGGCAAAGGTGGAAGTGAGTGAACGGCTCGTTTCCGCCATTTTTGTATTCATAGCACTGGGCAAGTCGGCTGTACTTTTCCTCTGGGATATAGAAGCCTGTATCGTTCATACCGAGGGGTTCAAAGATCTCTTTTCTAAGAAAATCTCCGAACTTCATGCCAGAAACCACCTCGATAACAGCACCCATGATATCGGCAGATGCACCGTACATCCACTTTTCACCAGGGGTGAACATAAGAGGACGCTTGCCCATTTCCTTTGCAAAGCTTACGGTATCCAGAAGCTTTTCGCCCTTGAGATATTTTTCAGACTGCTCGCCCCAAAGCGCACCCATTTTCTGACCTGCAGGAGTGCCGTCAGGATAAGGGATACCGGAAGTCATGGTGAGCAGGTCGCCTATGGTTATATCTCTGTCAGCAGGACGCTCACCGTTCTCATCAAGAACCACAGGGTCGGAAAACTCAGGGATAAACCACTTGAGCGGGTGACGAGTATCGAGCAGACCACGCTCGATAAGTATCATTGCGGCAGCGGCTGTAACAGGCTTTGACATAGAAAAAAGTCTGAAAATGCTGTCAGTTTTCATAGGGATATTTTTCTCCTTGTCAGCAAGACCGAAGCTTTTGAGATAGACAGTTTCGCCTTTATGGATAACGCTGAGAACTGAGCCTGAGAAAACACCCTTGGTTATCTCTTTTTGTGCAACAGCGTCGAGATATTTAAAATTATCGTACATGATAGGCCTCCGTGTTAAGATGTTTGATATATAGGATTATAACACAGTTCTGGTGGAAATGCAAGATTTTGTGTGGCAACAAAAAACCATGACGGACAATGCCCGTCACGGCGAGCATCAAACCCCTCCCAGCGTATCATACCTATGGGCGGGAGCAAAAAAATCCGCTACCATAAATGATAGCGGATTGGGTGCAGGGGCAAGCCCCTGCCTGCCGCGCGCACGCGGCAGATGCAGTTCTCTAACAAAGTCCAGCTTTGCCGGACTTTGTTACCACTGCCTGCGCCGTGGCGGCGCAGCCTCGTTCGCCGTGCGAACGAGAGGGGGGTATCCGAACAAGTTTCCATGGGAACTTGTTCGGTATATAGGGGGGACAGCGTCCCCCCTATACGAGCGACAGCGATTTAGTTGCCGCTCGGGCAGTGCCAGATGTGATCGTTGGCATCGTCCTCAAGCAGCCACAGGTGCTCCTCGTCGTCGATGCGGGTCTTGTCCCACGGGTCGCCCGGCAGATGACGGATGCCCCATGCGTAGCAGCAGGAGTAACCCGGAGCGGTTACCTGAGAGTGCATCTTGTCGGTGATGATCGCAAGGCCGTTGTGATGGGTCTCGTAGATCTCGCCGTTGCCCCAGCCTGCGCCGAAGCCCATCGGCTTGTCGAAGCGGTAGAAGTAGCACTCCGGCTGCGGATGATGATGCGGCGGGTAAGAGGACCACTTGCCCGGCAGGTTGACAACCTCGCCCAGTACCATGTTGGAGTACGGCGCGTTGTCCAGATCGAAGCAGGTGCGTACATCGCGCTTGATGCAGCCCATCAGCTCGCCCTTGTTGCCGCGAGCCCAGGTGTCGGTGTCTTCCGGCTTGTACATCTTGCTCGGGAAGGTCTTTTCGTTCAGCGTCTTCTGAATGTAGATGTTGCACGGGCCGTGTGCGATGATCTCGAACTTTACGCCCTTGCAAACGTGCAGGCAGGACGGGTTGTAGTCGAACGGATTCGGACGGTCTACGTCGTAGGACTCATTCTCCCACTTGATGGTGCACT
>ERZ773237.2228-NODE-2228-length-13464-cov-3.832873_pt1 | contig 13464 bp, 8 predicted proteins | sample MGYA00580990_ERZ773237 | MGnify/ENA primary metagenome ERZ773237 (study PRJEB29015, sample SAMEA2737749) | human gut metagenome | biome: human gut; feature: human-associated habitat; material: faeces | place: China | collected 2012 ...
GGTGGCCCTCTACCGTACGCCCGACAACAGTTTTGCAGCCATGCAGGCGTTCGAGTACGCCGACCTGGAGTACAAGCCGCTGACCAGGCTGAACATAGTAGATAAAGCATAACGTAACATAAACGGAGAAGAATGATAGACATCAGTGGTGAAAACGTAGTATTGGTAGGCGCATTGCTGCTCTTCGTGGCGGTGATGGCCGGTAAGGTCGCGTATCGTTTCGGGGCCCCCGCGCTGTTGCTGTTCCTCGGGGTGGGCATGTTGTTCGGTTTGAATTTCATCTCGTACCGTTCGGTCGAGATGACCCAGTTCGTGGGGATGATCGCCTTGTGTATTATCCTCTTCACGGGCGGTATGGACACGAAGTTCTCGGAGATAAAACCCATCATCGGCCCGGGCGTCGTACTGGCTACGGTCGGCGTGGTCATGACGGCGTTCGTGCTGGCCGGTTTCGTGTGGCTGGTGGCTCCGTGGCTGGGGATCGAAATACCGTTTGCGCTGGCACTGCTGCTGGCTTCCACGATGTCCTCGACCGACTCGGCGTCGGTTTTCTCCATCCTGCGAAGCAAGAAACAGGGGCTCAAGCAAAATCTGCGCCCGCTGCTGGAGCTGGAGAGCGGTTCGAACGACCCGATGGCATACATGATGACCATCCTGCTCATCAGTGTCGTGTCGAATACCTCGTCCGGCGTCGGCCTGGGCATGAGCGTAGTCTTTTTCGTGGTGCAGATGGTCGTGGGCGCCCTGTCCGGGTACCTGATCGGGCGGCTGGCCGTATGGACGATCAACCGCATCAACCTGGTCAACCATTCGCTCTACTCGGTGCTCCTGCTCGCATTCATCTTCTTCTCGTTCGCCTTCACCGACCTGATCAAGGGCAACGGCTACCTGGCCGTCTACCTTTCGGGTCTGGTTATCGGCAACCATAAACTCGAACAGAAACGGCCGCTGACCGTCTTCTTCGACGGGTTCACGTGGCTCATGCAGATCGTGATGTTCCTCACGCTGGGCCTGTTCGTGAACAGCAACGAACTGCTCGAACCCCGGGTGCTGATCCTCGGCGGGCTGGTCGGGGCGTTCATGATCCTTGTGGCGCGTCCGCTGACGGTCTTCACCTGCCTGCTCCCGTTCCGCAAGTTTACGACCAAGGCGCGGCTTTACGTGTCGTGGGTCGGGTTGCGCGGCGCTGTGCCTATCCTCTTCGCCATCTATCCGCTGATGGCGCATGTGGAGAATGCCGGGCTGCTGTTCAACGTGGTTTTCCTGGGGACGATCATTTCGCTGCTGGTGCAGGGCACTACGGTGAGCGGCATGGCCAACCTGCTGGGGCTGGCCTATGAGGAGCGCGAGTCGGCCTTCAGCGTCGACATGCATCAGGACATGAAGTCGGCGCTTACGGAGGTCGAGGTCAACGAGACGATGCTCGAAAGCGGGCATACGCTCAAGGACATCACCCTCCCCGAGAATACGCTGGTGATGATGGTCTGCCGCGACGGCGAGTATTTCGTGCCGCAGGGTAAGACGGAACTCAAGCTGGGCGACAAGCTGCTGGTCATTTCCGACCGCAGCGAGGAGCTGGCAACCACCTATAAGGACATGGGCATCGACGATGTCATGAAGTTAGGGTAGGCTTCCCGCGGAGGAGGTTCCCTGTTCCGTCGGGAATTCAGGATCCGTTCCGCAAATCCTTTTCAGAGGGACAGATATGTCCGGTATCCGGTGACTTGGAGCCTGCCGGACAGAGGCAGATCCCGGCGATTCGCTCGCCGGGATTTTGTTTCGCTTTGCCGGACGAAAAGCCGGACGGCGATTTGCACCGTCCGGGATTTTTTCCTATATTCGATGTGCCGTATCGGAGGCTGCCCCGATCTCCGTATCCCTATGAAAACCGAACGAATGAAAATAGCGCTGTTTGCCGCGCAGCTCGTCTTGCCCGCCGTGCCGGGCCTTTATGTCATCCTGTTCCGTCCCGGGGTGTCGCTGCTTACGCCCCGGATGCTTATTCCCTCCATGCTGTGCATCAACCTGCTGGCTCTCCTCTTAGGGTGGCGCAGGCTCGGGTGGTCGCGCAACGAACGGCTCGATGCAGCCATGCTGCTGGTGATGTTCGCCCTGTTTCCCTGGCTGGAATACCGGGTGCTGCCCGTCGGGGCGTTCGAGGGGAATTTGTGGGCGCAGGTCGGGTGTTACTGCGCGGGACAGGCGATCGGGTATGTCTCGGTCGTGCTGGCGCCCGACTGGTTGGGAAGGCTGAGGCAGCGGCGGTATGAAGAGCGGGTCTTGTCGGGGCGGGAAAAGTTCCGATCCCGCAAGGAGGTGCTGGAGCAGCGGGCCGAAGCGCAGGAAGCGCAGCGCAGGGCGAAGGAGTTGCGCAAGGCGAAGAAATAAAAACATCCCGGACATTCGTAGTTCGGGATGTTTGTTTTCGGGGCGTATGCCGGAGCCGTTTCCCCGGCTGTCAATCTGCCAATCCATCGGTTTGTCCGTCCGTCAACTCATCAGTCCGCCGGCCCGCCAGTCCTTCGGTCTGCCAGTTTGCCCGCCCGTCAGCCCATTGGTTCGTCTGTCTGTCTGTCTGTCTGTCTGTCTGTCTGTCTGTCTGTCTGTCCGCCGGCTCATTAGTCTGTAAGCTCGTCAGCCCGTCAGTCCGCTGCTCCGCCCGCAGGGAGGGCGGAATCGCGGCCTGCTGCCGTTTTACAGGGAGCGCCGGATGTTGAGCATCCAGGGGTTCTCGATGTTGCGGATGCCTTTCTGGAAGATCAGCTGCGCCAGCGTCAGCCCCATCTGGCGGAAGTCGGTCGAGAGGGTGGTGATCCCGCCCGCGAGGATCTCCTTGAGCGGCGTGTCGTTGTACGAAATGATGCCGAATTCGCGGCCGGCCGTCATCTGCTGCCGCTCGGCCTGCTTGAGCAGCGTCACCAGGTCGCGGTCGCTGACGAGGATGAACAGGTCGCCTTCGCGGATTTCGCGGTCGCGGATCGATGCGAGGTATTCGTGCCCGAACCCGTGTTCCGCACAGAAGCGCACCAGTCCGTCGTAGCGCTCCTGCGGCTCCTTTTTTTCGTGCTGCACCATCAGCAGCCGTTCGTATTTGCGGATATGCCGCAGCCCGTGGCAGAGCGCCTCGTAGGTGTCCTTTTCGAAGTTTTGCGCAACGGACGAATACCTGCCCAGCAGTTCGGGGTGGAAGTGGTCGAGCAGGAACACCCGCCCCGAGAGGCTTTCGAGCAGCGGCGCGATGCCGGTGAACTTGCCCGGCATGATGATATAGGTGGTGTATTTGCCGTTGGCGTCGGTCACCAGCGCGTCGAAGACCCTGCGGTTGTAGTTGTGGAAATAGAGGTCTACGCTTACGCCTTTGCCGACGTGCTCCATGAACGAGTTGTAGAGGTCTTCCTTGAATTCGTTGAATTCGTTGAAGAGCAGGAAAATATTCTGTTCCGAGGGGATTCGCGCCGAGGCGATGTAGTAGCCCACGCCGGGCGTCGAGGCGATGATGCCGCGCGATTTGAGTTCGCTCAGCCCGGCGAAGACCGTGTCGCGCGAGAGACGGTAATTCTCGCGGAATTCGTTGATCGAGGGTATCCAGTCCCCCTTCTGGAGCTTCCCTTCGGCGATGCCGTCGATGACGAAGTTGACGACCTGTTTGTATTTCGATTCGTTGTTTTTCATGGCTTTGCACACGCAATGTCGTGCAAATATACATAAAATCGGGTAATATCGGTACGAACCGGTACGAAAAATAAAAAAAACATACCAGTTCGTACCAGTATGACGAAATTTTGTTTATATTTGCCCGAAAGATCGTACAGCGCAATGGAGAAAGGGATTGTTTTCAGCATCGAGGAGTTCGCCATACACGACGGGCCGGGTATCCGCACCACCGTTTTCCTGAAAGGGTGCCCGCTTCGCTGTGCCTGGTGCCACAATCCCGAGGGCATTTCCCCCGAGCCGCAGTATATGGATCGCCGCGACGGCCGCACGATGTGCGGGTACGCGATCTGCTCGGGGGAGCTGGCCGGCAAACTGCTGCGCAACAAGGCGGTATACGCCATGAACCGCGGCGGTGTGACGCTCACGGGCGGCGAGCCGCTCCTGCAGGCCGCATTTGCGGCAGAGGTGCTTGCCGCGTTGCAGTCCGCGGGGGTGCATACGGCCGTCGAGACGAGCGGCTATGCCGCGCCGGAGGTGTTCCGCCGGGTGGCGGGGCACGCCGATCTGGTGCTGTTCGACGTGAAGCACGCCGACCCGGTGCAGCACCGCCGCTGGACAGGGGTGGACAATGCCCCCATCCTGCGCAACCTGGCATGGCTGTGCACTTCGGGCCGGCCGTTCGTCGTCCGCATTCCGCTGATCCCCGGGGTGAACGATACGCGGGAGAACATGTTGCAGACCTGCCTGCTGATCAAGGATGCCCCGGGGCTGGAGCGGGTCGAGATCCTGCGCTACCACAAGACCGCCGGGGCGAAGTACGCCATGATCGGCCGGACGTATGCCCCCGGTTTCGATACCGGGGCGGAGCCCCGTGTCCACGACGTTTTCAGCGACTACAATCTTAAAACACTCATACAATGAATCCCGGAATCGAAAACCTGCGCGGCTATATCCTCCGCAAAGAGCACCATGTCCTGCGCCGTACCCCGGCCCGGCTCGGGCTGGACAACCTCAATATCGGGTTTGCAGCGGCCGGAATGCCGCCCGTGAGGCGCTCGGCGGAGATGCTCGCCGCCCTGATGCGTGCCGAACAGCCCGTGATCCTGCCGGGCGAGAAGATCGTATTCACCCGCACCGTTACCGAAGTGCCCGAAATCTTCACCCCGCAGGAGTAGGACGGGATCAAGGCGTCGCACTACATCCACGAGCGCGGGACGGTCTGCAACATATCGCCCGACTACGAAACCACCATCCGCCTTGGGCTCGATGCCCGGAAGGCCGAAATCGCTTCCCGCCTGGCGGACGATTCGCTCGACCAGGAACAGCGTATCTTCCTGGGGTCGGTGGCGCTCTGCATCGAGGCCGTGCAGGAGCTTACGGGGCGTTACGCCGTCCATGCCCGCGAGGCGGGGCAGGCGGATACAGCCCAAGTGCTCGAGGCCGTGCGTACGCGCGGCGCCCGGTCGCTGCGCGAGGCGCTGCAACTGCTGCGCATCCTCCATTTCGCGATCTGGGAGGCTGGCAATTACCACAATACGCTGGGGCGTTTCGACCAGTACATGTACCCCTATTTCCGCCATGACATCGACAGCGGCGTGCTGACCGAGGAGGAGGCGTTCGACCTGGTGGAAGAGTTCTTCCTCGCATGCAACAAGGACAGCGACCTCTATCCCGGTATGCAGCAGGGCGACAACGGCCAGAGCATGGTGCTGGGCGGCCGCGCCGCAAACGGCGACTACCTTTTCAACCGCCTCTCGGAGATGTGCCTGCGGGCCAGCTGCGAACTGGAGCTGATCGACCCCAAGATCAACATCCGCGTCGACGCGGATACGCCCGACGAAATCTTCTTCCTGGGGTCGCAGCTCACCCGCAAGGGGCTGGGATTCCCGCAGTACAGCAACGACGACGTGATCGTCCCGGGGCTCATGAAGAAAGGGTACTCGGAGCAGGACGCCCGCAATTATGTCGTGGCCGCCTGCTGGGAGTTCATCATCCCCAACCATGCGATGGACATCCCCAACATCGACGCCGTGTCGCTCATCGGCTGCGTGCGCGAGGTGTTGCCCGAACTGGAGCAATGCCCCGATTATGCGGCCTTCTACGGCCGTGTAGAGCGGAAGATCGCCGAAAAGGCCGACGCCATCTGCCGCAAGCACCGCAACCTCTACATCGTCCCCGCACCGATGATGTCGCTGTTGATGGACGGCACCATAGAACGGGCGCAGGACATTTCGCTCGGCTCGCGCTACAACAACTACGGCCTGCACGGCACGGGCATTGCCACGGCGGCCGACTCGCTGGCGGCGCTGCGCAAATTTTACTTCGAGGAGCGCCGTTTCGACGCCCCGACGCTGCTCTCGGCGCTGGAGGACGACTTCCGCGGCGCACCCGAATTACAACGCCTGTTGCGCCGGGAGGCTCCCAAGATGGGGCAGGACGACGACTATGCCGACTCCATCGCCTGCGACCTGCTCGCATCGTTCGCACGTGCGCTCGAAGGGCGCCGCAACGAGCGGGGTGGCATCTACCGCGCCGGCACCGGTACGGCCATGTACTATGTTTTCCATGCCGCAGGCCTCGGTGCCACGCCCGACGGCCGCAGTGCCGGGGAGATGATCCCCGCCAACTATTCGCCGAGCCTGTTCATCGACCAGCGCGGGCCCGTATCGGTCATCAAATCCTTCACCAAACCGCGTCTGGAGGATGTGGTCAACGGCGGGCCGCTGACCCTCGAGTTCGACCAGTCGGTCTTCAACAACGAGGAGAGCGTCCGCAAACTGGGCATGCTCGTCAAGACCTACATCGCCCTGGGCGGCCACCAGTTGCAGCTCAATACCGTCAGCCGCGAAAAGCTGCTCGACGCCAAGGTGCATCCCGAGCGGCACCGCAACCTGATCGTGCGCGTCTGGGGCTGGAGCGGCTATTTCGTCGAACTGGACGAATGTTACCAGAACCATGTGATCAACCGGATCGAATTCGGCCTCTGAACCGGCGTGAACCAAAACTGAAAACCAACTAATCCGACCTGATATGAAAACATCCGTTAAAGGCTTCATGTTTTATGTCGCCTTCGTCGCTTCGCTCGGCGGCCTTTTGTTCGGCTTCGACACGGCCGTGATCTCCGGTGCCGAAAAGGCGATCCAGGGGATCTATGCGCTCTCGGACTTCGCGCACGGCTTCACGATCGCCACGGCGCTTATCGGCACCATCGTCGGCGCCCTGGTCTGCGGCGGCCCTGCCGAACGCTACGGGCGCCTGCGCTCGCTGAAGGTGATCGCGTGGCTCTACCTGATCTCGGCCGTGGGCAGTGCCGTGATCGTCAACTGGTATTCGTTCATGTTCTTCCGCTTTGTGGGCGGGTTGGCCGTCGGTGCCTCGTCGGTCGTGGGGCCGATGTATATCGCCGAGATCTCCCCGTCGCACTGGCGCGGGCGTTTCGTGGCCTTCTTCCAGTTCAACATCGTGCTGGGCATCGTCATCGCCTACCTGACCAATTACTGGATCGTGGGGATTCCCCACGACTGGCAGTGGATGCTGGGCATCGAGGCCGTCCCGGCACTGGCCTTCGGCCTGTTGCTGATGACCGTGCCCGAAAGCCCCCGCTGGCTGCTTATCCGCAGCCGTGACGCCGAGGCGCGCCGTGTACTCGAACGCACCACGCGCGAGAATGTCGAAGCCGAAATGGCCGAGATCCGCGCCTCGCTCGCCGGGGCGGGCGATACGGGCGAGCGGCTTTTCCGGAAAAAATATTTCATCCCCATCCTGCTGGCGTTCCTCATCTCGACGTTCAACCAGCTCACGGGGATCAACGCCATCCTCTACTATGCGCCGCGCCTGTTCGAGATGTCGGGCGTCTTCCGCGAGGGGGCGATGATGCAGTCGATCGTGATCGGCATCACCAACCTCACGTTCACCATGCTGGGCATGTTCCTCATCGACAAGGTGGGGCGGAAGAAGCTCATCGGCGTAGGTGCCGTGGGGATGTTCGTCTCGCTGGTGCTCGTGGCGCGCGGGTTCTGGCTCGAACGCTTCGAAGGTTACTACATGCTCGTCTGCCTGATGGGCTACATCGCCTTCTTCGCCGTGTCGCTGGGCGCTACGATCTGGGTGGTCATTTCCGAGGTCTTCCCCAATTCGGTGCGTGCCAAGGGGCAGGTGCTGGGCAGCATGACCCACTGGGTGTGGTCGGCGCTGCTGTCGTGGTTCTTCCCCGTCTTCCTTTCGGTCGGCGGCACCTATATCTTCGGATTTTTCGCGCTTATTGCCCTCGGCAGCCTTATCTTTGCGATAAAGCTCCCCGAGACCAAGGACAAATCGCTCGAACAGATACAGAAAGAACTGGTAAAATAAAAACCCGGACATATGAACCGTTCCCTGAAAAAAATTCCCCTTGCGGCCTTGTGTGCCGCCATGGCCGCCGCCTGTGCGGGCGGCGCAACGGACGCCACGATCACGGTCGATGCGTCGAAAGTCGAGGGTAGCGTCACCCCCTGGCTTTACGGGGCTTGCATCGAAGACGTCAACCACGAGATTTACGGAGGCCTTTACGACCAGCGGATCTTCGGCGAGAGTTTCGAGGAGCCCGTGCCCAACCCCCTCTTCGACGACTGCTCGGCCTACGAAGGGGAGTGGCAGGTTGCCGGCGACGAGCTGCTCTGTGCCGCCCATGCGGGCGCCAAGCTGGTCTATGACCCGCTGGAGATGGCTGCGGGCGAGGTCGAGACCGAACTGAAATTCACCCGCGGCGGCGGTGGCGACAATGCCGGCCTGCTGGCCGGGGTTTCGGAGCCGGGCAACGGCGCCGACAATTTCCATGGCTACGAGATAAGCCTTGCGGCCGACGGCCGTAAGGTCGTGCTGGGCAAGCATAAGAACAATTTCACGCCGATCGCCGATGCTGCCGTGTCGTGCGACCCCGCACAATGGAACAGGCTGGGATTCAAGACCGACGGCCGCACGTTGCAGGTTTTCCTGAACGGGGCTTGCGTGCTCCGTGCCGAGGACGACGATCCCGTGCTGGCCAGGGGCAGGGTCGCCCTGCGTACGTGGAATTCCGAGGCACGGTTCCGCAACGTGAAGGTTACGGCCGACGGTGCGTCGCGCAAACTCGTGTTCCGCACGACGCCGGCCGTGCAGGTCAGCCGGCAGTGGGACGCCTTTTCGACGGGCGGTGCCGTGGCTGCCTACCGCCACGAAGTGGGGGACGCCTATAACGGCGCCTGCTCGCAGAGCGTGGAATTCGTCTCCGGGACGGGAACCGTCGGCATCGCCAATGCCGGACTGAACCGCTGGGGCATTGCCGTGCGCAAGGGGCAGACATTCGAAGGGCGTCTCTACCTGCGCGGGTCGGGCGATGTGGTCGTGGCGTTGCAGAGTGCCGACGGCACGAAGGAATATGCCTCGCAGCGTATCACGGGCATCGGTGCGGCCTGGAAGAAATTTCCGTTCGAACTGACTGCCGCCGCCGCGGACGGGGATGCCCGCTTCGCCCTCTACCTCGACCGCCCCGGCAGGGTGCAGGCCGATCAGGTGACGCTGATGTCCACGGGCGAAGACCGCTTCCGCGGCCTGCCGCTGCGGGGTGACATCGGGCAGGCGATGGTCGACCAGGGGTTGACCTTCCTGCGTTACGGCGGTACGATGATCAACATTCCGGGCTACCGCTTCAAGAAGATGATCGGCGACCGCGACAAGCGGCCGCCTTACCACGGACACTGGTACCGCTGGTCGACCAACGGCTTCGGCATCGAGGATTTCCTGCAATTCTGCGAGAAGGCGGGCTTCACGGCGGCCTTTGCGGTCAATATCGAAGAGACGCCCCAGGATATGGCCGACATGATCGAGTACCTGAACGGCCCGGTGACGTCGGAGTGGGGGCGCCGGCGTGCCGAGAACGGCCACCCCGAGCCTTACGGCGTGAAATATATCGGCATCGGCAACGAGGAGGTGCTCTTCAATGGCGACCGTGCCGACGAATACGACCACTATGTCGAGCGCTTCAACCTGCTGCACGACGCCATCAAGGGCAAAGACCCGTCGGTGAAACTGATCTCCACGGCGTGGTGGCGTGCCGATTCGCCGAGCATGGAACGGACGTTCCGTGCCCTGGACGGCAAAGCCGATTATTGGGACTACCATCCGTGGGCCGACCAGCTCGCCAGCGGCCGGGAGGTCGAGGCCGAACTGCGCCGTATGCGCGAGCTGTTCCTCAGGTGGAACCCCTCCACTACGATGAAATGCGCCATCTTCGAGGAGAACGGCAACCGCCACGACATGCAGCGCGTGCTGGGACACGTCACGCTTCAGAACGCTGTGCGCCGCATGGGCGACTTCGTGCTGACCTCCTGCGCGGCCAATGCCCTGCAACCCTACCGGCAAAACGACAACGGCTGGGATCAGGGGCAGGTTTTCTTCACCCCGTCCCAGGTGTGGGGGATGCCCCCCTATTATGCGCAGCAGATGGCTGCGGCACACCACCGTCCCCTGACGGTTGGCTGCGGGGTCGAGGGCGCCGACGGGGTGCTCGACGTGACGGCAACCCGCAGCCGCGAGGCGGGGAGCGTCGTGCTCCACATCGCCAATACGGGTGCCGAGCCGCTGCGTGTGGGCCTACGTGTGGACGGGATGGGGAAGGTTTCCCAAGCCCGCATGGTTTCGCTCTCGGGCGACCTCGACGCGGTGAACACCCCCGAAGAGCCGCGCCGCATCGCCCCCGTCGGGCGGGAACTGCCGGCCCGGGCTGCGCAGACTGTCGACATAGCGCCCTACTCCTATACGATCGTGGTGCTGGATGAATAACCCTGAAAAACCGAAGACTATGAATCTGAAAAGAACCATGCTGGCGGCGCTCGTGGCCGCCGTGCTGATCCCCGGCGGGCTTTGGGCGCGCGGGAAAACGGGCAATGCCCGAATCAAGGTCGACATCGAACGCCAAAAGGGCGAAATCGACCGGAATATCTACGGCAACTTCGTCGAGCACCTCGGCCGCTGCATCTACGGCGGGCTTTACGAGCCCGGATCGCCCCTTTCGGACGAGAAGGGCTACCGCCGGGACGTGCTCGAAGCGACGCGGGCGCTTCGCACATCGCTGGTGCGCTGGCCGGGCGGCAACTTCGTCTCGGGCTACCACTGGGAGGACGGCATCGGCCCGCAGGCCGGACGCCCGACGCGCATCGACCTGGCATGGGGCTTCCGCGAGAGCAACGCGTTCGGCACCGATGAGTTCGTCGAGTGGTGCCGCCGTGCCGCGACCGAGCCCTATTTCTGCGTGAACCTCGGCACGGGGACGATGGACGAAGCCCGCAACTGGGTCGAGTACTGCAATGTCGAGAAAGGCACCTACTGGTCTGACCTGCGCCGCCGTAACGGCTACGAGAAACCCCACAAGGTGAAATACTGGGCCCTGGGCAACGAGATGGACGGCCAGTGGCAGATGGGGCACAAGAACGCCGAGGATTACGGCAAGTTCGCCCTCGAGACGGCCAAGCTGATGAAGTGGATCGACCGGGACATCAAACTCGTCGTGGCCGGGTCGAGCGACTACAACGGCAACTGGATCGACTGGAACCGTACCGTGCTGGAGTACCTGAAGAACCACGCCGACTACATCGCCCTGCACAACTACGTCGAGAACCGGAGCAACGATTATTACAAGTTCATGGCCACGACGCGCTTCGCCGAGAAGGCTATCCGCATCACCGAGGGACTGATCGCCGAGGCGATGACCAAGGCCGAACGCAAGGATCCGATCTACATCGCCTTCGACGAGTACAACGTATGGTACCGCGCCAAGGGCGAGGAGGGCAACGAGGAGGTCTACAACCTCGAAGATGCGCTGGTGGTATCGACTTTCCTCAACATCTTCGTCCGCAACGCCCATGTGGTCAAGATGGCCAACATGGCGCAGCTGGTCAACGTCATCGCCCCGATCTTCTCCACCAAGGAAGGTTCGTGGTACCAGACGATCTTCTACCCGTTGCAGCTCTTCGCCACGCATTGCCACGGCACGTCGCTCGACACCTTCGTCGACTGCGGCACCTATGCGCTGGGCGGGGAGCGGATCCCTTACCTCGACGTATCGGCGGCCTATGATGGCGAGGCCGGCGAAGTGATCGTGAACGTCACCAACCGCCACCGGGAGCAGGCCATCACGACCGACATCCTCTGCCAGACAGGACGTTTCGACGGCAAGGCGACGGTATACGAGGTCAACGGCCCCGACATCAAGGCCGAGAACTCGATGACCCGTCAGGCCGTGAAAACCGTGACCAAAGAGGCGCAGGCGCGGGGCGACCGGTTCACCTATGCCTTCCCGGCGCACTCGTTCACGCTGATCCGCATCCCCGTCGTAACCGACTGACAGCACCCTGCCCGGAGGCAGGCGCCGTCGGCCCCGGGGGGGGCTCCCGAACCCGAATAAAATGAAACAGAACTTATTAATCGTATTTTTTATGGCAGGAATGCTTTCCGGATGCGGCTCCGAGCGGCATTCGCAGGTCTCGCGTGCCGCCTTCCGCTCCACGGTGGACGGCAAGGCGACCGACCTTTACACGTTGAGGAATGCCCGCGGGCTGGAGATGACGGTGACCAATTTCGGCGGCCGCGTCGTCGAATTATGGGTGCCCGACCGCGACGGCAATTTCGCGGACATCGTGCTGGGGCACGACAATCTCGGCGCTTACGTCGATCAAACCGGAGAGCGGTTCCTCGGCGCCACCATCGGCCGTTACGGCAACCGTATCGCCGCAGGGCGCTTTACGCTCGACGGGAAGGAGTATACGCTGCCCCTGAACGACGGCCCCAACAGCCTGCACGGCGGTGCCAAGGGCTTCGACATGGTTGTGTGGGATGTCGTCGAGGTGACGCCGCAGAAGATCGTATTGGCCTGCCTCTCGCCCGACGGCGATCAGGGATACCCCGGGAACCTGAAGGTTACGATGACCTACGAGCTGACCGACGACAACAGCTTCGTCGTCACACACGAGGCCACGACCGACCGTCGTACGGTCGTCAACCTCACGCACCACTCGTTCTTCAACCTGCACGGGGCGGGCGGGCCGCCGATCAACGATCATGAGCTGATGATCGCAGCCGATTTCTTCACGCCCGTCGATTCGACGCTCATCCCCACCGGCCGCCTGATGCCCGTCGAAGGCACGCCTATGGATTTCCGCCGTCCGGCACCGATCGGGTCGCGCCTCGATGCCGATTTCGAACAGCTCCGCCACGGCCACGGCTACGACCACAATTGGGTGCTGTCGCGCAGGAGCGCCCATGACCTGGAGCTGGCGGCTACGGTCTATGAACCCGCTGCGGGGCGTTATATGGAGGTTTGGACGACCGAACCGGGCATCCAGTTCTACGGCGGTAATTTCTTCGACGGCTCCCTGGTCGGCAAGGGCGGCAAATCCTACGGCCGCCGCGCTTCGCTGGCGCTCGAAACCCAGCACTTCCCCGACAGCCCCAACCATCCCGGCTTCCCCTCGACGGTGCTCGGCTCCGGCCAGCGCTATCGCCATGTCTGTGTCTACAAGTTCAGCACCCGGTAGGGGATATCCATACCCCCCCCCTGAGGTTTTTGGAATAGGTCTGTTATTATTTTACATCGGAAGCACTGCGGTTTTGTTTTCCGTCAAACGTTCAGCCGTGCATGGTCTGCGAGGAACTTCTCCAGCCCGCTGTTCGTCATCGGATGTCTGAGCAACCCTTCGATTGCCGCAAGGGGGCATGTCGCCACATCGGCTCCCGCATCGAGGCACTGGATAATATGCTGCGTATGACGGATCGAAGCGGCCAGCACCTGCGTTTTGT
>ERZ773237.2229-NODE-2229-length-13455-cov-3.076642_pt1 | contig 13455 bp, 8 predicted proteins | sample MGYA00580990_ERZ773237 | MGnify/ENA primary metagenome ERZ773237 (study PRJEB29015, sample SAMEA2737749) | human gut metagenome | biome: human gut; feature: human-associated habitat; material: faeces | place: China | collected 2012 ...
GGATGATGGTATTCGTGAAAAAACTCCGGGTAGATTCGAATACCGTATAAGGATTCCGCATCAAATAGATAAATTTGGCATTGGGGAACATTTCCAGGATTTCTTTCACCTTGCCGGTATGCGGGGGATTCTTGCTGAGAAATTGGCTGCCCTGGGTATTCCAGAGGGAGATTTTGATCAGTTTCAAAAATGTCTCCCTGAACATCCGGTGTTCTTCGGGAGTAGCTGTTTTCATGGTCAGAAACCGATCGCAATATTCCAGCATATTCTGAGGCAAAAACCAGAAATCATAATAGGAGCAAGGCATCATATTGGATAAGGCAAACTCTTCCTCCTGAGGCAAGTCGACGTTGAGCTCCATGTTATCGGTAGGGCGTTTGTCCGGCATTAACCAAGCCATCGTTTTCTTAAACATCGGCTGTCCCCACATCATCATATGGGGAAAAACAGTTTGATAGGTCGTCGTATAACCGAAATGTTTATCATGAGCCAATACATTGTGTACAAAGGTGGTACCACTACGCCAGTGCCCTAAAATAAAAACCGGCTCCATGTTGATCGCCTGATTTTTCAGGCGTTTGTCGTATCTCCGGTCCTGTATCGGTTTCAGGCAACTCAATAACCGACAGATGGCTTTGGTCAATTGATATTTCGTTTTATATCCTTTCCCGATCGTTTGTCCTTGTGTGATTCCTTTAAAAGTTTTCCAGTCTGCACCCACCAAAGTATTTACCGGAAGTTTTTGAAATTCTAGTACACCCATTTCGATAAAATATATGCTCTTTTATATCGCCTAACTGATTTATTTATTGAATTATTTTCACCGTAATCCCTTGACGGTCGAGTTCCTTGACCACTTTTTCGATGGCTGTAAAGTGTTCGCTGCCGATGTCCAGTTTCGAAAGACTGATTTCCGGAATTTCCAGTTCCTGCATGTCTTTCCTTTCGACTTTATCGATAATCATACCGACTGCACAGGTATTGTTGGTAATCGGATCGATCAGGATAAAAGCGCCTGTATTTTTGTTTTTAGAATAAGGATCGAAAAATAAGGGTTTACCCGTCGTGAAAATGACACGTGCAATTTCATTCAATTCCAAGGCGTCTGCGGCAGACTGTTCTAACGTATTGACGTTTACTTTATACCGGATTTTATCGATCTTGGCCCGGGTCAGATTCGTAGTATGTTTAATAAAGAATTGTTCTTCCGGATCCATTTTCTTCTCATCCATCCATACCAGCATGGCTTCGAAATTGCGGGAAATAATCGGGAGATTGTCCGGATGTACGAGCATTTCTCCCCGGGAGATATCGATTTCGTCTTCGAGGGTCACCGTTATAGCCTGCGGCGGAAAAGCGAAATCCAGTTCTCCGTCGTAAGTAACGATCGATTTGACCCGTGAACGCTTCATAGAAGGCAGTGCGACCACTTCATCTCCTTTACGAATGATACCTGAAGCAACCGTACTGCTGAATCCCCGGAAGTCGAGGTTGGGACGCATGACATATTGTACGGGATAACGGAGGTCTGCAAAGTTTTTATCGCTTCCTATATGTACCGTTTCCAGATATTCCAGTAATGGTTTTCCGGTATACCACGACATATTCTCCGATGCTTCTACGACATTGTCTCCTTTTAATGCCGAGAGTGGGATACAGGTAATGTCGGGTATTCCCAGGGGTTCTGCAAACTGACGGTATTCCGTTACGATCCGGTCGAATACCTGCCGGTCGTATCCAACGAGGTCCATTTTATTCACAGCCAAAACGACATGTTTGATTCCCAGCAAGGAAACTAAATAAGTGTGCCGGCGTGTTTGGGTGATAACGCCTGAGCGGGCGTCTACCAGAATGATGGCCAGATTGGCCGTCGAACCTCCTGTAATCATGTTACGGGTATACTGTTCGTGTCCCGGAGTGTCGGCAATGATGAATTTCCGCTTATTCGTAGAAAAATAACGGTAAGCCACGTCTATCGTTATGCCTTGTTCACGTTCAGCCTTCAGGCCGTCGAGCAGGAGGGCATAATCGATATCGTCTCCTGCATTACCGTAACGTTTGGTATCCCTTTCGAGGGCATCCAGCTGATCTTCGTATAATTTTTTACTGTCGAAAAGCAAACGACCGATCAGGGTCGATTTGCCGTCATCTACCGATCCGGCTGTCAATAATCTCAACAGATCTTTCTTTTCGTCCTGATCCAGGAACTCTTTTATATTTAGTTTCTCCATGATTTTAATCTTTATCGCTTTTCGCCTTAAAAGTATCCCTCTCTTTTCTTTTGTTCCATACTGGCATCCTGGTCGAAATCGATTACCCGGGTGGTCCGTTCGGATTTGGTGGTGGTCATCATTTCTTCTACGATTTTTTCAATCGTGTCGGCTTCCGATTCGACAGCTCCGGTCAATGGCCAGCATCCTAAGGTACGGAAACGTACTTTCCGCATCCGGATCTTATCCCGGTATTGTTCCGGTAAGCGTTCGTCGTCGGGCATGATCAGGTTACCGTCGATTTCGACGATGGGACGTTCTTTGGCAAAATACAAAGGTACGATAGGAATATTTTCCATGCGGATGTATTGCCAGATATCCAATTCCGTCCAATTAGACAGCGGGAATACCCGGATCGATTCGCCTTTATGAACCCGGGCATTGTATAAATTCCATAATTCAGGACGCTGGTTTTTAGGATCCCATTGATGAAATTTATCCCGGAAGGAATAAATACGTTCTTTGGCCCGTGATTTCTCTTCATCGCGGCGTGCACCACCGAAAGCGGCATCGAACTTGTATTTACTGAGCGCCTGCAATAAAGCCTGGGTCTTCATCAGATCGGTGTGTACTTTACTACCGTGTGTGAAAGGACCTACCCCTTCCTGGAAACCTTTCATATTGGATTCGACGATCAGGTCCCAGTTGTTTTCCCGGGCATATTTATCGCGAAATTCGATCATTTCTTTGAATTTCCACTTCGAATCGATATGCATCAAGGGGAAAGGTACTTTCCCGGATAAAAAGCTTTTTCAGCTAAACGGACCATGACGGAAGAGTCTTTACCGATAGAATAGAGCATAACCGGATTTTCAAACTCAGCGACAACCTCACGGATAATATGGATAGACTCGGCTTCCAGTTCTTTCAAATGACTTAATTTATATTCTGACATTGTTTTATGTGCTAATGCTAATAGGCGGATTTACTCCAGCCGTTGGCAAAGTTTATTCATTTTGCAAAAATAGTCGTATCCTGATTCAAAAGCATCAGTATTTTTACCGAAATTCATTTCCGGTTATTTTCGGAGAAACGGCTTCCAATAAAACTTTCACCGAATCGGCTAAGGATTGCCGTGAGGTGTCGATCGAAATAAACGGATGTTCCGGGGCTTCGAAAGGCGATGAAATACCGGTGAATTCCTTGATTTCACCCCGACGGGCCTTGGCATACAAACCTTTGACATCCCGTCGCTCACATTCTTCGATGGGCGTACTGACATATACTTCCAGAAAATCATCCTCACCGATAATTTCAGAAGCCATCCGGCGGATAGCATGGGTAGGACTGATAAAAGCAGCGATGGTCACGATACCGCAATCGACGAATAATTTGGAAACTTCTGCTATGCGACGAATATTTTCCGTTCGGTCGGCTTCCGAAAAACCCAGGTTATTATTGATGCCACTGCGGATATTGTCTCCATCCAGGATACGGCAGAGTATACCTTGTTTATATAATTCCCCTTCCAGGGCAATGGCTAATGTGCTTTTACCGGAACCGGACAATCCGGTAAACCAGATCATAATGCCTTTTTGTTTCAATAAAGCTTCGCGGTCTTTCCGCTGTAACATTTTTTCAAAAATCGGATAAATATTTTCTGCCATATAAACTTAGTTACTGATTTACACCACAATTTCAGTATTTCATATTTCCTGTTTGTTTTATTTTACAATAAACCAGGGATTTAATAGATCTTCTTTGTTGTAGGCCAAGGGAGTGCACCCATCCTGGTGATATAATTCTTTCCCGGCAGCCTTTGCGATAGCATGACCTGCAGCGGTATCCCATTCCATGGTCGGAGCAAAACGGGGGTAAATGTCAGCAGTTCCTTCTGCTACCAGGCATATTTTAATCGAACTACCGATAGAAGTCAGTTTGACTTCTCCGTGTTCTTTTTTTAATTCATCGATAAAATTCTCTGTATCGGAACTCATGTGCGATCTTGAAGCCACAACGGTATAAACCGGATCTTCGCGGTCCAGAGGCAGACGCCGGGCTTGATTTTCCAGTGCGTCGAAATCCATATCCGGGGAATATTCCGGATGATCGGCCCGATAAGCTCCGTTTCGGATCGTTCCGTAGTACAGGATTTTTTTTACCGGAATATAAATTACTCCTAAGGCAGGACGTCCGCCGTAAACGAGAGCTATATTGACAGTGAACTCGCCGTTCCGTTTGATAAATTCTTTTGTACCGTCCAAAGGGTCGACGATCCATACCGTTTGCCATTGTTTACGAATAGCATAGGCTGTGGCCTTGTTTTCTTCGCTGATAACCGGATAAGGCGTATTTTTCAACTGTTTCAGGATAATCTCGTTGGATACCCGGTCGGCAATAGTCAGCGGAGAATGATCCGCTTTGTGTTCGATTTCGAAATCCGAAGCCGGATCGTCGTATATGTCTAATATAGCCTTACCAGCTTGCAATGCTGCTGTTATAGCCGTCTGTAGTAATGAATTCATAGTATTTTCTGCATGCCTGGCAAAGGTATCAAATTTTTTTATATTTGCAGTATTTGCCGGATATTATCTGGTCCGGCCGTTCCGTCCCGTTTCGGGAATCGTTATTTTAATTTTTCCTGTCTATTCTTTATTTCCCGGTTATGGTATTTCAATAAGAAATAGTTATCTTTGTGTGCTTTTGATCACGTGAAAATAAATTATTATATTAAAGCATGACTATAGTTTTCTATCAGAAAGACGCCACGGTATATGCCGTACAGTATCAGACGTCTGAAAATTCTCTTGATGTCAGTAAATTAGAATGGTTGTTCAGTGGTGCGCACAAAATACAAGGTGATGCCCTGAAAGGTTATTTTATCGGTCCTCGCAGGGAAATGATTACGCCGTGGAGTACGAATGCAGTCGAGATTACGCAGAATATGGGGATCGGGGGGATTCTCCGGATAGAGGAATTTACACAGACGGCTTGTGACAATATACCTTACGACCCGATGTTGCAGGCATTTTATAAAGGTTTGGACCAACATATCTTTACAATCGATAAACAACCGGATCCGATCATTTACATCGATGATATTCGTGCCTATAATGTGAAGGAAGGATTGGCTTTGAATCCCGATGAAATTGCTTATCTGGAAGGATTGGCTGAAAAATTAGGACGGAAATTGACCGATTCCGAAGTATTCGGTTTTTCGCAGGTCAATTCGGAACACTGCCGTCATAAAATTTTTAACGGTACCTTTATTATCGACGGAGAAGAGAAAGAAAGTACACTCTTTAAACTGATTAAGAAAACTTCTCAGGAAAATCCGAATCGGATTGTTTCCGCTTATAAAGACAATTGTGCGTTTATCGATGGGCCGCAGGCGGTGCAATTCGCTCCGCATACCCATGATAAGCCGGATGTTTATGAGACGAGAGAAATAGATACGGTCATTTCGCTGAAAGCCGAAACGCACAATTTCCCGACAACCGTAGAGCCCTTCAATGGAGCGGCAACAGGTAGCGGTGGAGAAATTCGTGACCGTATTGCCGGAGGGCAAGCAGCCCTTCCGTTGGCCGGTACAGCTGTGTATATGACCTCTTATCCCCGTTTGGATGCTTCCCGGATTTGGGAACAGCATATCGATCCCAGAAAATGGCTTTACCAGACTCCGGAGGATATTTTGATCAAAGCTTCCAATGGTGCTTCTGATTTTGGAAATAAGTTCGGTCAGCCGTTGATCTGTGGCTCCTTATTGACTTTCGAACACGAAGAAGACGGACGTACCTATGGGTATGATAAAGTGATTATGCAGGCCGGTGGTGTGGGCTTCGGTAATCGTCAGCAAGCCATGAAGAAAACACCTGGAGTAGGAGATAAAGTGGTGTTGTTGGGAGGTGACAATTATCGGATCGGTATGGGAGGTGGTGCCGTTTCTTCTGTCGATACCGGGGTTTATGCCGGGGCTATCGAGTTGAACGCGGTACAACGGTCTAATCCTGAAATGCAGAAACGGGTTTGTAATGCGATCCGGGCAATGGCCGAGAGCGAAGTGAATCCGATTGTTTCTATCCACGATCACGGTGCCGGAGGACATTTGAATTGTTTATCCGAGCTGGTGGAAGAAACCGGAGGTAAAATACATATGGAAAATCTCCCTGTCGGCGATCCGACCTTATCTGCAAAAGAAATCGTGGGGAATGAATCACAGGAACGGATGGGATTGGTGATGAAGGAGAAGGATGTGGCCGAACTGAAACGTATCGCAGACCGTGAACGGGCTCCGATGTACGTCATCGGTGAAACCACCGGAGATATGAAGTTTACTTTTGAGAATGCAAAAACTCATGAGACTCCGATCGATCTGGAACTGAAAGATATGTTCGGTAATCCTCCTAAGACGATTATGGAGGATAAGACCGTTAAAGAAAAATATGCCGGTCTGGAATACTCCGCCGATAAATTGGAAGAATATTTGGAGCAAGTGTTACAAATAGAGGCGGTTGCTTCTAAGGATTGGTTGACGAATAAGGTAGACCGTTCAGTATCGGGCCGTATCGTGCGTCAGCAGTGTGTCGGTCCTTTGCATTTGCCTTTGAGCGATGTTGCTGCCGTCTCTTTGGATTATAGCGGACACCGTGGGATAGCAACCTCCATCGGACATGCTCCTGTAGCTGCCATGGCCGATGCTCCTGCGGGTTCACGTTTGGCTATTGCCGAAGCGCTGACTAATCTGGTATGGGCGCCGATCGAACAGGGATTGAAAGGAATCTCACTTTCTGCCAACTGGATGTGGCCCTGCCGCAATGAAGGAGAAGATGCCCGGTTGTATCAGGCGGTACAGGCTGCCAGCGACTTTGCTATCGAGTTGGGAGTGAACATTCCTACCGGGAAAGACTCACTTTCTATGACCCAGAAATATGGGGACAAAAAAGTGTATGCTCCGGGAACGGTTATCATTTCTACTGTCGGCGAAGTAACCGATTTCCGTAAAATTGTCATTCCTGTATTGAAAAATGATCCGGCTACCGAGATCGTCTATGTCGATTTCTCATTCGATAAATTGAAATTGGGTGGTTCCAGCTTTGCCCAGATTCTGAATAAAGTAGGCAAAGAAGTGCCCGACGTTAGGGATAGCGAGTATTTTGCCCGTGCATTTACAGCTATTCAGCAATTGGTGGATGAAGGTATCGTTTTGGCCGGACATGATATTTCTGCCGGAGGTATGGTAACGGCACTGCTCGAAATGTGTTTTGCAGATGATCGTTTGGGTTTGGATATCGATTTTTCATTCCTGGCTGAAAAAGATATGATTAAGATCTTATTCGCTGAAAATCCCGGCGTACTGATTCAGATAGCGGATAAGGATGCTAAAAAGGTTTCCGCTCTGATGGATAAAGCCGGTGTTGCTTACGCTTTCTTAGGAAAGCCGGGTAAGGCGGGATTACTGAACATCAAGAAGGATGCGGATAGCTGGTCGTTGGATATCCCTTCTTTACGTGATCTTTGGTTTAAGACTTCTTATTTACTCGACCGGCGTCAGAGTGGCGAAGAGAAGGCATTGGAGAGATACAAGAGCTATAAACACAATGAGTTGAAATATAAATTCCCACAAGGTTTTACCGGCAAATTGGCTGATTTGGGCTTGCAGTTGAACCGTACTGCTAAATCGGGTATCCGGGCTGCTGTGATCCGGGAGAAAGGGTGCCAGTGTGAGCGTGAAACGGCCTGGGCTTTGCATTTGGCCGGTTTTGACGTGAAGGATGTACACATGACCGATTTGATCAGCGGACGTGAAACTCTCGAAGAGGTAAATATGATTGTCTTTGTCGGAGGATTCTCGAATTCTGACGTGTTGGGTTCTGCCAAGGGGTGGGCCGGCGCTTTCAAATTCAATGAAAAAGCACGACAGGCTTTGGAGAATTTCTATAAACGCGAAGACACCTTGAGTTTGGGTATTTGTAACGGATGCCAGTTGGCTGTTGAACTGGGACTTATTTATCCCGAGCATGCTGAAATGCCTAAGATGTTGCATAATGACTCCCATAAGTTTGAATCCGGTTTTGTCAATGTAACGATTCAGCCGAATCATTCTGTAATGTTAAAGTCTTTGGCAGGTAGTCGGTTAGGTATCTGGATCGCTCATGGAGAAGGTAAATTCAGTTTGCCTTATGCCGAGAGTGAATACCATATTCCGATCAAATACAGTTACGATGCCTATCCGGGTAATCCGAACGGTTCACCGTTCGCTACAGCGGCGATCTGTAGTAAAGATGGCCGTCACCTGGCGATGATGCCTCACTTGGAACGGTCTATCTATCCATGGAATTGGGCATATTATGCTGAAGGACGCAGTGAGGATGAAGTGAGTCCGTGGATCGAGGCTTTTGTCAATGCCCGGAAATGGATAGAGGAAAAAGTGAAGGCATAAGCTGAATGTAGTAAGATCGTGTTCATAAACGACGAAGATTATATCGATTTATAACAGGAAGGTTCGATCGCCTTCCTGTTTTTTTTACTTGGACGAGATGTCGGAAAAAAGGTGATGGATAAAGAGTACCGAATTATGAAAACGATCTACAGATATGCAGCAGGACCGGGAGAGGAGATTCGGGAAACAGTGCGGTAAACTGATTTGTATGAATACTACAAAATGGTAAATGCCTTCCTGGGGGATGTGATTATCGAAAAAGCTTTTCAAAAAGAAGGGAACTTTGGAGGGGAGAGGTTATACATGTCGGATCACTCGCTATTATCGGCAGTCTGGAAAATGAACGTATTCAGATCAGATAAGGAAGAAGTATCAACGGTTGCAAGAGTTGGCCTTGGTCAGTCTGATCGTTGTCACTCTTGTAACCGTTGAATTTTTAAATTTACATTGTCGTTCCGATAATCCCCTTTTTAGATTGTTCGATAAAATCTACCAGGTAAGTGATTTCCGGACTGAGAGGAATAATATCTTTGATTCTTCGCAGGGCATTTTCCAGACTGGTACCGCATTGATAAATTTGCCGGTAACATTTAGCTATATTATCGATCACATTTTCGGTGAGATGGCCTTCTTTAGCCAGGATCAAAGCATTGATTCCATAGTAACTGATCGGATTGTGGGCCGCCACGATATAAGGCGGAACATCTTTGTTGGCGCGGCAGCCGTCACGCAATAGTGCCCAGCTTCCGATACGGCAACCGTGTTTGACGATCACTTCACTACCTAAAATCGCCTTGTCGTCGATAATACAGTTTCCTGCTGTTTTGGCACCGTTTCCCAATACACAATGGCTGCCTAAATGGGTGTCGTGTGCCAGATGTACGCCTTCCAGCAGAAAGTTACCGTCTCCGATTATCGTACAATCGGTTGTGTTCGTGCCCCGGTTAAGGATCACTTTCTCCCGTATGGTATTGTGATTACCGATTTTCAGGAGGGTATCCTCACCCTTGAATTTAAAATCCTGAGGAGTAGCACCGATGATGGCACCCTGATAGATGATATTATCCGTTCCCATACGGGTGCCACTGAGAATACTGGCATAAGGCATGATCGTACAATTGTCTCCGATTTCGACATTCTTGTCGATATAGGCAAAAGGATGAATGGTAACATTCGCTCCGATCCGGGCTTCTTTATCTACATACGCTAAAGGACTGATCATATTTTTTGTTTTTAAGGTTAGTGTCGTTATTTAGTGCCTCCACCCAATGCATGGTATAGGTTTACTACGGCCTGCAAACGCTGGAACTCATCGGAAATTCCGGACAACTGAGCGTTTAACAGCGATTGTTGTGCTGTCAGTACTTCCAGGTAATTCGTATTAGAGGTACCTAAAGTTAGTAATTCCTGTGTATACTCCACCGATTTTTCCAATGAATTTATTTGTTTCACCCGTTGTATCCGTTTATCTTCAGCCGATTGATACAGACTCAGTGCATCGCTGACATCGGCGCCTGCATTCAATATCGCTTGTTCGAAACTTAACATCGCCTCTGCTTGCTGGGCTTTGGCAATCTTTAAGCGGGCAATATTCGCTCCCCGGTAAAATAAAGGTTGGGTCAGTGAACCGATTGCCGAGGCAATCATTTTTCCGGGATTGATGATCGTGTTCCCGGCTTGATTGGTCCATCCATAAGTCCCGCTGATGGAGATCGACGGATAGAAAGCAGCACGTGCTTCGTTGGCATTATAATATGTTCCTGCTAATGCCATTTCTGCCGCTTTGACGTCCGGACGGTTGGATAACAATTGTACCGGGACGCCGGTATGCAGTATTGTCGGGAGTTGTTGGTCCTCCAGCTTGCCGCGTTCGATTTTCTGAGGAGCTTGTCGCAACAGTAAGGATAAGGCATTCTCGGTTTCCCGGATCTGATTTTTCAGGTCGGAGATAGAAGCCAGCACCATATAATAATTGGCTTCGCTTTGTACAACTCCTGCTTCATTGACCATCGCCGCCTCTTTCATCGCTTTCATGGTCTCGACATTTTCTCCCCATAATACGGCAGTTTCTTCTGTGATCTGCAACTGCTTGTCGAGCATCAGTAAGGTGTAATAATAATTGGCTATTGCAGCGACAACCTGGGTTTGCACAGCTTGTCGATAGGCTTCACTCCGTAATAAGGCTGCTTTCGCCGCCCGTTTTGTATTTAGAATCTTTCCGAAAAGATCCAATTCCCAACTTGCTGAAACGGGCAGGGACCAGCTCCAACTGCCTTTCATCCGGTCGAAACTACTCACTCCGCCTTGGGGGGCAAGGGTAAGAGAAGGAAGGTAGGATAAACGCGAAGTCATCAGGCTGGCTTGAGCTTCTTTTACCTGCAACATAGCGGTTTGTAAGTCTGTATTTCTTTCGAGACCCAAGCGGATCAACACTTGTAATTGAGGATCGGTGAAAACCTTCTCCCAGGGTAGATTGGCCATATTGACGGTATCGGATACCAGGGTATCGTTCACCGAAACAGGATCCCTGTACAAGCCTTGCGTATCTACTTCGGGACGGCTGTATGGTTTGTATATATGGCAGCTGCCCAGTAGAGCTGCCATACATAAAGGATATATAATCGTTTGTATTTTCATGGTATTTCTTATTTCGTATATTGTTCAATTTCAGAGGCGATATCCGTATTATCCGTATCATGCCATTCCAGCGGTTTGACTTTTTCCTGGATATGTTCGAAAACAACAAACAAAGCCGGAACAATAAAGATCTGACAGATCATTCCGATAAACATACCACCGATCGCTCCGGTTCCCAAAGTGCTGTTACCGTTGGCTCCGACTCCATGAGCGAACATCAGCGGCAGCAATCCGATGACCATAGCCAGGGAGGTCATTAAGATAGGGCGTAACCGGGCAGAAGCTCCCGATACGGCTGCTTCGGTAATGCTCATACCGGTTTTCCGGCGGTCTAAGGCGAATTCAGTAATCAATATCGCATTTTTAGCCAACAGACCGATCAACATAATCAAAGCGATTTGCATATAAATGTTGTTTTCTACTCCCATGATCTGAGCGAAAATAAAACTACCCATCAATCCGGAGGGGACGGAAAGCAGTACGACCAGAGGCAGAATATAACTTTCATACTGTGCACTCAGCAACAAATAGACGAATACGAAACACAGTGCGAATATCATCGCTGTCGTACTCCCGCTACTACTTTGTTCTTCCCGGGTCATTCCGGAAAATTCGAATCCATACCCTGTTGGCAAGGATTGGGCGGCAACTTCTTCGATAGCTTTAATCGCCTGTCCGGAACTATAGCCGTCAGCCGGCGAACCGTTCACACTCATGGAGGTAAACATATTGAAACGCTTGATGTTGTCGGGACCGTATACTTTTGTCAGCGTCATAAATTGACTGATCGGTGCCATTTCGTTTCCGTTCCGGATTTTGACGTTTTGCAGAGATTCCGGATTGATCCGATAACGGGGATCTGCCTGAATCATTACCCGGTATAATTTACCGAAACGGTTGAAATTGGATGCATATATACCGCCGTAATAGCCTTGCAAAGTAGTTAGGATATCGTTGGGACTGATACCGGCCTGCTTACATTTGGCTGCATCTATATCGATCATATACTGAGGGAAAGTGGGGTTGAAAGACGTTTGAGCCGTAGCGATTTCAGGCCGTTCTTTCAATTTTCCCAGAAATTCCTGAGCAACTTCATAGAAAGTATTCAAATCTCCACCGGTTTTATCCTGTAAGTTGAACTCGAAACCGTTGGTGACACTGTAGCCGGGGATCATCGGAGGGGCGAATAACAATACTCGGGCATCTTTGATCAGAGATTGAGCCTGCATATATAGGGTACCGATTACCGTATTGGCATCTTCCCCTTTACCCCGTTCTTTCCAGTCTTTCAATTTTATGATCAGCGTCCCGTATGAGTTACCTTGTCCTGCCAGGAAGCTGTAACCGGTTACCTGGGTCCTGCTCTTCACTGCCGGATTGGCTGCCACCAAACTGTCTACCTGTTCCATAACGGCTTCGGTTCTCTCCTGGGCGGTACCCGGTGCCATATCGACTACGGCGAAAATGGTTCCGGTATCTTCATTGGGAACCAATCCGGTAGGAGTGATGTTCATCAGGAAGATCATAACGACGATAGTCGCTATAACGATGGCAAATGATAAAAATTTACGACGGATAAAGAATGTGATTCCTCGTTCGTACTTTTTCAGGGTAACATCATAAGCGGCATTGAATGCGATGTGGAAACGTTCGATCAGAGAAGTCTTTTTCTTCTCTCCGTTTTTATCGTGGGGATGTAAAAATATAGCACACAATGCAGGACTTAACGTTAAGGCATTGATTGCCGATAGGCCGATAGCAATAGCCATCGTGAGCCCGAACTGCCGGTAGAAAGTTCCTGAGGTTCCTGTCATAAAACTTACCGGAATAAATACAGACATCATGACCAGGGTGATGGATACAATGGCTCCCCCCAGTTCGCTCATCGCATCGATAGAAGCCAGACGGGCCGATTTATACCCTTGGTCGAGCTTGGCATGAACCCCCTCGACGACGACAATGGCATCGTCGACAACAATGGCAATGGCCAATACCATGGCACATAAGGTTAGCAGATTGACACTGAAACCGATCAGGTACAGACCGAAGAAAGTACCGATCAGCGCAACAGGGATTGCTATGGCCGGGATCAAGGTGGAACGAAAATCCTGCAAGAAGATATATACCACTAAAAATACCAGTACAAATGCTTCGAGCAAGGTTTTCAAT
>ERZ773237.2236-NODE-2236-length-13407-cov-2.552801_pt1 | contig 13407 bp, 11 predicted proteins | sample MGYA00580990_ERZ773237 | MGnify/ENA primary metagenome ERZ773237 (study PRJEB29015, sample SAMEA2737749) | human gut metagenome | biome: human gut; feature: human-associated habitat; material: faeces | place: China | collected 2012 ...
CCCAGATTCCAGCCCACCTTGATGTTTTCCACGATCTGTTTGCTGCTCATGGCATTGACCTGATCCTTGGTGGGGATATCGCCGGTCACTTCTGCCACTTCGCCGCCTTTGGAGGATTCCTCCGACTTGGTCTCCGTCTTGGTGGTCGTTCCGGTGCTGTTGCTGTAGCGGACACTCACATTGTTCAGCGTAATGCTGGGCTGGTCGCTCCACCAGTATCCCAGCATCACTTCGCCGCCGTTGTCGATGCTCTCCTTGACCTCATCCGGCACGATCCAGGTCAGCGAGAGGCTGGAAGAATCGGTAAACACGCAGACATTCTTGGTCTGATACCAGCCCTTATCGGTGGCGCAGTCTGCATTCTCATCCACAGACACACCGAATGCGCCGGTGAACTTGCCCAGTGCGCCGCTGCTGCTGATATCGAAGGTCACGGTCTGGAGGGTGTCGTCTGCACCGATCAGATCAGACAGTGCGATCTTCGCCGTTTTGGCTGCCTCATCGTTAAAGCTGAGGGTGGATGCCGGGCTGACAGAATTGGTGCCGTCTACCGGAACTTCCTTGGTGCGGGTATAGGTGCAGACAATGCTGGACAGCTTTACCTGCTGTACATTGCTCCACCAGTGACCAAACAGGACTTCGCCGCTGGGGTCGATCTCGGTCTGGATCTCTGTGGGAACATTCCAGGTGAATTCCGCATAGGCGCTGTTCTGGGACTGTTCAAAGTCTGCCGCCTGATACCATCCGGCATCGGTTGCGCTGGCACAGCCGTCCTTGACGGAGACACCATAGCCACCTTTGAAGTCGCCCAGGCTGGACGAACCGTCGGCGGAGTAGACGATAAAGGTAAAGGACTGTACCACATCACCTTCCTGGATAAAGTTGTCCAGCTTTGCCTTATAGTTGTTGGTGGTGTCGCTGCCCTTGTCCAGCATGGCGTTGATGTCCGTCAGTTCCGTACCCAGCGTAGACGAAACCGTCTCTGTAGGGCTTACGTGTACGGTAGTGGTAGTCGCTTCGGTGGTTTCCGCTGCGGCTTCGGTCTCCTTGACGGAGGATTCCTCTGCGGCAGAAGATTCCGGCTTGCTGCTGTCATTGCTCTGCTTGCCGCATCCGGTAAACGCCGAGCCTGCCAGAACGCCGGCGAGCAGCAGTGCCGTGAGTTTTTTCCATGATTTCATAATGTTGTTCCTTTCTAAAAAAACAACGGATGCCAAAAGGATTCAGCATCCGCCGTTTTTCTTTCGAACCTTCCGGCTCTTACAAAAAATATGATTAGTCCACTTTGACGATTTCGCCCATCTGATTGCGGCCTGCGCCGATGGCGTTGGATTCGTCTGTATCGATGTGCATTGCAGTTGCATAGTTCGGGGAAACACGGCAAACCACGTCGCCCAGAATTGCCTTTCTGCCGTCGGTCTCAACACGTACCCAAACGATATCCTTGTCCTTTACGCCAGCCTTCGCTGCATCCTCCGGGGTGAAGTGGATGTGACGCTTTGCCACGATCACGCCCTCAGAGATCTCCAGCTGACCAGCCGGACCAACGATCGTACATGCACCGGAGCCTGCTACGTCACCGGATTCCCGGATCGGTGCTGCAATACCGATAGAACGTGCATCTGTTGCAGACAGCTCTACCTGGTTTGCGCTGCGGAACGGGCCGAGGATCGAAACGTTCGGCAGTTCCTTCTTCGGACCAACGATAGTTACACGCTCTTCGCTTGCGAACTGTCCCGGCTGAGACAGCATCTTCTTAACTGTCAGTTCCTTTCCCTCACCGAACAGCACAGCAAATGCCTCGGCAGTCAGATGTACGTGTCTTGCAGATGTTTCAACAATAAACTTTTCAGACATGGTGTATACCTCCCATAAATGCTAACCGGCAATGCACCGGCTTCTTACAATATTGTACTACTTTTTGCCGGTTTCGTCAAGGGGCTTGTCGTGTTTTTTCCGCTGTATCCGCTCCGTGTTTCACTTTTTCTGCTGTACACGAATTTTCCATATTTCTTGACACATTTTTCAAAGTGTGATACAATAAAGCAAGTAAAAAAGAGAGGAATCTGCTTTATGTATTACCTATGCTATGCGCTGCTGTACTGCATCATCTTTGCCTTTGGTGCAGCCATCGGCAGCTTTCTGAACGTCTGTATCTACCGGCTGCCCAAGGAGGAATCCCTGTGGCGGAACAACTCCCACTGCATGACCTGCGGCACGCCCATCCGGAAACGGGATCTGATCCCGATTTTCAGCTGGTGCCGGCTCAGGGGAAAATGCCACAGCTGCGGCGCAAAGATCCCGTTCCGCTATACGCTGGTGGAGAGTCTGAACGCCGTGCTGTACGTGCTGATCTACGCATACTTCGGCATCTTTGACCGTCCGCTGTATGCCGGGCTGGTCTGCCTGTTCTGTTCGGCGCTGGTGGTCGTCTTTTTCATGGATCTGGACACCCAGCTCATCAATCTGTACGTGCTGGGATTCATTGGGCTGCTGGGCATTGCTGCCACGGTCTATGATGTCTGCACCGGAAACAGCACCCTGCTCTCCCACCTCATTGGCGCAGCGGCAGCGTCCGTCCCCCTGTTCCTGCTGGTGATCCTGTCCGGCGAGCGTGCCATGGGGCGTGGCGATGCGGAACTGATGCTGGTGGGCGGACTGTTCCTGGGAGTAAAGGGCGTTGTAGTCGGGCTGTTCCTGGGACTGATCCTGGGCTGTATCTTCGGGCTGATCCACAAGGCAAAGACCGGGGACTCCAGATTCGCCTTTGGGCCGTATCTGTCTGCCGGCATGGCGCTGGCGCTGGTGGTGGGCGAACCCATTGCAAACCTGTACTTGCAGCTGTGCGGTCTGCGGTAATCAGAGTGTATCAATAAACGAAAAGCGCATTTCCGGAACGTATCCGGGAATGCGCCTTTTTTCGTTATGCCGCCGGAGAAATACCCTCCACGTGGATGGTATAGTCCGTCATGCTCTTGTTGCTCCAGAAGAACCACTGCCCGGTCTTGGGGTTGTAGTTGTTCTTCGGGGAAAGCACCTCTGTGCCGACCTTTACGGTGTAGCCGTCGGACAGGGTGTAGCCTGCCTTGGGCGTGATGGTAAAGTAGCACACGCCGCTTTCGTTGAACAGAGATTCGCTGAATGTGATGTCACAGCCAACCGCACTGGTTTCGTCCAGGCCAACGTTTTTGCCGTTTTCGCTGGCGGCGATGGGTTTGGCGGTGGTGGTAGTGGTTGTTGTGGTGGTGGTTTGAGGGGTGGTGGTAAAGCTAGTTTCTCTAGCAGAAGTTGTAACTGCATGATGAGAAAGTTCTGAATCTAAAATTGCAGCAATATTTTCTTTTCTCGACATATACCGAACAGCTTTGGCTAATTCAGAATTATCTGCATATACAAACTTGATAGCCTCTACTTTAGCATTACTTCCCCAATTCTCAAATTTAATCTTTGCATTTTTTATCATACTAATTTTACTTATTACATCACTTGAAATAACGTAGGTTTCTCCACCGTTGCTATTTTTGGAAGCACAATATTCAAAAATTCCGTTGCCTTCTCCCCAGGTTGTCTTAAATTTATCAGCCGACAAAACCGCTCTTAAGTTATAGCTACCATCTGAAAATTCAACTTGGATTTCCTTTGGTATTTGACCATTACCATCTTCATCAATATACCAATACTTAGATATATCATATTCAGTTCCATAATTAAAATCATCAATTACCAACGTATTTCCGCTTAAATCTTCCTTTCTACCAGAAACGACAATCTCCACATCGCCATCAATCTTACCAGCATATGTGGCTTTATCATCTTCTTTATTTACAGGAATCATGGTAACACCATTCCATTTCACTGTCGGAGTACGGTATTCTTCCGGATTCCATGTTACAGTAAACTCATAAGAAGAATTCAGCAATGCTGTACCGCTTGCCTTGTCAACCGCATATCCATCCGGCAGTTTATTGGTAATTATGACATTCGGATTTCTATAGTAGAAAGTAACGGATTTAATACTCATTTTAGGCTGCCGTGTATATGTTCCAATTTTTAGATAGCCTTGTTGATTTATATTTTCGCAATCAATTTGATATTTATTATTTACTAGATCATCTGTTCTAAATGTTTTTGAAAATGTATCATTCCACCCATTTGAATCAGTAAAATGACAGTCCCAGTCAACAGGTGCATTTTCTCCAGCGAATTCAAATTCAACCTTGCTCAATAATTTATAATTTGGAATTGTCAGTACTTGATAATTGTTCACCCCGGTCACCACAGTTGTCACCACACTGCCGGAAGTTTCCGTCGCAGAAGTGGTAGTCGTCGCTGTAATACTTGTAGTTGTGCTTGTTGCAGCAGACGTACTCGTACTGCTCGTACTTACAGAGGACGATGTCACAGCAGATGTGGATGTGACTGTGGAGGTGGTCGCCGCAGAGGTAGTCGTCGAAGAAGTAGCTGCTGTTGTCGTGGTGCTTGTGCTTGTCGAAGTCTCCGTTGTGGTGGAAGTGGTCGTGTTTGTCGTCGTGGTAGTAGTTGTTGTCGTGGTGGTCGTGCTGCTTGTTGTAGTCGATGTGGTCTCCGCCGCAGAAGTGGTTTTCGCCGTGGTCTCGGTTTCGGTGGAGGTGGTTGTGGTGGTTGTTGTTGTCGTTGTGGTATCCGTTGTGATCGGCGCACTGGGTGCCACGATACTACAGGAGATATCCTCCGGACTCAGTCCCTTGCAGTAGAGATGCACGATCTTATCGGCTGCCGCAGAGGGCGTTACTGCGCTGTTGCTGTTCATCATGAACTTTGACAGGCTCTGACCGGATGCCAGCTGGGTATAATCCTTGGAATACACGTCATATTTGAGATTCGACGGATATTTGTCGAACTGAATGCCCACCTCGCCGACGTTGGTGATATAGTCACACTTCGTCCAGTCCAGGGTGATGTTGGTGTAGGTGTTGTCGCCGTTGATGGTGAGCATGGGGGTGTACTGTGTTTCGTCAGTTTCTGTTGTTGTAGTCGATTTCCGATTCAGTGAAATGGAAACATCTGCGCCAACATCCAACAATGCACCTGCAAAGCTAAGCCGAAGAAACGGATACATATTCCATGTCAAGGGAATCGTTATCTGAACAGAATTTGCATCTACTTCCTTATACGCATACGGAATAGACTGTATCGAACCTGTTTCATTTGCAGATTCCGACACATTCGACACCAGATAAAATGCCCAGCCAGCTTCTGTTCCCTGATAAAGGTTCAAAAGTTCTTTTGCGTGTACGTTGTTCAAAGTAATTACAAGCTCATCGCCTACAGCGTATCCGCACTTTGTAATATTAAAATACAATGTCTGCCGATACAGCTGCGAGCCGTCCTCTGCCTGCTTGTAAAAACTACTCGTTTGCTGTTTATAGAGAAGTGCAGAACAATCTTCCGGAACTTCGCCGTTATCCACATAAATAGAAACCTGGTTGGGATCCATGTAAACGACCCGGCTGATATCTAAACTATTTGAACCAGTCACAACGATCCAGCCTCTGCTGGATTCTGCATTGGATACCGGATTTTTCAAAAATACCCGATAAATGACATTGGTATTATTCGAGGCAGTTTCCGGTGTTGTTCCCTGTATCGTAGTATCATATTTTGCCTTAAAAGCTGCAACTGCTTTTGCACCATCCGAGTACGGGTCTGCATAAGAACGAAATGTCCCGTCATATGCAGAAAAGATAACATCATGTCTCACCCAACCGTGTGCAGCCAGTTCTGCCTCATCCGTATTATCCCCAGAACCAACATATTTCAAGGAATCCAAATCTGAGTCATCACCAATGTAAACATAAACATTTTCACGGTTCGAATCCCGTTTAGAGGCATCATACTGCGCACCAGTTCCTGCTCCATCGTTTACATCTACACTCGGAAAAGCATATGCACCATACAATTTTTCTCCGTATGTTCCGTCCTCTGAAGTATACCCTTTTTTTGAGAAGAAACAGTAAAATGGCATCTGAAACTGAATGAACTTTACACTGTTGCACACATAGTCCGTCGTGTTTATGACAAGCGTATTGTTTCCCTTATAATGGTCCGGGAATGAGGCATCATTTCGGAAATCGTTTTGTTTATTGTTATTCTCATCCAGCCATTTTCCCCAGTTATCATACGTTTTGACACGCTCATCCAACTGTTTCCATCCGTTAGTTTCTGTCGTTGTAATCGTTTTCTTTACAACCGGATACGCACTCGCATCCGTATAATTCGTCTTCAAAACCAAACTACAGCTCTGCTCCGCCTTTGCCGCAGCATACCCATCGCAGGAAACCGCAACCTCCACCGTCTGGCTGGTTTTGTCTGCCGGCTGATAGGTCAGCGTCACCGTAAACACCGCATTGGCATCGCTGCTGGCACCGGTGACCTGATACTTTTCCTCGGTATCACTGCTGCTCAAAAGCGTCACGCCTCTTCCGGCATCCGAGCTAAGAATGCCATAAGCACTCTGCTTTACCTCGTCCCAGTTCCAATACCGGCTCTGGGGCAGCTGGGTCTGGAGTTCGTCCGCCAGATTGTTCGCCACGGTCTGATAGTTCTGTATCTTCGCCGCCTGCACATAGGCAGAGATATTGGGCGCACACAGTGCCGCAATGATCGCCATAATCACCAGCACCACGATCAGCTCCACAAGAGAAAAGCCCTTTCGATTTTGTTTCATCTCTCTCACCTCTCTGAAAATCTACAGACGGACACGCCGCAGTTTTCCTTAACTCAGCAGGTCCAGAATCTCATTCTTGTTGTTGGATACCCGAATCGCATCCTCCCGGCGGTTCGTGCCGGCTCTCACCAGGCGTGCCAGGTCAGCGTTCAGTGTGTGCATTCCCAGCGCTGCGCCGGACTGCATCACCGTTGCCAGCTGGAAGCACTTGTTGTCACGGATCAGACTGCCCACAGCATCTGTTCCCACCAGAATTTCTGTGGCAGCCACACGGCCGCCGCCCATTGCCAGCGGAATCAGCGCCTGGGTGATAACGCCCTTCAGAATCGTGGACAGCTGCGTCCGGATCTGGTTCTGGGCGTGTGGCGGACAGCTGTCGATGATACGGTCCAGGGTCTGCGCCGCACCTGTGGTGTGCAGGGTGGACATGACCAGGTGTCCGGTCTCAGCTGCGGTAACAGCGGCGGAAATGGTCTCATAGTCACGCATTTCTCCTACCAAGATCACATCCGGATCCTCACGGAGCGCCGACCGCAGAGACGCCGCAAAGCTCTTGGTGTCCACGCCAATCTCACGCTGGTGGATGACGGACATTCCGGACTCATACACATACTCCACCGGGTCCTCAATGGTAATGATGTGTTCCGAACGGTTCTTGTTGATGTAGTCGATCATGGCGGAAAGAGTGGTGGACTTACCGCTTCCCGTCGGTCCTGTCACCAGGATCAGACCTCTGGGCTGGTCTGCCAGATTTTGCAGCACCTTCGGCATCTGGAGCTGTTCCAGCGTCGGGATGGTGTTGTTCAGCAGTCGGATAGTTGCCGCCACCTTTTTCATCTGCCGGAACACGTTGACACGCTGACGGCAATAGTCCGGCGTTTCAATGGCAAAGTCCACGTCGTCGCCGTTTTCCAGCTGTTCCCGCTGTTCATCGCTGAGCATGGACAGGATCATTTCCCGTGTTTCTGCCGCCGGAAACGAAAAGCCGCTGTCCAGCAGCTGTCCGTGGATACGGAATGAAACCGGCATTCCCTCGCTGATATGGATATCGGAACACTTTTTCTCCCGGGCTTTCATAATGAGTTCGTTCATTGTCATGGCAGTATACCATCCTTTCCCTGTTTAATCCGAATAATAAGCGATCTTCATGACCTCTTCCGGCGTTGTTACGCCCTCTTTTACCAGGTCGATGGCGCTGTCCATCAGACTGCGCATTCCCTGGGTCTTTTTTGCATATTCCAGCATTTCCTGGCTGTCTGCACTTCTGGCGATCATGCGTTTCAGCGTTTTGTCGATATATACCATCTCGTGGATGGAGATACGGCCCTTATAGCCGGTATTGTTGCAGACCTTACAGCCCTTGCCCCGGGTAATCATGGGGATGCCGTCGCCCACAATGGCGATATCCTCTGCCGTTACCGGCTCTTCGTATTTGCAGAACTGGCAGACCTTGCGCACCAGACGCTGTGCCACGATGCCTACCACGGAGTTGGAGATCAGATACGGCGCAACGCCCATGTCCGCCAGACGGACGATGGAAGAGATCGCATCATTGGTGTGCAGGGTGGAGACAACCAGGTGTCCGGTGATTGCCGAGCGGACGGAGATCTCCGCTGTCTCTGCGTCACGTGTCTCACCGATCATGATGATATCCGGGTCCTGACGGAGCAAAGCACGCAGTCCCACGGCAAAGGTCATGCCGGCAGTCACATTTACCGACGTCTGGGTGATATTGGGCAGGTCCTTTTCCACCGGATCCTCGATGGTGGAAATGTTTACCGGACGCTCCGCCAGACGCTGCAGTACCATGTAAAGCGTGGTCGTCTTACCGGAACCGGTAGGCCCTGTGATGTAGATAATGCCGTTCGGCGCAGACATCATTTTCATCAGCATATTGTAGGAATAATCGTTCATGCCGAAGTGTCCGGCGTGGTCGATCTTGGTATCTGAAACCAGATAACGCATAACTACCTTTTCCCCGTGTGTGGTGGGCAGGATGGAAATACGCATACTGATATCAATGCCCTCCAGCACAGCGTGGAAGTTGCCGTCCTGGGGGATACGCTTTTCGGCAATATTCAGATTGCTCATGATCTTGATACGGGCAACGATGGAGTTATGCAGCGCCTTTTCCAGCGTCAGATAGCTGATCATCTGTCCGTCGATACGCATACGCACCTGGGTGAAATCCTTGAACGGCTCAATGTGGATATCGCTGGCGTTGGTACTGTAGCCACGCACCAGCAGAGAGTTTATCAGCTTGATGATCGGCACATCGTCGTCCGCATCGTCTGCGGTGAGCTGCGGCACTTCAATATCCTCGGCGGAAATATTCGCTTTTTTCGCCGCCTGCTTGGTGCTGATCTCGGCGTAGTAATATTCGATTGCCTTCTTGATCCGCTTTTCCTCACTCAGCAGCACCTCCAGCGGCATATCCACGATCTGGCGGATATCCTCCTGGGCATAAAAGTTCAGCGGATCGGACATTGCCAGCTGCAATTTCCCGTCATTTTCCGACAGCGCAATGACATTATACTTCTCTGCCAGCTGTTTCGGGACCTTCGCCACCACATCCACATTGACTTCGTACTCTTCCAGATTCACCATCTGAAGATCCAGCTTTTTCCCCAGCGCCTCCAGAACCTGGGTCTCTGTGACAAAGCCCATTTCTTTCAGCAGTGTGCCAAACCGCACCTTTTTGCCGGTCTGCGTTTTCTGGAACTGCAGCGCCTGGTCGATCTGTTCCTGCGTGATATAGCCGTATTCCTTCAGCACTTCGCCGATTGGTAAATTCTTCAATGCTCTCACCTTTCCCCTGTTGTTTTACCTTTATTCCAAACTGCCGATGTATAAATATGTGGATGTACCCGTATTGCTGTAGACATGGGATGAATCCGCAGCAGTGATTACCGTAACGCTGCTGTTTTTCAGTGCCACGGTACGTTCCTCCGAATAGTACACCGTGTCATTCCGCTTGATGCGCACCGTCAGAACCGCCGTGTTCCCGGAGCCGCTTTTCAGATCGATCTCCGCATCATAATTTCCCAGCTTGCAGAGGACGTTGTGAATCTCATTTTTGCTGTCCTCCGCATCGGAATAATACAGATAACCGTCCTCCACCAGTTCTTTTTTCCCGTCATCGTCATCTTTGACCGATAGCAAAACCTGGTGCGCACAGTCCGCCTTGCGGGAAATATCTGAAATGCCGCCGTAAGAACCGCCGATCTCTTTTGCATAGTTCAGCCGATCCTCCAGCTGTTCCATGACTCTGGTGCGCGCCTGCCGGAAAATATTCTCATCCGGGTGGATGAAGGCGCCGCCCCGGTGGGAAGCTATTGCCGACGCCGATGCCACCAGAATGCCGATCAGCAGAACCGTCACGACTTCTTCTGCCAGCGTAAAGCCTTTTCGGTTTTTTTCTATCCTCCGCATCTGGTCATCCTCCTTTGCCGCAGCGGAACGCCCGGCATTCTGCGCCGGACAGCGCTTACGATTTCGGACTGTACTTCACAAATCCGTCCGCCGAACGCTTCTGGACTTCAAACGTCGTTGTCGTGCCGTCTTTTCCGGTTACGGTAATGGTATCGTACGACACCGATGCACCGCTCCCGTCCAGGTCTGCCGCAGCCGTTTTCCGCTGCTGATTTTTCAGCCGTGCGCCGGAATTGATAAAGTTCGACCCGGACGCAATGCCGATCATGCCAATGGCAAAGGACATGGAGACCATCGCAAAGGCAATGACCACTTCTACCACAGTCGTTCCCTTATGTTGTTTTCGCATACGCCCATCTCCTTACAGATGATAAAAGCCGATCAGCTGCCAGGTGTTGTTTTTCACCGCCAGCTTTGCACAAACCTCTGAAAGCTCTTTTTCTCCGCCGCCGCTGGTATTGCGTGTCACCTTTGCGGTGAGGTAGATCTCTCCGGACAGCCGCTTTTTATTCACATCGCTTTAGCTGTCGTTCACCACAGAGTGGTTGACCGTCACCGTACAAGTCCAGTTTGCAGCATCCGGGAACGAGATGGTAAAGGTCTCTGCGGTATTGCCGGCGCTGACATACATACTGGTATAGGTTCCGTCCGTGCCGTCTGTCAGTGCGGTTCCCTCTTTGCAGATATCCGACTGCACCAGTTCGATGGCAGATTCCGCATAGAACTTCGCCTGGAGACGATTGTTTTCCTCCTGCTCCCGCATGAAATACATCCGGTCAACGAGAATGATCCCGGCAGAAATCAGCGAGATCATCAGCATCACCAGCACCGCCCAGAGAATCGCCGAGCCATTTCGCTGTGCTGTTTTCCGTTTCATATGGCATCACCCATTTTACGCTGCCGGCGTTTCTGCGGCAGCATCTGTGGATTCTTCTGTCTGTGTATCCCGGTCTGTCTCCAGCGGACTCTTATACATATACGCTGTAATGGTCATCGTAAAGCTGTACAGATCCTGGAATTTATCCTCTGTTCCGGTCGTCGTGCCGTCTGCTGCGGCAGTTTCCTGCTTTTCCACACTGTTGAAAGAGTATGCGGTGATTCCCAGGAAGGATACCCGGTTTACAAAATCCAGCATCTGTTTCATGTTGCGGTAACTGCCTTCCATGGTATACGTAAAGTCACAGCAATACTCACCCGTTGGTGTATAAGCCGCCGTGCTGCCGTCTGTCTCAGAACCGGAACTGTCCGAACCGGACGAATTCGCCACATCATCCGGAGACGCTGTCACCAGATTGCCCTCGCCGTCAATATAGTACTGCATGGTCTGTCCGATGGAAAGCCCGTTTACGGTCACGCCGCATTCGTGCATGACAAATGTCAGAAAGCGGTCGATGCGCTCGGCATCGCTCAGCGGAAACAGCTTTTTGGTCTCCTCGCTGTTCTTTTCGTTCCAGCCGTCCAGCGCCGCCATGTTCTGGTCATAGCTCTCGCTCTGCACCAGCAGATCGGAATACTGCTGGTTCAGCGTTTCCAGATCTTCTTTTGCTTTTGACGCACTTTTTATTTGCGGACTAATCAGAAATTGCCAAAACAGTATAATGACCAATATAGCACACAGCACAGAAAGCAATATCGCCTGTTTCCGAGTAACTTCAGTTGTCATTGTGCCACCTCCGTTGTCGTCTCTACGGGATTGCCGTCTGCGTCAGTTACTGTCGTCTCCGCCGACTTGAACACAGCGCTTATTGTATAGGTATACGTGCCTTCCGAAAAGGTATAGCCGTCATAGGTGACCGTGGAAAACAGTCCCAGCCGTGTCAGATTCGCCACGAACGTGGAGACATATTGGCTGTCAGTCGAATACGCATCAATGGAAAGCACCGAACCGTCATAGGACAGCCCCGTGATCTTCGCCACCTTGGTTGCACCTTTGCTGGGGCTTACGGTATCTTCGCAGGAGACCAGCTTTTCCACCAGGTCGTCAGAAAAGTTATCGCAGTATTCCTGGCTGCCGTCGATCTTCACCCGTATCTCACTGTAGGCGTTCCCGGCGGTGCGGAGCGTATTGATGTCCGCTGCCACCGCATTGGCGTTGTTGATCTTTTCCATGAGTTCCGCATCGTTCGCCTTTTCCTGCATCTCTGCCACCAGGTTTTCCTGGGTGTGGACATAGACTCTTGCGCCCACATAGCCGCCGACCAGCAGCACGACTGCAGCCGCACCTGCCACGGCGAAAAGAGCACCCTTTTTCACGGTATTCTTTTTCGGCGCAACGACAAGAGGATACAGGTTCATATCCTTCTTTGGTATTTTTGCCATTCCAAATCCCTCCTGTCCGATTTAGTCCGAATAGCGGATCAAGCTGCCCAGCAGCACGATAAAGTCACCGGGATTCATTCCCTCCGGCAGCCCCAGCTCGCCCGGCTGGTATTCCGGAAAAGCCCGGACGGTCACGCCGAAATTGCTTGCAAAATGCGGAAACATCTGCACCGAATCTCCGGGGAATCCGCAGAGGAAAATATCGGTGATGTCTGCGCCGGTCTGTTCCGACTTGTTGAACTGGATGATGCTGTTGATGTTCTGCCCCACTTCCCGTTTGAACCCTTCGTCCGCCGGGTCAGCCAGGATGCGGCTGCGGCGTGTCATGACGAAGTTGTCGTTGGAGAACAGGCACTGCATCAGCATATTCTTATCCAGGATAAACACGGCATAGGTCTTATTCTGGAGCGACTTGAGCCGTTTCATCATCTTAATGAGGCAGTTCTGCACCAGGTCGATCACATCCAGTTCGATCTTCGCCTCTTTGAACAGGCTGATATAGCTGGTGACGAACTCCTTCGTGGAAAGCACCGCCAGGATGCTGCACGAGCCGTCCTGGTTCTTGGGGTTCACCACGGAATAATCCACCAGCATATTCTGTACGCCCTCAATATCCTTGAACTCCGCCCGGATAAGACCCGGGACGTTCTTCGGATTCACCTGAGGGATTTTCAGCGGTTTCACCGTAATGGAACTGCCGTTCACCACCAGCGTCACATTTTTTGTGGGCAGGTTGTTCTTCTGCCACATCTGGGTGAGCGTATTCTGGAGCGAATAGTTGTTCATGATAATGCCGTTGAGGATACAGCCCTCTTCCAGGGGTTCTTCGTAAAAATTCACGACCTGGAGCTTATTCTTCACACAGCTGCCGGTCAGCACCTGTATCTTGTTGTTTGTGATATACACGTGAGCGGAAACACCCTTTTTCTTCACGAAAGTTCACCTCTTTT
>ERZ773237.2237-NODE-2237-length-13406-cov-2.585200_pt1 | contig 13406 bp, 9 predicted proteins | sample MGYA00580990_ERZ773237 | MGnify/ENA primary metagenome ERZ773237 (study PRJEB29015, sample SAMEA2737749) | human gut metagenome | biome: human gut; feature: human-associated habitat; material: faeces | place: China | collected 2012 ...
TGCGCTTTATCGTCGATCTCCTCCAGCAGGAGTTTGTACAGTGGATTGTCGGTGGTTTCACGCAGACAGGCGATGCGCAACTCGTGGATATTGCTACGGATACGACCGCGCAATTCTGCCGTGGCAGCCTCGGTAAAGGTGACCACCAGCAGTTCTTCAACGGTCAGCGGGCGGGGAAAGGCGGCAGAACCGCCTAGTCCAAGTAACAGGCGCAAATAGAGCGCCGCAATCGTAAAGGTTTTGCCTGTGCCGGCAGAGGCTTCAATCAGGCGCTCGCCCTGTAAGGGCAAGCGCAAAGGATCTAGTGTCTCGGCGACATCACTCATTCTTTTCACTCATCAGGGGCATTGTTTGCTGCAACGCGCTGACGTTCTCCCACACTTTCCAGCCTTCAGGATGCACATATTCGGCTTTCCCGTTCTGGCTGCCGGAAATCTGCGACAGAATAGCCATGCCTTGCGGCTCGACCACCGCCTGATGGAAGAAATCAGCAAGTTTTTGCGGCGTCAGCAGTTTTATCTGGGCCACGATTTTATCACGCGAATCGAAGCGCATATTGCCGCGATCGAAATCTTTACTTAACTTCGATGCTTCTTCGCCGAGCGTTTGCGGTGCCTGCAGCATCTGGGTTATTACCGCCTGCTGGATTTGCGCAAACTCCTCTGGCTTCATCGCCCGCAATTTTGCCTCTGCGGTTGGGAAAAACGCCTTGTAACGCTCCCACAAGAATGAAGGCTGTTTATCATTGCTTTGCAAAAGGAAGCCCATGCCCCACTGACGCCCCACGCTCATTGGAAACGCAAACACGGCATAGCCCAACTGTTCTTCGGTACGCAACTGATTGTAGAACCACGGCTGTACGATCTGCCCCAACAGAGAGCTATAGGCTGAGCTGGTGTATTCATCGTAGCCAGTCGGTACAAATACCGCTGCCAGTGCGGAGTCGGTGCTGTTACCGGCTTTTTCAAAGATGACAGATTGTTTTTTATCGACCACGACATCTTTGTTACGGCACCACTCCGAACCATCAGCGCCCAACTGTTTTTGCACATCGCGTGCCAGCGTTGTTGCCTGGGCTTCGGTCATGTTGCCAATAACCATAAACTCTGGTCGAGCCCCTGATTTTAAGGCGTCGCGATAGGCCAGCACCTCTTTCAAAGTAATGGAGGGCAAAATTTTGCGCCGTTCATCTCGCGAGAAGTACGGCACTTGCGAGAGCATCTGCGCGGGCATAATCGCCTGCTCGAACGCTTTGCCCTTTTCTGCGGAATCCATCATCTGGTTATACCAGGACTTCGCCTGCTCAAGCTGATCTTCCGTAGCGGTATAGCTAAAGTACCCCTCGAGCAATGCCTGGAACAGCTGCGGCAGACGCTGGGTGTAACCATTAGCATTAACCATAAGGCCGTTGTTAGCGTTGGTGGAAAAACTAATGCCACCAACCGACGCCTGGTTGCTTAACTGATCAAGCGCTAGCCCGGCAAGATAATCATTGAGCGCAAACATCACCTGATTGCGGGCGCTGTCCATGGCTTTCGGATTACGCAAAATCAGGCTGACATCAGCTTTGGGTTCGCTGGAAAAATAACGGCTTGGCGCATAGACCACACGCAGATTCGACTCATCAACAATAAGCTCTGGATGGTCATATTTCTTCTCTGACTTAATCAGCGAGAAATCGTCAGGAATATAGGGGTTAAGCTCTGGCAAAGAGAGCGCAATGTCGGCGGTTTTTTTCTGCCAGTCAGCGAAAGTTTGTGCGCTAATTTTATCGACCTGATACGGCGCATCGACAAAGTAAGCCGTTTTGTTGTGCGGCTCTTTCGGGCTGATATACCAGATACGCGCATTCTGCGGCGTCATCATCGCCAGGCGTTCTTTTACTGCTTTAGCGTCGTACCGATCGGCAATATTGACTGCATCCAGCGTATGCTCAACAGGAACGCGAATCATGGTATCTGCCAGCCATTCGACGTAATCCATATCACGGGTGATTGACGGATAACGAAAGTCGATATCCAGCACATTCGCCAGTTCATCGAAGTATTGTTTATCAATCCCTTTTTCGCGTAACAGATTGAGGTAGCTAAAAATGGCCGCCACAACCTGATCGCGATTCGCCAGACCTTTATCGGTTAAAGACGCAGAGATCGCTAATACGCCGCTGTTGCCGTTGACGATAGGATCGGAATTGGCGCTAATGCCCTCAACTAATCCCTGCTTTTGCAGCCAGTCAGAAAGTGTACCTGGGCTGCGATTACCGATCAGATAGGTAATCAATTCATCCGTTTTACTACGGAACTTCGCTGAATTGTTATCGATGCGAAACTCAACGCGCAGAACTTTACGCGGCAGCGCCGGGACGTAATGAATGATAATACCTTTTTGCGCGTCGGTGACTACCGGCACGGTGATTTCCGGTTTTTTGCTCTCTTTGTTCGGCACGCGACCAAAGGTGTCCGCCGCCATTTTTGCCAACTCCGGCAGCGGTTTATTGCTGTAAATAACCGCCTTCATCAGATTGGCAGAGTAATATTTCTCGTGAAAATCTTTCAGCGCCTGCTGCACCGGATTTCCGGGTTTGTCGCTTAAAGTTTCGAGGTTACCACCAGAAAACTTTGAACCGGGGTGTGCCGGGTTAATGGTTTCTGCGCTGACCTGTGCCATGCGCATCCCGTCACGCGTACGCGCCATGGTTAATTCGGCATTCACTGCATTACGTTCACGTTCGGCGTATTTCTTGTCGAGCAAGGGTTCTGCAATAGCGTCCGCCAGGCGGTCTACCGCACCGGGCAAGGCGTCGTTCTCAACTTCCAGATAGAAAGCCGTGCGATACGGTGCCGTGCTGGCATTGTGACTGCCGCCGTGCATTTTGAGATATTCGGCCAGACTGTCAGCCTGCGGGTACTTTTTCGACCCCATCAGACTCATATGTTCAAGGTAATGTGCCAGCCCCTGGTACGCCTCGGGATCTTCCAGCGACCCAACGGGCACTACCAGCGCCGAGAGCGATTTAACCGCCTGCGGATCAGAAACCAGCAAGACCACCATACCGTTATCCAGACGTATAGCCTGATACTGGCGGTTATCTTTATCACTTTTACGGATGGTTTCCTGAATCGGCTGCCATCCCGTTTCTGCCTGACTTAAGGGTGCCCAAAGGGCAACAAACAACAATAATGCTTTGAACCAGGTGCTGCGGGGCATTCACGGACCTCATAATCAACTTTATTTTCTGGCCAGATTCAACAGGTTAACGCAAATCATCTGCCAGAATTTAATCTTGTGCTGCACGAGTCAGCCTATGTCTATATATCCATCAGTCCGTGACTGGTGCGCATCATAAAGCAAGCAGATATATTGCGCAATTTTTATACAGCACTCATGACTGATTAAAGCGAAACAGCGGTAACAGGAAACGTTGCGACTGTTCAACGATAGCCTCCATTGTCTCTGGTGTTAATTGCCGCCAGAGCCGTTGATACCAGATATCATCACCTTCGCCACGCACCATCATGTTGCCTTCGTAAGCCTGAAGGAATTTCGTACGGGCTTTTTGTAACGTGGAATCGTCATCCAGCATGGTATCGTTTTGCGCGTCATAACAGGTTTTTAGCCACGCGCCGCCACTTTCAGGTAACACCAGCAATGGCGCGGACATTCCTTCACGATACCCCTCAATCAGTTGTGAGAGGTAATGCAAAGCCTGTTCGGCTGCAAGCGGCGGAAAACGCCACTCGCCGTCTTTGCGTAGAAAAAGGCGACTTTCACCATTACCACCGCTGGCACAGTAGACAAGGTGTTCCAGCCAAAGTTGCATTCCCTGCGCCACACTTAATAAAGAGGGACGCCAGCGCAACAGGCCATCCGGCTGCACCTGCGGCAACCAGCCAGTTATCTGCACACCGTTGCAGGCGAGATCAATTTCCATACTCTGCCCCGGCTGGAGACAGGCAATAACTCTGTCGGCAAGCTGCTGCATCTCCTGGCACTGTGTTTCCCAGAAAATTTCACCAAAAGCGCCATACGGTAAATCCCCCGCCGCCCGGAAGCGGCGGAACAAGCGTTCGGCATCATCCTGCTCAACCAGTGCATTCAATAACTGCTGATTGATTTGATAACGGCTAAGCCCTTCCAGAATAAATGGCTCGGTGTCGGGGATTTCGCTGTCTTCAGTACGGAAGTTCACCTGCAAACGCATCTGGAAGAACGCCCGTACCGGATGTGCCCAGAATCGTTGTAGCGTTTCCAGCGGCACGGTTTCCGGTAAGGTAAACGGCAGCGGCTGAACAAATTCAGAATGTGCTTTACCAGCCTGGCTGGCCGCAGGTAGCCATTCACGAGCATAGCTTTGTCGTTCGCCTGGCTGGTAGTTTTGCGGATCAAACGGCATCCGGGTATGGAGGCAAGTAAGATGCGCTTTTACCCTTGCCTCGCTTTCATCACAGTTGAGCGCTTCATCGCCCGGTAGATAATGGCTTTGCCCGATGTAGTCGATCAGTTCCTGCACCAGTACCGACGGGAAACGTTCACTGTTATCCTGAATAGAACGCCCGATATAGCTGATATAGAGTTTTTGCTGCGCGGAAATTAACGCTTCCAGGAACAGATAGCGGTCGTCATCGCGACGGCTACGGTCGCCACGCTTCGGTTTCTGGCTCATCAGGTCAAAGCCCAATGGCGCAAGCTGGCGTGGATAAACGCCGTCGTTCATTCCCAGCAGGCAAACCACTTTGAATGGGATGGAACGCATTGGCATCAGAGTACAAATGTTAACCGGTCCGGCGAGAAAACGCTGGCTGATACGTTCCTGATCCAGGCGCTGTGCCAGTTCATCACGCAATAGTGACAGCGGCACCGCGTCGCCATACTGCGCACCTAAACCTTCGGCGATAATCGCCTGCCATTGTTGTTCGATCAGCGTCATCGCCGCTTCGGTTTCCGTATCCGGCAGGAAGAAGGCGTTGAGCATATCGCGACAAACCGGCAACCACTCTTCCAGCGGACGCTCCTGGGCCAGCCCGCGACGCCAGATGTTTAGCTGCATTAGCAGTGAAGCCAGATGCCCCACCAGTTCTGCAATTAAGCCGCTCGATTCATCATAAGGTAGAACCGATTGCCACTCGCCCTGCGCACTCTCCATCGCGTAGCCCAGCAACATACGCGTCAGGCCAAATCGCCAGGTGTGTTGTCCGGTGGCGGGGAGTTCCAGCTCGCGAACGTTGTCGTCATCTATCCCCCAACGAATGCCGGATTCGTTGACCCACTGGCGTAAATAACGCAGCCCTTCTTCGGTGATGTCAAACCGCGCTGCCAGCACCGGCACATCCAGTAATGCCAGCACGTCTTCCGACACAAAGCGGCTGTCTGGCAACGATAACAGGCTGATAAACGCTTCAAGTACAGGATGCGACTGCCGCGCCCGACGGTCGGAAATGGCGTAAGGCAGGTAACGATCCGCAGGTACGCTACCAAACACAGCCTGAATAAACGGACTGTAGCTGTCGATATCAGCCACCATCACGATGATGTCGCGCGGAGTCAGTGTCGGGTCTTCCTCCAGCATCGCCAGCAGGCGATCGTGTAAAACTTCAACTTCACGCTGCGGGCTATGGCAAACGTGGAAGGTGATACTGCTATCCAGTGGATCAAGCGGGCGTTTGTTATCGCTACGGGAAAACTCTTCGATGTTCACACCAGCAACGGCGCGGTTTTCCAGTTCCAGAATGTCAGACTGAATATTATGCAGCAGGTTATCTGGCGTCACATCGACAAAAGCGTCCAGCTCCTGGCTGCTCTCCAGGTCAGAAAGGAGATAAATGTAGTCGCGCCCAAGCTTGCCCCATGAAGCCAGCAGCGGGTTGCCGACATCCTGTTCACCATCGCTGTTAAAGAGCTGCCCGGCATTTTCGCTGTCGCGAAATAGCGGTAATTCGCGATCTTCAAAACTGTGTCGGCGCTGGCGAGTCAGTAGTTTCGCCAGATAAGCTGGATCTTTAATGTCGCCCCAGTAATAACGGCAGGGGTTGGTAAACAGGAGATGGATTTCAATATGTTTACCCAGCGCCTGTAGCGCCTGGAGATAAACAGGCGGTAACGCGGAAATACCGCATATAAAGACGCGCGAAGGTAGCCCCGGGGGGCAGGTCGTCGCGGACTCCAGCGTTTCGATAAAGCGCTGATAGAGATTGGCGCGGTGCCAGCGCGGTTGCCCGAGTTGATGGGTATATTCCACCAAAGCCTTCCACAACGGCGCTTGCCAGGCCTGTGCTTCTCCCAGCCCTTCAACCAAATGTCCTGTTTCCCACTGTGCCAGCCAGTCCGGACGATAGACCAGATACTGGTCAAACAGGTCCGCCGCTTTTGAAGAAAGCTGGAACAGTTTTCGCTTGTCGCTATCGTCAGTCAGATAATGCCGCAACAGGGTAAAGTCTTCGCGCTCCAACAGTTGCGGCAGCAGAGTCATCAGTTTCCAGCTCATGCTCTGTTTGTTAAAGGCGCTCTCTTTGGGGATTTCCGGTAACACCCGGACGAACATATCCCAGATAAAGCTCGCTGGCAGCGGAAAATCAATGTTTGCCGCAATACCAAACTTTTGCGACAGGGTCATTTGCAGCCACTGCGCCATACCGGTACTTTGCACCAGAATCATTTCTGGTTCGAAAGGATCGTCCAGCCGTTCGCGTTCGACGATAAACTCCATCAACGCTTCCAGCACGTCCAGACGATTGGAATGGTAGACCCTTAACATAGCGGCTCCTGACTACTGACGATTCGGGCAATGCAGGCGGGTCATCTCGCCTTCTCTGCCCCCGGGTGAAACTAGCGTAACGCTGATGCTGACACATCCCGCCTGCGATGTCTGCATTCGGTTGACCTGCCAGTGGGCAGGTGGCGAATTCGCGCGCAGTTGCGTTTGCTGCCAGCCATGCCGCCAGAGCTGTTGGTACTGGTTTCTACTGGCAAGACTGTTCATTAATGTTCGCTGGAAACCCGATAACGCAGTGACAATCATCACCATCAGCACCATTGCCAACATCACCTCCGGGAGGCTAAAGCCTTGTTGATTCTTCAAGGAAGCTGACATAACGCCCCCTCTTTCAGCGGACAAAAATCGCTCCAGCCGCGTGGCGAAAAAACAATGTTTCCATCGATGACTTCGCCTGTTCGCCACAACGAAACGCCTTCATAACCGGCAATCAATAAGGCCTCATTATCTGCCAATAAACGCAGACAAACCCGGGCACCGGTGGCAGCGTACAGTAAGCACTGAACTGCGGGCTGTGTCTGCCAGGAGTGCATTTTTCCCCACTCCAGCGTCGACTGAACGATGGCCTGGCGGCGCAATGACTGACTTTCCATGCTCACGCGAGAGGCAAAACTGCGATCCTGCTGACTCATTCCTTGTAATAGCAAGCTACCCAAAACCAGCAGCATCAGGACCAGAGCCAGTGACGAAACACCCTTTTCGCGGTTCACAGGTTGAATCCTGTCACGCTATAGCTGGCATCCACCACGGTTTGCGGTTCAGACTTACTGGCAGCACGCATATTAACCGTCAACACCGGCGAGAAGCCGCTGACATCCTGACGTACGACCTGAAAAGTGTCGATAATGATGGCATCCGGATTAGTGACTTTATCCCAGCCCTTACCTTCACAGGATGTCGCACCGCGTAGCGTTTCCAGCACATGCTCCTTCAGACGAAATCCAATCTGGTCGGACTCTTTTACCGGTTCGCGATCCCAGATACCGTTACTGTTCGCATCCCACTGCACAATGATACAGTCACCCTGTCCGACAATTTCCAGCCCTTCGCCGGTACAGCTGCCATGACAATAACCCGCCCTCTGGAGATGCTTCGCGACGGTAAATACCCGCAGCCAGATTTCATCTTCCAGCGCCAGCTTACGGGTGCTCGTTAAACTTTCACGCTGTAACGCAGGCAGAAAGCGTGCAGCCCCCAGCAACAATACGCTACTGATCGCCATAGCAATCAACACTTCCAGCAGAGAAAAACCTTGCTCTTTTACAGGCATCCTTCTGTTTCTCCTTGCTGACAAAGCCGGAGGCAAAACCACCAGCCACCACTCGCCCGTTGAGTTTTTGAAGCGAATATGCCCGGCCCATGCGGTATTGCGCAGGCCAAAGAAAGCAAGCGAAGGTGTCAGGTCGCTCATTTCGACTTCTGGCCAGCGCGGCACAAAGACCAATGGTGAACTGCCATGACAGGTATTCGCCCCAGCAACGGAACTCACAAGGCACCATAACGTCCCCTCCCTGATAAGACTGATACTGTGGTCGCGGTTATGCCAGTTGGCATCTTCACGTAAATAGAGCAAATAGTCCCGCGCCTGGCTGGCGGTTTGCCAAAGCCGTTGCGACTGCTGCCAGTATTGCCAGCCATAGAGCCCACTTGCGCTTAGCATGACCAAAATCAGCATCGCGACCAGCGTTTCAATCAGCGTATAACCACGTTGTGTTTTCATGCCGGCAGTATGGAGCGAGGAGAAAAAAAGACGAGGGCCAGTTTCTATTTCTTCGGCGCATCTTCCGGACTATTTACGCCGTTGCAGGACGTTGCAAAATTTCGGGAAGGCGTCTCGAAGAATTTAACGGAGGGCAAAAAAAACCGACGCACACTGGCGTCGGCTCTGGCAGGATGTTTCGTAATTAGATAGCCACCGGCGCTTTAATGCCCGGATGTGGATCGTATCCTTCAATCTCAAAGTCTTCGAAACGGTAGTCGAAGATGGATTCGGGTTTACGTTTGATAATCAACTTCGGCAGCGGACGCGGTTCGCGGCTTAATTGCAGATGAGTTTGATCCATATGATTGCTGTACAGGTGCGTGTCGCCACCGGTCCAGACAAAATCACCCACTTCCAGATCGCACTGCTGCGCCATCATATGCACCAGTAACGCGTAGCTGGCAATGTTGAACGGCAGGCCGAGGAAGACGTCACAGGAGCGCTGATAAAGCTGACAAGAGAGTTTGCCGTCTGCCACATAGAACTGGAAGAATGCATGGCACGGTGCCAGCGCCATTTTATCCAGTTCGCCTACGTTCCACGCTGAAACAATAATGCGGCGGGAATCCGGGTCGTTTTTCAGCTGGTTCAGTACCGTAGTGATCTGGTCAATATGACGACCATCTGGCGTTGGCCAGGCGCGCCACTGTTTACCATACACTGGCCCGAGGTCGCCGTTTTCATCGGCCCATTCGTCCCAGATGGTGACATTGTTTTCGTGTAGATAAGCAATGTTAGTGTCGCCCTGCAGGAACCACAGCAGTTCGTGGATGATGGAACGCAGGTGGCAACGTTTAGTTGTCACCAGCGGGAATCCATCCTGCAGGTTAAAACGCATCTGATGACCAAAAATGGAAAGCGTTCCGGTTCCGGTACGGTCGTTTTTCTGTGTGCCTTCGTCGAGCACTTTTTGCATCAGTTCTAAATACTGTTTCATGGTTCCTCAGGAAACGTGTTGCTGTGGGCTGCGACGATATGCCCAGACCATCATGATCACACCCGCGACAATCATCGGGATGGAAAGAATTTGCCCCATGCTGATGTACTGCACCCAGGCACCGGTAAACTGCGCGTCGGGCTGGCGGAAAAACTCAACAATGATGCGAAACGCGCCGTAGCCAATCAGGAACAAGCCTGAGACAGCTCCCATTGGGCGCGGTTTACGAATATACAGGTTGAGGATAATAAACAGCACCACACCTTCCAGCAGCAGCTCGTAAAGCTGTGATGGGTGGCGCGGCAGCACACCGTAAGTGTCGAAAATGGATTGCCACTGCGGGTTGGTTTGCAGCAGCAAAATATCTTCTGTACGGGAGCCAGGGAACAGCATGGCAAACGGGAAGTTCGGGTCAACGCGGCCCCACAATTCACCGTTAATAAAGTTGCCCAGACGCCCGGCACCAAGACCAAACGGAATGAGTGGGGCAATAAAATCAGAGACCTGGAAGAAGGAACGTTTAGTACGGCGGGCGAAGATAATCATCACCACGATAACGCCAATCAGGCCGCCGTGGAAGGACATGCCGCCGTCCCAGACACGGAAAAGATACAGCGGATCGGCCATAAACTGCGGGAAATTGTAGAACAGAACATAACCAATACGTCCACCGAGGAAGACGCCGAGGAAGCCCGCATAGAGTAAGTTTTCAACTTCATTTTTGGTCCAGCCGCTGCCCGGACGATTCGCCCGACGTGTTGCCAGCCACATTGCAAAAATGAAACCCACCAGATACATCAGGCCGTACCAGTGAAGCGCCACGGGTCCTATTGAGAAAATGACCGGATCAAACTCCGGAAAATGCAGATAGCTACTGGTCATCTGTCACCACAAGTTCTTGTTATTTCGCTGAAAGAGAACAGCGATTGAAATGCGCGCCGCAGGTTTCAGGCGCTCCAAAGGTGCGAATAATAGCACAAGGGGACCTGGCTGGTTGCCGGATACCGTTAAAAGATATGTATATGATCCGCGCTATAACCCCCCGCGAATCAGCCCGCCCATGCCGCGACGCTCCATAAAGGCAGCAACCTGATGGCGAACTTCGGTCGCCAGTTGCGCTTCCAGACTACGCTGCGCAAGATTTTCTGCTTCGGCAAAATCAATGCGCCGCAGCAGGTATTTTACGCGCGCTACAGAACGTCCGTTCATAGACAAATGGCGATACCCAAGCCCAATGAGGATTGCCACGCACATCGGATCGCCCGCCATTTCACCGCACAAACGGAGATCGATTCCATGTATTTCCGCTTCCCGGGCGATCATCGCCAGAGCTCGTAACATTGCAGGATGAAGACTGTCATAAATGTTCGCCACCCGGGTATTGTTGCGATCAACGGCCAGGATGTATTGAGTCAGATCGTTGGTGCCAACAGAGATGAAATCGACCCGCTTTGCCAGATGCGGCAGCATAAATACCATTGACGGCACTTCCAGCATGATGCCGATACGTGGTTTGGGAATTTCGTAACCGATCATCTCCTCGACTTCACGTCCGGCACGTTCAATCAGGCGGCGTGCTTCGTCAACTTCATCGAGGCTGGTGACCATCGGCAACAGAATATTCAGGTTGCCCGTAGCGGCATTAGCACGCAGCATCGCCCGCACCTGGATCAAGAAGATCTCCGGCTGATCGAGCGTAATGCGAATCCCACGCCAACCCAGGCATGGATTCTCTTCGCTGATCGGCATGTAAGGCAGCTGCTTATCTGCTCCGACATCCAGCGTACGCAAGGTGACGGGTTTATCATTAAACATTTGCAGCATCCCCTGATACTGCGCCACCTGTTCTTCTTCCGACGGAAAACCACTTTGCAGCATGAATGGGATTTCAGTGCGATAAAGTCCTATGCCATCAATACGGCTGCCCAGTTTTTCTTCATGTTCCGGGCTTAAACCGGCATTGAGCATGACTTTAATGCGTTCGCCGCTTTTTAACTGGGCGGGTAAATTGACGTCATCTTCCGCCAGACGGCTAAGCTCGATCTCTTCACTAATTAGCCGCTGATATTCTTGCAGCAGTACCGGCTCCGGATCGACCAGCAATTCACCGCGATAACCATCGACAATCAGCGTCCGACGATGCAGCACCGAAGGCTGAATATCCGCGCCCATCACGGTAGGTATCCCCAGCGCACGTACCATGATCGCAGCATGGGAGTTGGCAGCGCCATCGCGCACGACAACACCGACTAAGCGATCCTGGGGCAGCTCAGCAAGCGTTGTCGCTGACAGTTCATCTGCCACCAGAATGAAACGTTCCGGCCAGGCGTTCGGCCCTTGATTAGCGTCATCAAGATGAAACAGCAATCGCTGCCCCAGCGCACGTAAATCGCCAGCCCGCTCTTTGAGATAGTTATCGCTTAGCGCGGCAAACTGTTCGGCAAATTTTTCAATGACCGTTTTTACCGCCCACTCTGCCACCGAGCCTTTATCAACCTCGGCAAACAATTCGCGCCGCAGCCGGGTATCCGAAAGCAGGTGTGAGTAAAGATCGAAAATAGCCGCCGTTTCTTTTTGTGCACCGGCGGCAAAGCGTTTGCTGTAGCGGCGAAACTCGTTTGCCGCTTCTTCCAGCGCCCCGGTCAGTCGTTCGCGTTCCAGAGCCGGATCCAACGTTGATGCCTGATACACCTGTTCCATTAAAGGTAACGTGGCATCCTGCCAGCCTTCGGCAATCGCTACACCAGGCGCTGCCGGTAATGCACGGATTCGCGTCTGGCGATATTGCCCAAACAAGGCAGTCAACTGCGACTGAGAAAGAATCGCTGCCATCTGGGTGGCAAGCGTCACCAGGAAGGATTCTTCACTTTCGTCATACTGGCGCAACTCTCGTTGCTGTACCACCAGTACACCAAGCAACTGGCGACGTTGAATAATTGGTACGCCTAAAAACGCGCGGAAACGTTCTTCTTTTACGGAGGGGATGTATTTGAAGCTGGGGTGCTTTTGCGCATCTGCAAGGTTTATCGGTTCCGCCAGCCTGCCAACCAGGCCGACGATCCCTTCATCAAACGCGAGCGTTACAGTGCGACCACGTGGTTTTTTCAGCCCCCGGGTCGCCATCAGGTAGTAACAACGTCGATCATGATCGGCCAGGTAGACCGAACAGACCTCGGTATCCATCGCAAGACAGATGTCGGTAACCAGAATATTTAACGCCTCATTCAGGCGTGGTGCGCTGGCTACCTTTTCGACTATTTCGCGCAGGCGAGTGAGCATAATTGGCGTGACTTAACCTCTTTTACGTCGATAAGCAGATGCGTTTTGTGGTTTTGGCGTATTTTCCTGCAGTGACATCACCACACTCGCGAACTCTTTCATTACCCTACGGTAGACATCACGTTTAAATGACACCACCTGTCTGACTGGATACCAGTAACTTACCCATCGCCAGCCGTCAAACTCTGGTGTACTGCTGGTTTGCATATTGATTTCTGCATCGCCGCTCACCAGCTGCAAGAGAAACCATTTTTGTTTTTGGCCGATACAAACCGGCTTCGTGTCCCAACGCACCAAACGTTTCGGTAATTTGTAGCGCAACCAGTTACGCGTTGAAGCAAGGATTCGAACGTCTTTGCGGCTTAATCCTACTTCTTCAAACAATTCACGGTACATCGCCTGCTCTGCGGATTCTCCGGGGTTGATTCCGCCTTGCGGAAATTGCCAGGAGTGCTGACCAAATCGCCGGGCCCACATTACCTGCCCCTGGCGATTACAAATCACGATACCTACGTTTGGGCGGTAGCCATCGTCATCAATCACCGGACTACCTCAAAATAAAGCTTTATATACGAATGATTGTTTCATACTCCAGGAAGACGGTAAACCACTCTCTGCAGGGCATTACACACTAATAACAATTGAATAACTCACAGTTA
>ERZ773237.2239-NODE-2239-length-13393-cov-14.313240_pt1 | contig 13393 bp, 9 predicted proteins | sample MGYA00580990_ERZ773237 | MGnify/ENA primary metagenome ERZ773237 (study PRJEB29015, sample SAMEA2737749) | human gut metagenome | biome: human gut; feature: human-associated habitat; material: faeces | place: China | collected 2012 ...
AACCTGTGACCTCCTGCACGTCAAGCAGATGCTCTACCAGCTGAGCTAACCGCGCTTATTGCGCCGCCTCTTGGCGACGCATATTATTATAGCAGAACGACTTCCAAATTGCAAGCCCTTTTTGCAAAAAAATTCATATTTTTTCTGCGTCGCGTAAATCGCCCCGGCAGCGCCAGACCGCCAACAGGATAAACACAAAGCATACGACCCAGGTCGTCGGCTCACAAAAGCAGACCGCGCGGTAGCCCCGGACCGGCACGAGCCATACGGCAAAGATCACCTTGCCCACAAGCTCCAGCCCGCTGGCCAGCAGCGGCTCTACCGTGTGCCGGATGCCCTGCAGCATGTTGCGCAGAATGACCAGCACGGCCATCGGCGGGATGACCGGTGCGCTGATTTTCAGGTACAGCAGCGCGTTGGAGATAATGACCTCGTCCGTGGTGCCCGTGATGCCGCGGATGGCGGCCCCGCCCAGCAGGAAGGTGAACGCCATCACAAACACCCACCACACAAAATAGATCGCAAGCGCGGCCTTGACGCTCTGCCAAATGCGGCTGCGGCGGCCCGCACCCAGATTCTGGCTGCTGAACGTCGCCACGCCGATGCCCAGCGCACCGCCCGGGATAAAGTACAGCTCAGCTAAGCGGCGCGCGGCGGTCTGCGCCGTGATGTAGACGCTGCCCAGCGCGTTGATGCTGCTTTGCAGCGCCACGCTGCCCAGATTGTAGATGGCGCTCATCAGCCCCATGCTCAGGCCCGCCCAGAACATACTGGTCACGGCGCGGCGCGTGGCAGCCCCGAGCTGCCGGGGCGTAAAGCGCAGCTCCGGGTAGCCGCGCAGGATGTACACAACGCCCAGCACGGCGCTGATGCCCTGCGCCAGCACCGTGGCAATGGCTGCGCCGCGCACGCCCAGCCCCAGCGGCCCCATGAACGCGGCGTCCAGCCCGACGTTCAGCACGCTGCTGAACAGCAGGAACAGCAGCGGCGTCACGCTGTTGCCGACGGCGCGCAGCAGCGCAGCCTCCATATTATAAAGCATCGTCAGCGGGATGCCCAGCAGAATGACGGTCAGGTAGGCGGACGCGCCGCCCCATGCCTGTGCCGGGACCTGCAAAACGGTCAGCAGCGCGTCGCGGCCCAGCAGGGAGCACCCCGTCAGCACCAGCGACACCGCCGCCGACAGCGTGACCATCCAGCCCACGGCGCGGCGTATCCCGCTTTCATCGCCCGCGCCAAAATAGCGGCTGACCGTCAGCGCCAGGCCGTTGTTCATGCCGAAGGCAAAGTTCATGATAAGCCCGTACAGCGCCGCCGTCGCGCCGATCTCCGCCAGCGCGGCGGAGCCCAGCAGGTGCCCGGCCAGCGCAGTGTCGGTCAGGTTGTACAGCTGCTGCAAAAGGTTGGAGCAGAACAGCGGCATCGAAAATTGCAGCACCAGGCGGAACGGGTCGCCTTGGGTCATATCCAGCACACGGCTTTTGTGCGCGGTGGCCATAATGTAACATCTCCTTTATTGGTTGCAGGGTCTATTATACGGGACGGCACAGGGCGTGTCAATCGGATCATTCCGGCACGGGACACGGACAAAACCGCCGGGAACGCGGAAAGGAACGTGTGGAATTTTCCCAAACAATCAAATTCTTTTGCGGATGGAAAGCCGGGCCCGGGTGTCGTATAATGCAGACAAAAAGCAAATGCTGCAACACTGTTATTTTGCAAAGAAGGAGAGAGCTTATGCAAACCTGTACACTGGCAGTCGACATCGGTGCGTCCAGCGGGCGGCACATCGCAGGCACCGTGCAGAACGGAAAAATCACCCTGCAGGAGGTCTACCGCTTCGAAAACGGCGTCCACCGCGAGAACGGCCACCTCTGCTGGGACATCGACACCCTGGCGAAAGAGGTCGTCAACGGCCTGAAGGCTGCACACGACGCAGGCTTTGCCCCCGCGACCATCGGCATCGACACCTGGGCCGTCGATTTTGTGCTGCTGGATGCGGACAATAAGCGTATCGGCGACGCCGTCGCCTACCGCGACGAGCGCACCGAGGGCATCCGCGAGGCGCTGGAAAAGGAATACGGCCTGACCTTTGCCGACCACTACGCCCGCACCGGCATCCAGTACCAGCCGTTCAACACGGTCTACCAGCTGATGGCGCTCAAAAAGGAGCACCCGGAGCAGCTGGCCGCCGCCAAAACGTTCCTGATGGTGCCCGATTACCTGAACTACCTGCTCTGCGGCGTGCCCGCCAATGAGTACACGAACGCCAGCACCACGGCGCTGGTGGGCGCGGACAGCAGGGACTGGGACGATGCACTGATCGAAAAGCTGGGTCTGCCGCGCGGCATCTTCCAGCCCATCAAGACCGCCGGGACCGTGCTGGGGCATCTGACGCCGGAAATTCAGAAGGCTGTCGGCTTTGACGCCGAGGTCATTCTGCCCGCGACCCACGACACCGGCTCGGCGTTCCTCGCCGTGCCCGCGCGGGATGAGTACGCCGCTTACCTGTCCAGCGGCACATGGAGCCTGCTGGGCGTGGAAAACGCAGCGGCCATCACCGGCCCGGACAGCTGCGCCGCCAACTTTACGAACGAGGGCGGCTATGAATACCGCTACCGTTACCTGAAAAACATCATGGGCCTGTGGATGATCCAGTCCGTCCGCCGTGAGCTTGGCGAAAAGACCGGCACCCGCCCGAGCTTCCCGGAGCTGATCGCCGCCGCGAAGGAGGCCGCCGACTTCCCCAGCTGCGTTGACCCCGATGACAACCGCTTCTTAGCGCCTGCCTCCATGATCGAAGAAGTCAGAACAGCCTGCGCCGACACGCACCAGCCCGTGCCCGCCGCCACCGGCGAGGTCATGCAGTGCGTCTACAACTCCCTGACGCAGGACTACCGCCGCGCCGTGGAGACCTTGCAAAGCCTGACCGGCAAGACCTACACAAGCCTGAACATCGTCGGCGGCGGCAGCCAGGACGGCTACCTGAACCAGCAGACCGCCAACGCCACCGGCCTGACCGTGTTTGCAGGCCCAACCGAGGGCACAGCGCTGGGCAACCTGATGGTGCAGTTCATCCACAGCGGCGATTTTGCCGACCTGGCCGAGGCCCGCGCCGCCATCCGGCGCAGCTTTGAAATTAAAGAGTATCAGCCGGAGTAAACGACCCGGCGGGGTGGGGGCACCCCGCCCTACATCCAACCGTAGGGCGGCATGCCCTCATGCCGCCGCCAGCCTGCCGTTCACCCTGGTTTGTAGGGGAGGGTCTTGACCCTCCCGTGCCCGCGCCCGACACCGTATACTTCCCGGGAGGGATAAATCCCTCCCCTACACGCACATCACAACAAATCCATATACAGGAGGTCCCACCATGTTAGTCGAAACCAAAGCCCGCGTTGGCGTGTTCGCCATTGCGCTGGGCGCTTACCTGCCGCAGTTCCCCACGCTGGTCCCCGAGTTTGAGGGCCAGTACGCCGCCTTCAAAAAGACGCTGCCCGACACCGTCGAGGTCATCGACGGCGGCATCGTCACCACCAAGGAGCAGTCCATGGCCGCGGGCGATAAGTTCCGCGCCGCCGACGTTGACCTTGTCATTCTGCAGCTGCTGACCTACGCTACCTCTTACAATATGCTGCCCGCCGTGCGCGACCTCGACGTGCCCGTCGTCCTCGTCAACGTGCAGAAGAAGAAGGCCCCCGACTACGCCAACACCGACACCCCCACCTGGCTGGGTGAGCTGTACGCCTGCGGCGCTGTCGGCGAGATGGTCGCTGACCTGGAGCGCGCCGGTAAGCGCCACGCCGTCATCACCGGCGTTGTCGAGGGCGGTGACCCCGCCGTGCAGGCCGAAATCAACGACTGGTGCAAGGCCGCGCAGGTGCGCCGCCGCTTCCGTGATACGAACCTTGCGCAGATCGGCCGCCCGTACCCCGGCATGATGGATCTGTACATCGACGAGACGAACCTGTACAACCGTATGTGGCTCTACACCAAGCAGTTTGACTGGGAGAAGATGTGGGCCATCGCCGACAACATCACCGACGAGGACGCCATCCGCGCCAAGGCGCAGGACATTCTGGACACCTTCGATATTGAGGGCGGCGGCACGGTAGAGAAGGTCTGGGATATGGCCCGCTACGTTGTCGCATTTGAGCAGTGGGTCAGGGATGAGAAGATCGCCTTCGTCGCCAGCCACTACGACGGCTTCGCCAAGGGCGTGGCCGGTAAGCTGGACTCGATGCTGATCCCCGCGTTCTCGATGCTCATCAAGCAGGGCACGGCCTGCGCCGTCGAGGGCGACATCAAGGTCGCGATGGCCATGTCCATCCTCAAGACCATTGCGGGCTGCGGCCAGCTGAGCGAGATGTACTCCATCGACTTCAATGAGGACATCTGCATCATCGGCCACTCCGGCTCCGGCGACGCCGACATCTCCACGGCCAGAAAGCCGACCATGAAGATCGTGCCCGTGTTCCACGGCAAGACCGGCGGCGGCTACCTGACCCAGTTCTACCCGCCGGTGGGCGATGTGACCTATCTGGCCATCACGCAGGACAAGGACGGCCACTTCAAGTTTGTCGTGGCCGAGGGCGTCAACGAGCCCGGCCCGATCTTCACCTTCGGTGACACGAACATGCGCACCCGCTTCAGCTGCGGTGCCCGCGAGTTCGTCAACCGCTGGAGCGAGGCCGGCCCCACCCACCACATGGCCGCCGCCACCGGCCACCACATCGACACGATTTTGAAGGTTGCCGAGATCTTTAACGTGCCGGTGGATGTGATCACGCGCTGATTTCGGGATGCCTTCCCCCTTGGGGAAAGGTGGCCGAGGCCCCGCCCGAGGCCGGATGAGGGGCGGCCTTGCGGCAATTGCCCGGTAACGGGCTGCTGTCGGCAGCTTTGCCCTCATCAGACAGTGGTCGGGGCCACTGACAGCTTCCCCCGGAGGGGGAAGCCAACACAACGATATAAAGGAGCAGAAATTATGTCTACGATTTATGAAATTCCCTGCGTCAAGGGCTTTATCCGCATGTGCAACGATGGCTGGCTGCAGGGCTGGCACGAGCGCAACGGCGGCAACCTGACCTACCGCATGACCGGGGAGGACGTCGCCGCCTGCCGTCCCTACTTCGACGCCGAGCCGCGCGAGTGGGTCAACATGGGCGTGCAGGCTGATAATCTGGCCGGTGAGTACTTCATCACCACCGGCTCCGGCAAGTTCTTCCGCAACGTCGAGCCTGACCCGATCCACAGCATCGGCATTGTGGAGATCAACGACAAGGGCGACAGCTGGCGCATCGTCTGGGGTCTGGCCGACGGCGCACGCCCGACGTCCGAGTTCCCCAGCCATTTCATGAACCACAGCGTCCGCAAGGCCGCTACCAACGGCGCGAACCGCGTTATTTATCACTGCCACGCCACCAACGTCATTGCGCTGACCTACATCCTGCCGCTGACGGACCGTGACTTCTCCCGCGCCCTGTGGCAGAGCGCTACCGAGTGCCCCGTCGTTTTCCCCGAGGGCGTCGGCGTCTGCCCCTGGATGGTCCCGGGCGGCGCGGACATTGCCATGGCAACCTCCGAGAAGATGAAAACCTATCAGGCCGCTATCTGGGCACAGCACGGCCTGTTTGCCTCCGGCCCTGACTTTGACATTACCTTCGGCCTCGCCCACACGATTGAAAAGAGTGCCGAGATCTACGTCAAGGTCCTGTCCATGGGCGGCGGCCTGATCCGCCAGACCATCACCGACGATGACCTGCGCGCCATCGCCCACGACTTCGGTGTCACCCTCAACGAGAACTTCCTCGACTAACATTACGGGCAAAACGCCCCTGACCGAACGGCCAGGGGCGTTTTGCTGTACAAAAAGGCTTCCCCATCGGGGGAAGCTGTCACCGAAGGTGACTGATGAGGGCCGAACCCTCTGTGGCAACCCGTTTGCGGGCAACCGCGGCAAGCTCTCCCCCTCATCCGGCCCTGCGGGGACACCTTCTCCCCCAGGGGGAGAAGGCTTCATGGCTTCTTCTTTGGAATATGAACCTCCGGGATGGCGACGTTTTCATAGTTGATGGACTTGTGCTTCTCCGGGGTCTCGGGGGCGTCGCTGTGGGCGACCTGGCCGGTGTAGACCTCGGGCAGGGCAACATCGTCACTCTGGACACGGTAGCGCTGCTTTTTCAGCGCCTCGCGCAGCTTGCGGAACATCAGAAGGACCTCCCAATTAGATAAAGTTGATAAAGAAGGTGATGACCAGACTGTTGAGGAAGTCCGCAAACAGACTGCCTACCAGCGGGATCAGCAGATACGCCTTGACCGACGGGGCATACTTTTCGCACAGGGCCTGCATGTTGGCCATGGCGTTGGGCGTCGCGCCCATGCCAAAGCCGCAGACGCCCGCTGCAATGACCGCAGCGTCATAGTCGCGGCCCATGATGTTGAAAATCACAAAGTAGGTGAACAGGAAAATCAGCAGCGTCTGGCCCGCCAGCAGGATGATGAGCGGCAGTGCCAGCGCGGCCAGCTGCCACAGCTTCAGCGTGATCATGGCAATGCCCAGGAACAGCGACAGGCTGATGCCGCCGATGTCGTTGATCTCGCCCATGTGGGTCGTGAATTTGTGGGTGAATTCGCCGATGTTGCGCATACACGCCGCAGCGATCATCGCGCCGATATAAATGGGGAAAGTCAGCCCGGTCATGGCCAGCGCCTTGGAGATGAACGTGCCGATGCCGATGGCGATAATCAGCTGGAACACAGCAGCCGGGTACATGCTGGTGTGGCGCTCGTGCTTGATTTCTTCCTCCACCAGCAGGCTGTCGTCCTCGGGCACAACGGTGTCCAGCAGCTTGCGGCGCTCAATGAGCAGACGGCCCGTCGGGCCGCCCATGACGCTGCCCGCGATCAGGCCGTAGGTGGCCGCCGCCGTGCAGAGCGTGGTCGCGCCCGCAACGCCGAAGTCCTCGAGCACGGGGCCGAACGCGCCCGCCGTGCCGTGGCCGCCGACCATCGGGATGGAACCGGTGCACAGACCGATCAGCGGTGAGATGCCCAGCAGATCCGCCAGCCCGACGGCGAGGAAGTTCTGGCACAAAATCAGCGCAACGACCAGCCCCAAGAAGAGGATCAGCGATTTGCCGCCGCTTTTCAGCACCTTGAGGTTGGCCTGAAAGCCTACCGAGGTGAAGAAGAACACCATGCAGACTTCCTTTAAAATGTCGTCGAATTCAAACTCGGCAATGCCGGTCACATAGCAGAGACAGGTGAAAACGGCAAACAGCACGCCGCCGATGACCGGCGCGGGAATGCAGAATTTTTCCAGAAAGCCGATGCGCGCCTTCAAAAAACGGCCCAGCATCAGCACGCAGACCGCCGCAAACAGCGTCTGGTACATATCCAGTGAGATGATCATGCGGCGGCCTCCTGTTCAGGGGACGCGCCCGTCTCCGGCCCTGCGGGGGTGATGCCCTGCGCGGTGTAGTACGCAGCGGCCCCGGTGTGGTAGGGGATAACGCTCTGCGCGGCGGCCACGGCGGGGTCGGTCACCAGCGGCACCGGCATGGCGGCAGCCACGGCGTCCACGCTGTCAAAATACCGGGCAGTCAGCCTTTGGACGGTCTCGTCGGACAGCGCGTTCGACGCCAGCAGAAGCGCCTGCACGCTGACGGTCCAGACGTCCTCACCCTGACCGGCGTAGGTCCCGGCGGGGATAACGCAGGCGCGGTAGGCCGGGTAGGCCGCCAGCAGCCGCGCACCGACACCCCCATCGACGGAGAGCAGACGGATGGAGCAGGTCTCGGCCAGCTGTTCCAGCGCGTCGGCGTGCAGACCGGCGGTGACGAACATCGCGTCGATCGTGCCGTCGGCCAGCCGGGCGGCAGCGTCGGTGTAGTTCAGGTTTACAGTATGCACCAGGCGGTTGTTCAGGCCGCAGGCGGCCAACACCTGCCAGGCGTTCTGCTCGGTGCCGGATTCCTCCTCGCCGACGCTGAGCGTGCAGCCCTGCAGTTCCTCCAGCGTCGTAATGCCGGAGTCGGCCCGGACAACGACCTGAACGGCCTCCTCATACAGGGCGGCCACGGCGCTGAAGCTGCGCTCGGTGCTCTCGTGGGCAAAGACGCCGCTGCCGTCGTAGGCATCCTGCGCCATGTCGGACTGGGCAACGGCCAGCTGTAAATAGCCGCCCGCCAGCAGCCGCAGGTTGGCGGCGGACCCGGCGGTCTGTTTGACCTCGATGGTGCTGTTCTGGGCGGCCATGGCGGTACCAAACGCATTGTACACGCCGCCTGCAGCCGCAGCCCCCAGCCGCAGCCGCGACGCCGTGCAGCCCGCCAGCAGGACCGCGGCGGACAGGACGGCAATGATACGGAACAGATGTTTTTTCAAGCGTACACCTCTCTGAAATTCTTTAGGCTCCCCTTGAGGGGAGCTCCGCCCGCAGGCGGTGAGGGGTGGGCCGCAACAACCCTTTTATAGGTCGGCTGCCAGCCACCCTTCCGGCCCTGCGGGGCCACCTCCCCTCAAGGGGAGGCAGGGATGGCGGCAGTTATTTCCCCACCACATCCCAATGCTTATCGTTCCTGTTCAGCACCTCGCAGCCGGTCTCGGTCACCAGGACGAGGTCCTCCACGCGGACGCCGAACTCGCCGGGCAGGTAGACGCCCGGCTCAATCGAAAAGATCATGCCGGGTCTGGCTACGGCGGTGTTCGCGCTGCTGACGTCGCCCTTCTCGTGGTCGGTCTGGCCGATGAAATGCCCCAGACGGTGGTTGAAATACGCGCCGTAGCCCGCTTCCGTAATCAGGTCGCGCGCGGCGGCATCCAGCTCACACAGGCGCACGCCGGGCTTGATGAGCGCCTCGGCAGCCTCATTCGCGCGGCGCACCAGATCGTGCACGGCGGCCTGCTTTTCAGTGGGCTGGCCGCAGAACCAGGTGCGGGTCATGTCGCTGCAATAGCGGCTCTTCACGCAGCCCATGTCAAACAGCACGCAGTCGCCCTCTTTTAACACGGTGTCGTCCGGCTCGTGGTGCGGGTCGGCGGCGTTGGCACCAAAGGAGACGATCGTCGTAAAGCTCGGCCCCTCGCAGCCGTGGGCACGGAACTGCGCGTCGATAAACTCGGCGACCTCGCGTTCGGTCATGCCGGCCTTTATATAGTGCTTCGCGGCCTCGTTTACCGCGTCGTTGATGCGGGACGCCTCGCGCATGAGGGTCTGCTCCTCGGCGTCCTTGCAGGCGCGGCAGTCGTCCACGCAGTCGCTGGACAGCACGACCTGCATACAGGGGTGGGTCTCCATCAGCGGGATCAGAAACTTAGCGGGCCACTCCTTGTCAATGCCCAGCGGCCTGCCCGCGTCCACGACCTCGGCGATCTGCGCCACGGGCTTGTCCGTGTCGGTGTGCCAGACGGTCCTGCACGGCGGCTCGGGCACATTGAACAGTCTGTTCAAAAACAGCACCGGCTCGCCCTCGGTGGGTAGGTAGAGCGCCAGTAGACGCTCATAGGGCTCCACGGCGACGCCGGTCAGATACCACACGCTCTTGGGGTCGCAGACGATCATCTGCGTCAGTCCCTGCGCGCGCAGGGCAGCACGGACACGGTCCATGCGTTCGGTTTTCAACATACAAATGCCTTCTTTCCCATAATCCTTTTATTCAGTTTTCCGCGGGCTTCATTGCACTTTTGCGGTACTGCTGGGGGCTTTGGCCCACCATGGCGGTAAAGCGGGTCGAGAAGTTGCTCTCATCCCCAAAGCCGACCTGGTGCGCGATCTCGCAGACGGAGAAATCCGTCAGCACCAGCAGCTCCTTGGCACGTGTGATCCGCGTGGACAGCAAAAAATTGTAGGGCGTCGTGCCCATGTACTGGCGGAACAGCCGCAGGAACCAGCTCTTGCTCACCGGCGTCTGGGCCAGCAGGCTGTCCAGCGACAGCGGCTCGGCATAGTGCTGGCGGATGTACTCGGCGGCCTGTTCGATCAAGGTGCGATTGGAGCGGCTCTCGTCCCCGGCCAGCAGCTGGCGGGCCATCAGGGCCAGCATCCGGTGCAGGGCCAAGCAGATCTCGATCTGTGCGGCAGCGCCGTGCTCCCACTCGGCGGCCAGTGACTCAAACAGCGGCTGCATCTCCAGCCGACTGACCGTAACAGGGGACAGCCGCCCCTGCGGCTGCAGTACCTCGGCCAGATTGGCGACGCCCGCGCCGTCCAGATGCGCCCAGTAGTGGTGCCAGTGGTCCTGCCCGGGGGCAGTGCAGTAGCTTTGCGGGGTGCGGCAGTTCAACAGCAGGGCGCTGCCGGCGGGCAGCTCCACACGCTGGTCGTTTTGCTCGATCAGACCGGAGCCCGACAGCGTATAAAACAGCAGATAGCTTTCCTTATCGGTGCGGGCCGTGGCAAAATGGGCGCGGCCATAAAAGTTACCGGCCTCGGTGCAGTAAAACGGCTGTGCCAGCGCCGCCGCGCCGGGGGTGGCGCGCAGCCAGGTGCTGCGTTCCTCCACGTCCATATTATAGGTCAGCATAGTGGCGGTCCCTCCCTTACTTATATGAACATGATAGAAACAAACCGCGCGTTTGTCAATAAAAAATGGAAAAAGCCTTCCCTATAAAAGAAAAGCGGGCAGAGGAGAGGCGGCACGCCCCGCGGCGTGCGCAAGAACAGGAAACTGTTCAGCCGGATGAGGGGGGAATACCGCGGGTGACCCCGCCCGCCTTGACAACGCCGCCCTTTTGTCCTATACTGATACACAGGTTAAACCTGGGTTTAAGTCATAGGAGGAAAACACATGGCCTATACAGTGGGGGAGATGGCACGGCGGCTGGGTGTGCCAGCATCGACGATCCGCTATTACGATAAGGAAGGGCTGCTGCCCTTCGTCGGGCGCTCGTCCGGCGGCATCCGCGTTTTTACGGAGAAGGACTTCGAGTGGCTGCGCATCATCGAGTGCCTGAAAAAGACCGGCATGTCCCTCAAGGACATCCGCGAATACATCGAGCTGGCCATGCAGGGCGATGAGACCATTGCCCGGCGGCTGGAGCTGTTCCGCAAGCAGCGCACCGTGCTCGAGACCCGCATGGCTGAATTGCAGCAGACGATGGACACCCTGGACTACAAGTGCTGGTTCTATGAGACCGCCGCCGCCCGCGGCAGCACCGAGGGCATCAGCGACCTGCCCGACGAGGCTCTGCCCGAGGCCCTGCGCCCCGTGCGGGAGCGTCTGCGCGCCGCCGCGGAGGCGGAGACAGAAGAAGTATGACCCCAAAACGCCGCCCCAGGTGTGCCGACTATAACAACCCACCCCGCAAAAATCCTGCCGCCACCGCTATATCTGGTGCTGCAGCGTACAATCTGCCACCAGACAAAACGGAAAAACTCAAAAAATCCTGCCGCGAAGTGTTAAACACAGCACAATTCCCGTAAAGATGCAAAAAATACGGAAAATATCTGCGTGAAACTTTCCATTGACACCCCGCGCGCCCTGTGGCAGAATGACGGTAAGAACCTGATTGTGTAAAGGAGAGATCCCTATGACCCCTGAACTTCGCTGGCTGAGTGACCCCACCGTCTTTGCCGTGAACCGGCTGGACGCACACTCTGACCATCTCTGCTGCCGCACCTTGGACGAGGCCGAAAGTGGCCTGACATCGCTGCGCCAGTCACTGGACGGCGCATGGCGCTTTGCGTGGAGCGCCAACCCTGCCGCCCGCCCGGCGGATTTCTGGCAGCCGGACGCCGACCTGTCCGGCTTCGGCACCATCCGCGTGCCCGGGCACATCGAGCTGCAGGGCTACGGTCAGCTGCAGTACACCAACACCCTCTACCCGTGGGATGGCCGCAGCTGCCTGCGCCCGCCGCAGGTCGATTGGAACGATGACCCCGTGGGCAGCTATGTCAAAGAGTTTGATCTGGACGAGTCCCTGCGCGGCCAGCGCGTCTGCGTCAGCTTTCAGGGCGTGGAGCAGGCCATGTACCTGTGGTGCAACGGCCAGTTCGTCGGCTATGCCGAGGACAGCTTCACCCCGTCTGAATTTGACCTGACACCGTATATTCGGGACGAGAACAACCGCCTCTGCGTCGAGGTCTACAAGCGCAGCAGCGCCGCCTGGATCGAGGATCAGGACTTCTTCCGCTTCTCGGGCATCTTCCGTTCGGTCTATCTGTACGCAAAGCCTAGGGTCCACATCAACGACATCTGGCTCAAGGCCGACCTTGCCGCCGACAACACCACCGGCCTGCTGACGCCCCTCGTCAAGCTGGACGGCGAGACCGACGGCGCGTCGGTTGCCCTCGTCGTGACCGACCCCGAGGGCTACGCCGTCTACGAGGGCCCCGCCGCGGGCGATACGATCGAGATCGAGGGCATCCAGCCGTGGAGCCATGCAGCGCCGGTGCTCTACCACGCCGTACTGACCCTGCGCGATGCCGACGGCGTTTTGCAGGAGGTCGTGCCCTACGACATCGGCTTCCGCCGCTTTGAGATGATAAACGGCGTCATGTGCCTGAACGGGGAACGTGTCGTGTTCAACGGCGTCAACCGCCACGAGTGGAACGCCGACAGGGGCCGCGCCATCGGTGCCGACGACATGCACGCCGCCATGGCCGTGTTCAAAAAGAACAACATCAACGCCGTGCGCACCTGCCACTACCCCGACCAGAGCCTGTGGTATGACCTGTGTGACCGGAACGGCATCTACATGATCGACGAGACGAACCTCGAAAGCCACGGCAGCTGGCAGAAGCTCGGCGCGGTGGAGCCGAGCTGGAACGTGCCCGGCAGCCTGCCCGAGTGGAAGGACTGCGTCGTGGACCGCGCCCGCAGCATGTTTGAACGCGACAAGAACCACGCCGCCGTCCTGATCTGGTCCTGCGGCAATGAGAGCTACGCGGGCGAGGATATTCTCGCCATGTCGCAGTTCTTCCACGACCACGACCCGGGACGCCTCGTGCATTATGAGGGTGTGTTCCACTGCCGCGCGTTCGACGCCATCAGCGACATGGAAAGCCGGATGTACGCCAAGCCGTGGGAAATTCGCGAGTATCTCGAATCCCACCCGAAGAAGCCCTTCATTCTCTGCGAGTACATGCACGATATGGGCAACTCGCTGGGCGGCATGGAGAGCTATGTGCGCTTGGCCGACGAGTTCGACCAGTACCAGGGCGGCTTCATCTGGGACTACATGGACCAGGCGCTCCGGCACACCGACGCGCTTGGCCGCAGCGTGCTGGGCTACGGCGGCGACTTTGCGGACCGCAACACCGATTACAACTTCAGCGGCAACGGCATTGTCTACGCCGACGGTGCCGAGAAGCCCGCCATGCAGGACGTGCGCTACTGGTACGACACCCCCGCCCGCCGCGCCGCTCACGATGCCCGCAACGCCGCAGCCGCCG